>Ga0335085_10003170_pt1 | contig 29063 bp, 28 predicted proteins | sample Lox_Sample_45_FD_206712 | JGI IMG/M metagenome (GOLD analysis project Ga0335085, IMG submission 206712) | Soil microbial communities from Loxahatchee National Wildlife Refuge, Florida, United States - Lox_Sample_4.5 | ecosystem: Environmental > Terrestrial > Soil > Wetlands | place: USA... | reverse complement strand
GGCTTTAAGATTCCTGTGGGCGGACAGCACGATCCGGCGTTTGAACTCACTCCTCGCAGACTTGCCCAGCTTCTACGCCCGTTTAAGGTAGAATCCCGACAAGTCCGAGTTGGTAACGAAACGCGCAAGGGTTATCACCTCGATGACTTGCGGGATGCCTTTATCCGCTATCTAGAGCCAAAAGAGGAAACATCGGAAACAAACTGATTTGTGACGTGCCAAAGCGAACCGAACGTGAGAAACAGTTTCTCCGTCCGAAGCAATTTCAGAAGCGCCAGAAATTAAGTTTGTTTCCTTTGTTTCGCCTAGCTCGTGTTTACGGGGCAGAGCAAATCATCTTACCCCCTTTGTTGAAGAGATGAATGCTGGCAGCCGAGGTTGTGGTTTTTTCGCCCGTGCGTGAATTATCCAACGCGGTACCTCCGATGCTGGTAGTGGATCGGGCAGCGTCGGAAAGATTGAGAGGCGGTCCGGGGAAACAGTGGGAAAACATTCGAAACCCCAGTATGAATTTAAGGTGCAACGGAATCCGTCGAGGGAAACTGGTTTCGCTGTAGCCCCCGCGAACATAGTTACAATAAAACAAAAACTGTTTCCTATGTTCCTCATTAGTACATGCGACGAAAACGAAATTGTCCCCGGTTTGGCTGAAAGGAGCGGCTCTCGGAGGGCCGCACGCTGCGCGACCTGGACCTGCTGAGTCAACGAAGGCCTCAGTTTGCGCTACAAAGAGTTCCAGTTCCCGCCAGCCTTTCACCTTACAGAATTCCGTTTCTACTTCGCAAGATTCGATGGCATGGCACGTAAAACGAGCGGAGTACTCAGGAATCGTAACAGGTAGTGATAGAATCCGCCCATGAGCACATCTGGTTTCATCACAACACTCAACCGCAGAAACAAAGTTGCCCTGTGTGCAACGCTGGTCTGCGTCGGGATTATTTTAGTAGCGGGCGGGGGAGTTCGTATCGCTGTGGGGATAATGTTTTTGGGAGTGGCATTCAGTTGGGCACTTGGATCAAACAAGCGAATCGTACATTCGCTCTTCGTCGTCTTCGGTTTATTACTGCTCGTCGTGCCTGCGGTGGTTTGGCAGTCATGGCCGGAACGAAGAGCTGAGCTGATTAAGTTGGACAAGTCGCAGATTGAAATAGACCGTGGCGCGATTGAGATATATAGCCGCACGGTCGACCAAGACTCGAAACAGTCTGAGTACACCAGCGATATGAAGAATCACATCCACGATTTAAGCAATGGTTATCATGATCTGATGAAGGATCAGGGGCAACTGCGGGACGACGAAGCGGAAACAAGTCCATCTCGACGGGTCGTACGGGAAACTTGGGAATATATTACGGGAAGCCTACTGCTACTGTGTTCCGGGCTGGGATTGTTGGTTGGCATAAGCCGCCCAGCCCACTCTGTTGAACAGCCCAACTTAAAGAAGCAGGCACGCGAGCATCACATCAATTGACTCGTCTTAGTTTCCCACTTCCGTAAGTGTTACGCTTACCCTAGAAACGAAGCCCACGGGGCTATTACGAAACAAAAAATGCCGTAGCGATGCATCTCCAAGGCCAATCTACCGTTGCATCTATCAGTGTGGAACGCGGACACTTGGAGCGAGAAAGTGGCAAAAGACCTCGGCTGTTAGTCGCACACAATTTCGATTTTCTTCTAGTTTTACTAGGAATGGCTTTTTGTTCTATCGCTCCACTGCTCCCTTACTTCCCTGGGATTCTGTCTTCCAGCGACTTTGTTTCCTCCGGCCACAAGTGTCTGCAACCAAACGAATCGGGCAAGCTCTCACGTCGAGCCCATCTGCGGATTTCTGGGTAATGTTCTCGCCGGGTCTCGGTCCAGAATCTCCCTCGCGGCCGAGACCGCTGCGCGCAGGTCCTTGCGCTGCATTGTGGTTTCCAGCAACGTGTCTAAGGCCGCCCGTACAGCCGCCGTGAAGTCCCTTCGTGAGTCGGCAATCTGATCGGCCAAGACCTTATCCAAGTTTGCCACGTGCGACTTGAGGATTGTTTCCTCTAGTTTCCTATATTCCGCTGTCCCGGCGATTCTGGCCACGCCTGCGGACGTGAGGCCGACAAGTCTGGCGATTTGCGCGTCCTTCATTCCGCCCACGCGAAGTCTTGCGATTTGTTCCATCCGTATGCATACCTTCGAGTTCAACTTGACCTCCTAACGCCCCTCTTCCCCGAAACCAAAATCGAAAAAAAATTTCTCGCGTGCGTACAACATACCATATTTACATTCACGTTTTTTTGGCCACCGGAGTTCCCCTTTCGGTTTTATAGTTTTCGCTAGTTTGGTCCTGCCAGGTATTCTTGCTTTCTTCTACGTGTGAACCCTCCAGATGGGGGAAACAAGAGAAACGACGAACTACCCTTCGCTCTCTCTTTTGCCTTGGCTGTTCAGAACCGCCTCTTTCACTGTGCCCACTTTTGTGCCCCATCTAGCTCAAAGTAGGTCACAACAGGTAGCAGAGTTGAGTGCATGAAATCGCCCGTAACGGCGCGTTAAATCAACGCGATATCACACCATAATACTCCATAACAGATTACAGGCTGACAACTGTCACGCAGGAGGTCGCGAGTTCGAGTCTCGTCGGCCCCGCCAATTTTGTTCATCGCTTCCGCGCGATCGGGGATGCTGCGGAGGCAGAGCGGCCGATCCGGCAAGTGTTCTCGCCGCAGGCTCTGTTACTTCGGAAACGCGCTCACCAAGAAACCTAGCGCACCCAGGAACATGACGGCGGTGGCGGCCCATTCACCAACACGAATGTAAGCGGGCACTTTGAATTGCCGCGTAATTTTCGCATTTGCGAACATGAGCGTGCGCATTCCTTCTGCAATTTGTCATGGCAAATCTCATAGCGGCAAGAGTCGCCAGCCAAGGAGCTTACTACCGCAGGTTTCTATCTCGCCTCGTCAACGCTTGCGGGGGACCTTGGCACCCCTCTTGCGGGCTTCGGACAGACCGATCGCGATGGCCTGCTTTCGACTCTTTACTCGCCCGCCTTTCCCGGCTTTTCCTGAGCGAAGCGTGCCATGTTTTCTTCGGCGCATTGCGCTCCTGACGCTCTTACTAGCTGCCTTTCCATATCTCGCCATAATTCCCCCCCGAAACCTTATTAGCGCCGCAGAGACAACTTCGAACGAGTGCGATAACGCCGTCTCCATAAAAGCGAACGGCCATCGCGATTGTACAAAGCCTCCGCAAATTCCTTTCGCACGATAGCGGTCTTCTTCCGGGACGTCGATACAGCATAGCGCTTAATCTCAGCTTTGTTAAAAGGAGGATGGGTGGGGCCGTTTGCAGCTTCGGAATTGGTTCTCAAACGGCCCCCTGAAGAAGTAGAGCGAAGACCAAGAAGAAGTGGCTTTGGCGCGGCGACCATTCATGCTGCGACACTACAAAAGCCGAGGCTTCACCGCCATTCGGCAGGAAAGGTATTCCCGCAAAGAGAATGCTGTAGAGGCCAGCGCGCGTGATCCATTCAGCACGCGTGTCACACGAGTTTTTGAAGCGCCAGTTCGTTCGCAGGCCGCAAGAATTCGCGCTGACAATTCCGTTATTCGTCAGCATGTTTTCGTGCGCCTTGCGACTCCGTGCTTGCCGCTTGTCCTGCGAAAAGGCCTACAGGGAAGCTGCTGACCGGTTACTGGATTGCGTGGATTGGCCTTGACGCGCTGGGAGGACAAAAATGTGACGTTGCCGGGAAGCCGCCGACTGGGGCCAACCGAGAGCGCCGCCGGTGGACAACAAGGAGGCTTTATGTTGCGCTGGGCACTCGCATTCTTCGTGATCGCTTTAATTGCGGGGGCATTGGGTTTTCTAGGAATCGCGGTGGCAGCGGCGGGAATCGCGAAAATTCTTTTTTTCATTTTCCTCGTTCTCTTTCTCGTCTCGCTGGTCGGCGGAATCGCGCGAAGGGCCTGAAGCAGAACCTTGCAACCGTGCAGGCCCGGCGCATGAAAACTGAATTGGCTGAAACGCGCGAAAGGAGAAACCCAATGAGGACCGCCTCACTTGTCGGGATCATTTTGATCGTCTTGGGTATTGTTTCACTCGGATATCAGGGCATCACGTATACCACGCACAAGAAGGTGCTGGATGTCGGCCCTATTCAAGCCACCAAGGAAGAACATAAGACGATTCCGCTGCCTCCGATTCTGGGAGGCATCGCCCTTGTGGGAGGAATCGCTTTGATGTTTGCCGGCAATAAAGAGCCCTAGAGCGCCTTCGCTGGATCGCTTCGCCATCGCTACGCGCGCGATCCACGGGAATCAGCGAGGCCCGTCCCGGCTGGCACGGGCCTTCTGGTTCTCGTTTCGGAATCGTCGGCATCGCAATCGCGTTCGTTGCGGCGCGATCGTCAAGTTGGATTGTACCCGCAGTCGTAAGGGCTACTGCTACGTAATTCAGTCCATTCAGCTTACAGGCTATCGCCGCTCGAGATAGGGCATGTTCCGTATTGGATTCTCTGGTCTTTGCCTTCACTATGTCGGCGTGAGGAGGGATCTAAATATGAAGCAAACGTCTATTGTACTAACAACGTTGCTCGCAGTTGTTTCGTTTTCCCTCGCCTACGCTAAGGAGCCAGCGGATACGGGAAGAGAGGAAAGAGACCGGGTTCGCAACTCGGGGGAAGTCATGCGGGAAATCGTCAATATTCCAGATGATATTCCTCAGGACCTTTTGGACAAGGCCCGGTGCGTCATCGTGATGCCGTCCGTCTTGAAGGCGGCATTTATTGTCGGCGGCAGCTACGGCCGCGGAACGATGGTCTGCCGCACGGGTAAGGATTTCAAAGGCCCGTGGGGAGCGCCTGCGATGTACGCACTGGAAGGTGGCAGCGTAGGCTTTCAGATCGGCGGAGAGGCAACCGACTTTGTATTTCTGGTCATCAACAACCGCGGTGTTGAAAGCCTATTGCACAGCAAAGTGAAGTTGGGCGCCGATGCATCCGTGGCGGCCGGTCCGAAAGGGCGCACGGCGGCGGCAGACACCGATGCCTATCTTCGCTCGGAAATCCTGACCTATTCGCGAGCCCGGGGCGTGTTTGCCGGTGTTTCGCTTGAGGGCTCGACCCTTCGCCCGGATGACGACGGCAACAAGGAACTCTACGGGGCGCCTACAAGCGCGGGCCAAATAATCAACGAAGGAAAAACGGAAGCGCCCCGGTCAGCGCATCTGCTGGATTCAACCTTGCAAAAGGCCTCCCCTGAACTGAGGCCGTAACATCGGCGGACGCAGATAACCAAATCCAAAAAGGGAGGGAAGCGGGCAACCGTTCCCCTCCCTTTTCCTTGTGTATTTCCCAGCAGGCTGCGGAAAAACACAAAACGTCGTCATTCCGAGGCACACGGCGTGCCGAGAAATTCTCCTTTTCTTGCATTAGTAACTGAAAAGGGATTCCTCGCTGCCGCTCGGGTAATAGCCCCACTCCCTGCTGTGCGGCCATGCCGGAACGGAACCAACCAAAGCCACGACCAGGACGACCGTCAGGATGAGCAGTAGCATGGATGTCCTTTTCGCGTCGATTTGGCGCGGGGGAAGACGGGAAAGATGCCGACCCCAGCCCTCGAACCCCTATAGGATCCTTCGGCTACCTTTCCCGTTCTTCCGCCGCCGGGCTGCATGATCGAGGAAACCGCGAGAAGGAACAATACAGATAAGGTGTTAGACCTTTGGAAAACACGCTGTAGGGTGCCGGGAAACGGAGCAGACAAAGGACCCCGGATCTGGAGGCCTATTTGCTGACGACCATTTTGAACTTTTGCACCCGGCGACCGTCCACAGATTCGCCAACGTAGATATTTCCTTCGGAGTCGACGCCCATCGTATGGGCGTGCATAAATTCGCCGACTTGATGGCCGGGCCGGCCAAAGCTTTCGAGGACGCGGCCCGTTGCCCGTTCCACGACGTCGATTTGCTCATCGATTTCATTGATGACGTACATATGTTTTTGGCCGGGATCGCGGGAAAATTCGACCGAAGAGGCCGATCCCACAAGCATCGCGTCCCGCCTAGATCCGGTGCCGGTCGCGGGAATCGGGGTCCACACCTTAAACGCGAAGGGGATGTTCTTTTGAAAATTGCCCATCGTGTCGAAAACCTGTAACCGATTCATCCATCGGTCGCAGACGTACACGAGGCCGTCATTGCTGACGCGAACGCAATGCGGCGTTGGCGCGGCAGCGGTGCTCGCTTCTTCCGGCGCCCGGTATACCTTCCACTGCCGCAGGTAATGCCCCATGCGATCAAATACGACAATGCGAAAATTATTTCCGCCTTTTCCCTTGGCATGGCCGTCGGCGACATAAACGTCGCCGTCGTGCGGATCGAACGCAATTTCCGACACGCGAAAAAATTGCGTCGGGCTGGAATTGAGAGGCTTGCCGTTCACCGTGCCGTCCGACGAATCGAAGACGCCCCGCTTCCCGATCTGAAGCAGCATTTCCTTCCCATCATGCGAATATTCCTGAATGATGCCGTCTTCGGAGCCGTCGAGCCAAACGTGGCCGTCGCGGTCGATCGCGCAGCCATGGAGATCCTTGGGCAGCAGGTTGGGATCTCCCCAGGAGTTGACCACATTCCCTTCCGTGTCAAATTCGAGCACGGGCGGCGCCGCTTGCCCGGCGTTTAGTTCATCGCCGGTCAGGCCCTCGAGGTGGCCGTCCATCCCGCCGACGTCGTTCACTCGCTGAACCACGAACACATGGTCCTGCGAATCGACGCACACACCTCCGATTTCACCGGTCACCCAGCGATCCGGCAAGGGCTTCGGCCACGCGGGATCGACCTCAAATTTGGGCAAGCCGACTTGCGCGGCCAGGGGCCCCGGACTGAGAAACGCGACCGCGAAAGCCGCACCCGCGCAGATGACAAACAACTTGGAAAGCTGTTGCGTGCGTGTTGCGTTCACTCGCTTGACTCCCAGCCTATGGGTTGGACCAATCTGACGGGCTTGGCACAAATTGGCGAGCTAACCAAGAAAGGTGTTCAGCTCGGCCAGCAGCATCTCCGGAACTTCCTCCGCGATGAAATGCCCGCTGGGCATCGCCCTGCCGCTCACGTTTGAGGCGCGCTCGCGCCAGGTGTCGAGCACGTCATAGAGTTTCGGCCACGCGCCGCGTTCCGCCCATAACGCGAGGACGGGACAGGAAATCTTGTGATCGAGATCGGCCGCGTCATGAACCAAGTCAATCGTGGCGCCTGCACGGTAATCTTCACAGGTAGCGTGAATCGATGCGGGCACTCGAAAGCACCTCAGATATTCCGCAAAAACCTCCTTGCTGAGCGTCCCGGCGGGAAGCCTTGCGAAGCGCGTTTCGAGCCAGAGCTCGGCGCTGTTGCCAATCAGCGTTTCCGGCAGCGGCGGTTTTTGAATGAGAAAAAACCAGTGAAAATTGACGGTCGCGAGTTCGGGCGTCACGCTGTGGAAAAATTTGTAGGTGGGAATGATGTCGAGCACAGCGAGCTTGGTGACGCGGTCCGGATGATCGAGGGCCATGCGGTGAGCGACTCGTCCGCCCCGATCGTGGCCCACGACCAAAAACTTCTGGAAGCCCAGGCTGGCCATGAGGTCCACCTGATCCTGGGCCATGGCGCGCTTTGAATAGCCGAAATGGTTGTCTCCGTCGGCAGGAGCGCTACTGTCTCCGTATCCGCGCAGATCGGCCGCAACGACAGTAAATTTCTTGGCGAGTTCCGGGGCAACCACACGCCACTCGATGTGCGTCTGGGGATAGCCGTGCAGGAGCAGCAGAGGTGGCCCGCTCCCGGCGGTGACAAAATTGATCGTCGCACCGGGAGTTTTCGCGCTGAGCCGTTTGAACCCCGGGAAATATGGAGATGTACCAGCCTTCCGCTCCGACTGGCTGGGCACACCCTCCGCACGCAGAATTCCGCTGTTCGCTGAAGCCATGGCACCCATGCCGAGTGCTGCCGCTTTCTTCAAAAGATCTCGACGAGGCTGGTCAACCATGAGTTCCTCCCAGGCGTATGTAGGTACACCTTCATTTTCGTGGACGCAAGGTCTAAACCTCAGCCGGCTGGACGGCCTGCGGCCGGCGCGCGCCGACGTTTGTGGCCTGCTCAAAAGCGTAAGCCATTTGAAGAACGCCCCAATCGTCGTGGTGCCGGCCAACGATTTGAATCCCAATTGGAAGGCCGCTTTTCGAAAACGCGCACGGTACGGATATCGCGGGGTTCCCCACGGCCGAGATGTAATACGCGGACTTCATCCAGGCCAAATAATTCTCCATCTTCACTCCGGCGATTTCCGTCGGAAACATCGTCTTTACGTCGAACGGCAGCACCTGATTGACCGGCGCCACGAAAAATTCATACTTCTCCATGAACCGACGGACGCGCTGATACAGCGCCGTGCGTTTGGCTTCGATGCGCGAGAGCTGCGGGCCCGTGAGCTTGCGCCCTTCCCCGACATGCCAATGGACGTACGAATTAAGTTGGTCGGCATTCGCCTCGAGAATGTCACCAAAGGCCTGCTCGCAAAGCCAGTGGCGCCAGGTAAGAAAGCATTCGTCGGCGTCCGTAAAATCGGGCTCGGCTTCCTCGACGATGCAGCCTAACGACTCGAACACCTTGTGTTGCGCCCTTACGGTAGACTGTACCTCAGGTTCCCACGGCAGTCCCATGTTGTTGAATATCGCGACGCGGACGCCGGCGAAACTGCGTCCAGCAAGCCTTTGCGCGAACCGGCTGCCCGGCTGATCGACCGAAATGGGTGAACGGCGATCGAAGCCAGCCAGCGCACTGAGGAAATACGCACAGTCCGCGACGTTCCGCGCCAGCGGCCCGGCAACGGTCAGACTAAACCATCCCATAGACACCGGGGCGTTCGGAACAAGGCCGGGAGAAGGGCGCAGGCCAACGACGTTGCAGAAGTTCGGCGGACACCGAAGGGATCCCCCAAAGTCGCCGCCGTCTGCAAGCGGAACCATTCCGGACGCAAGGGCTACGGCACCGCCTCCGGTGCTGCCGCCGCACGTTTTTGAACAGTCGTACGGATTCAGCGTCGCTCCGAAAACAGGGTTCGTCGTCTGTGATCCCATCCCAAACTCGGGCACATTGGTTTTTCCAACGACGATTGCGCCGTTCCTTTTTTCCCGCTCAACGACGAGGCAATCAAAATCCGGCACGAAATCCTTTTGGAGCGGAGAGCCGTAGGTGGTCCGAATTGCCTCCGTTTCGTGCAAATCCTTCACTCCGATGGGAAGCCCATGAAGCGGGCCGAGCCACTGGCCTTGCGCGAGGGCCTCATCCGCAGCAAGCGCCTGCGCCATTAAACGGTCTTCGGGCACGCGCGTCACGATGGCGTTTAATAGGGGATTTACGCGTTCGACTTGCTCCAGATGTGCCTGCATCAATTCGCGAGCGGATAGCTTCTTTTGGCGAATCAAAGCCGCCATCTCCGCCGCCGGCATGAAGCAGAGGGCATTAGACCGGCCGGAGACAAGTCCAGCACGAGGCGCGGCCGGACCGGATCGACGTTCCGATTTCGATTCAGTTGGAAATTCCGCTGCCATGAACGGACGAACTCCTACTAAATCTCGATGATGCGCAATTTCTTGCGATTCGCCAAGGATACCCCATCTGCGATGGCCTGTGTTACTTGCGGGTCGGGTTTTGGTGTACCCTTTGGAGAGAATGACCCAGGTGTGGGGCGTGCGCGTCGGGAACGGGCTGCGCGGGACTGTCAACAAGCCAAAGAACGATTCTTCGAATGAACAAGGAGCGAATTACATGGAAACGAAACTCATGACTGCTGCGGCGGGAAACCTGGGAAGAATTGCGGCGGTATTCATCCTGCTTTGGGCCGCGCCGTTAGCAACCGGAGTTACGCAGGCAGCGACCGCGGACGACACCGCGCGCAGCGTCGACGATGCCGCCGTGAAGGAGGTCGTCGCGGGATTCAGCAATGGTTGGAACACGCACGACGCCCATGCTATGTGCGCCTCACTGGCGGATGACGTGCGCTGGGTCAACTGGCGCGGCGAGGCGCTGGGGACCCGCAAGGACGTCGAAGAGAACCACGCCATGCTGTTCGCCGACCTCTACAAAAATTCGCATCGCAACGATGTCGTGAAATCGATCCGCTACCTTGGTCCCAAACTGGCGCTGGTTGATGATTATTGGACTATGACGGGCGCGCGGCGGCGTGATGGGTCGGATTGGCCGTATCGCGCGGGATATTCGAATTTCCTCATGGAAAAGCGAGGCAACCGTTGGATCGTCATCGTGTCCCACACGGCCGATTTCAATGCGACGGCCCCCGGCGCGAAGTGACTGAACGCTTCACCTGCCGACCTATCGACGGATTACGGCAATCGGAGCAGCAAAAACAGGCTAATTCCCTTGCAACAGCCGCTCAAGCCCCTGTTTGTCACTGATCGTGACACTCGATCCTCTGATTTGCAGGAGATTTTTCTTTTTCATGTCCGCGAAGAGCCGCGTCACGGTTTCCCTGGACGCTCCGATCATTTGCGCAATTTCCTCATGCGTGAGCATCAGGCTAAAGCGGATCGAACCGTTCTCGGACGGATGATGGGCGCTCCAGTCCAAGAGAAAACGGGCCAGCTTTTCCCGCGCCGAGTGAGACAGGCCGATGGTGCGCATCTCGGCAAACGTGGCCTGGTAGGCTTCGCTCAACTCCCGCGCGACGCGCAGGGAAACCTCGCCGTGATCGCGCAAGAAATTGAGAAAATCGCCCCGGCTGATGAAATTGGCCTGCGTAGGCTCTGCCACGTCCGCCGTTACTTCGTAAGGTCGTCCGGAAATCGTGGCCGGCAATCCCAGCAGATCGCCAGGCTCGGAAATACGCAGAATCAGCGTCTTGCCATCGGACGAAGACGTCGATAGCTTGACGTGTCCGGAACAAAGGACAAACACCCCTCGCGACGGCTGCCCTTCCACAAACAGCGTGGCCCCCTTCGGGTATGTGGCCGGAGCGGTAATTTCGGAAAGACGCTGCAGCGCTGCGGGAGCCAAATCGCAAAAAAGCCGGGATTCCTTGTGCGGGCAGGTGACGCAGTTCTCTACGATCTCTAGTCCGTACGGCGAACGCATGTGTTTCCCGGGGCCTATTATACGCCCCTTGTTGCGAGCTACGAAACGGAACGCGCCAGTCGAAGATGGGAGGTCGTCGCTCACGGCTCCTCGTTTTTCCCGCAGCGTAGCAAATCCCCCATTCCCACACGGTGACCGCCGTCACATCGCGAGGTGATGCCGGGCACATCAACTTCCAATCAACCCGCCGATAATTCTCGATAAGACGAGAGGGAGAAAATCTTACGAATCGAGGCCAGCAAACTCAGGGAATTCTAGTTTTGCCGCTGTGGCCCGAATTGCTCGCAGCGGAAACCAGTGTGCACTTGCCTGCCTCCTGAATATCCCTTCGTTCAGGAGAGGCAAGACTTGCATCCGGCGGCCGGTGCCCAACCCCAATCGCATGACCAGCACGGCCGCCGGCCTTCCTCATTGGAGCGTTTTGCCGTCACTCGAACGGATCTTGACGTTGAAGATCCGAGCCTCTAGACCCCTAAAAATACGGACGCAGCGGGAAGATTTCCTGTGTTCTCCCGCTCCGCGTTAAGGCCGAATTACCGCTGTTGTGAATTTACGGCTTTATGGCGACTTTGATCACGCCGTCCATCCGGCCGCCAAAAAGATTGTAAGCGTCAGCAATCTTGTCGAGAGAAAACGTGTGTGTGATCAGAGGAACCAGATCCAGGCGGCCGTGGCGCACGAGTTCCATCAACCGGCGCATGCGCTCTTTTCCGCCAGGACAAAGGGTCGTGATGATTTTATGATTTCCCAAGCCCGCGGCGAACGGCTCGAGAGGGACCGCCAGTTTGCCGGAGTAAACACCCAGGCTCGAAAGCGTTCCGCCTGCGCGCAGCACGCGCAGCGCGCTTTCAAATGTCGCCTGCGTCCCCAGGGCTTCGATTGCGACGTCGACTCCTTTGCCGCCTGTCAAGCGCCTGATGTCCGAGACGACGTCCGTCTCATTTTGATTCAAGACGACGTCAGCGCCCATTCGTTTCGACATGCGTGCGCGAACGGGATCAGATTCCACGGCGATGATCAGGCCGGCGCCTTTCAGTTTCGCTCCCGCCGTCGCGCACAGGCCGATGGGGCCCTGAGCGAATACGGCGGCACTGTCACCGATCTGAAGGTTCGCGCTCTCGGCGGCAGAAATTCCGGTCGAAGCAATGTCCGCCAAAAGCAATACTTGTTCGTCCCTCAAATCGTCGGGGATTTTGGCCAGATTCGCCTGCGCATTGGGCACCAGAAGATATTCTGCTTGGGCCCCGTTGATCGTATTGCCAAATTTCCAGCCTCCGATGGGGCCGCCGCATTGCGCGAGATCGCCGCCGAGGCAGAAATTGCATTGGCCGCACGGTGTGATCGCTCCGACAAGCACACGCTCCCCAACGTGATACCCGGTTACGCCCACGCCGAGTTCCTGGACGACACCGACCGGTTCATGCCCGATCACCAAACCGGGCCGCACCGGATATTCTCCCCTCAAAATGTGCAAGTCGGTGCCGCAGATGGTCGTGAGCGTGACGCGAATGACGGCTTCGCCGGGCCCCGGCTTGGGGACCGGCAAATGCTCGATGCCAATCTGATTGGGCCCGCGAAATACCAACGCTCTCATCGTCGCTGGGGATTCCTTTTTCGCCGGAGCCGATGCAGATGCTGCGGTGCTCATAATGACCTCCTTTTTTCGGGCAACCCGGAAGGAAAAACATTTACTCCTATCTGACTTTTATTATCATCGCGCATCTAGCGACCCTCGGACGCGGGTCGCGGCCATCTTGCAGATCGCCCTTTTAGGCGCGCGCGGTCAGAACCGGGCACTGCGCGTGCGTGACCACATCATGCGCTACCGATCGCAGCAAGTGCGTCGCCGCACCCGTTCCTCCGCGCGGAGTGCGCACCCCGAGAACAATTAGATCAGCGCCGAGCGCGACGGCAACCTCGATGATTTTCCTTGCCTCCGGACCATGCTCCACCTTGCATCGCGGCTCGCACCACAGCTCGGCGCCTGCCGGCACGAGGCTCCGCAGCCGGCGCAGCGTCGACTCCGCATATTGCTCCGCGTGCACGAGTTCCCCTACCTTGGGTTCGCCAACCACGTGCAGCAACGTTAGATTCGACTGGTGCTCCTGCGCAAGCGACATCGCATAGGGCAGTGCGGCAAGTGACTCCGGCGAAAAATCGGTCGCGTAGAGAATCTCTTTCATCGCCAACCGGCGCTGTGTATTGGAGGAAACAGAAGGGCCGACCGTAAGAACCGGGCACGAGGCCTCCCGGAAAATCTTTTCCGCGATCGATCCGAGCAGCGCACGGCTGATGCCGGATCGTCCGTGTGTGCCGATCACGATGAGGTCGGTGTCTTGCTGGTCCACAATTCCATTGATCGTGGGCCACACATCCCCTTCGGTCACGGTCACTTCGTGCGGGACACCCGCCAGCATGCCGTGCAACTGTTGCGCCTCAAACTTTGCTTGCTCTTCGGCCGCCTCCATCACTTGCGGCATGCATTCTGGCCCGACGATGGGATACGTCGCGGGGAACCGGACATGCAGCCCGTGCACCTTCGCGCCGTATTGTTTTGCCAGGCCAATCGCATAGGGCAGGGCCGCTTCTGCCGCAGGAGAAAAGTCCGTTGCAAATAGAATGTTCTTCAGGGCGATGCGGGTTTTTGCGCTGGCAGCCTTCATAAGTCACCTCCTGGCATCTTGTATATGCCCAGCGCCGATTCCCGGATGTGATGGGGGTCACCTTCGATTGTGAGTGGGGTCACTTTCCAAGGGCACGTATCATGCGATCCTAACTGCGGGCTGAGGGCAATCCCAGATGGAGGGGCAGCAATGCCGCATCAACCGATTCCATTCCCGAAGTGGCTTGACCCGGGGCTTGCGCAAGGTTCGCGTTCGATGTGGGTGTACTACCCGCAGGGGCTGTTGCGGCGTCCCCTGCTGGGATCGGATGTGTGCTTGGATCAGCTGTTTGAAAAGCCTCTCGGTGCGGCTCATCAATGCGCAGGCGGAAGGAGTGTCCTAACGGATCCAATTAAAAAAGAAAACGAGAACTCCTATCCCGGACACACACTGTTTCAGGACTCGTTTTTCTTCTGTACGATCCAGGATGTTGGTGATCTTCCAGGGGCGGGTCGCATCTACGTCGAAACAGTTGTGGATCGGGATTCCGGAGTCGGATTTGCGAAAGTCTACCACGCGAGAAAAGCACTGAACGCCGTCGACGTTCTTGCGAGCCGTGTCATGCCTTTTTTTCAGAGCCGTGGAGTCACGATCCAGGAAATCTACACTCGAAAAGCCAATGAATATTGCGGCCTAACGCCCGTTCATCCATTCGAGACGTTCTTGGCCACTTGCCACGTCGAGCATCTGCCTTTGCGCGACTTCGACAGCCATCTCTGCGAGGAGTTTTACCGAACCCTGGAACGGGATGTCTTCTCGCCGGCGCTGCGAAAGAAATTTCAAGTGTCACTCGACGGATTGCAGAACGACCTCGACACCTTCGTCGATGCGTACAACCAGGGACGGATGGTTGACGCGGGAACAGGATTCGACAACGCCTTGCCGGGGGCCGCCGGTGATGTCAAGACGGGCTGATTCCAGTTTCGATCGGCGGCGATGCCAACAGGCTCAATTCGGATCGTTGTTGATTTTTGGAATGGGCGCCCCCAATTTGAGAAATGCGACCAGATCGAGCAACTGCTTTTGGGAATATCGCGAGGCGTAATCGGCAGGCATAACGGACCGGTCCAGAACGTTGACCTCGACAATGTCTGACTTTTGGAAAGCCCGCGACACGGGCGGCATCGACGACGCGTCGTACACACGGATCCGTTCTTTGTTCTCGTCGCGCTTGATGCCGACGTACCGTTGACCGTCGCGAGTCGTCAGCACAACTGTGACGTATCGGCCCTCACCGGCGGATCGGGGCTTGGTGATTCGTTCCAGGATTTCGTCTGGACTCCGGTCACTCATGCCGGTGAGATCGGGCCCAATCGTGCCGCCCCTGCCGCGGTAGGTATGGCAAATGGCGCATTCCTCGGGCTCCGCATCATCATAAAACAGCTCGCGTCCCGCCGCCGCGCTTCCGCCGATTTTCGCCTCCGCGGCGGCGTGGGCGGCGCGTTCCTCCGGCCTCAAATCATCGGAGAGAGGCTGAACAATCGCAAAGGATTTCCCCCCGGCCGGAAGCGAGCCTAAGAGGACGGTCATACCTCCGGGAGGAATCGGCCCATTTTCGTTTTCGTCCTCGCGAGAAAGAGAAAGAACAAACGCCGCGAGTTGCGCGATCTGATCCGCCGTGTACCTGCTCTTCCAAGATGGCATGCTCGTACCGGGAATGCCGCTCGAAATGATTTGTTTGGCCTCGTCGAGCGTGAAGCGGCGATGCTGCAGATTCGTTGGCCCTACTCCGCCGCCGTCTCCCTGGTGGCAATAGCCGTTCGCACAGGTGGCAGAAAACAATGCCTTCCCGGCCTGGATCCGGCTTTGCTGCGCAGGCGATGTTTGATCTTGCCACGCGGCCAAGGCCTCCGTATGAAACGGCCACGGAACAGTACACAGCGTGAGTACCAGCAAGGTTGGAGGAACAACGCGCCGTAAAATGCAGCGTGATGGTTTCAACGTCTGCCCGGATTCGTGCCTGTGGTGCCTAACCAAGTTGTGTCTCATCTTCCCGCTCCGGCGCTATTCGCGGCGCTGTCAGGCAACGCGAAAACAAAAAGCGTCGAAGCTTGCCGCGGGCCATCCGGATCTCGGAGGATCGGCACATTCGCGCCGATCTGGCCGCCGATCGTCGAGATTCCCGAGCCCACAGCGACGTATTGGCGCCCATTCACCGCATAGGAAATCGGTGAACCGTGAATCGCAGCGCCCGTGTTAAACGACCAGAGTTTTTCGCCGGTCTTCGCATCGAGGGCAATCACGTTGCCGTCGGGGTCGCCGGTGAAGATCAGATCCCCCGCAGTGGCCATCAAGGCAGCATGAGGCATGGGAAAAGGAACCGCATAACTCCACACGTTTCTCCCCGTGATCGGATCCCAAGCGTCAATATGCCCACGAATCGGGCCGTCGGGAGGGTTTGCTGGATCCGTCCCTCCAGTGCCAAACCAAATCTTCCCTTCGTCCACCGGCCCCTTTTGCGGCGTATACGCAGCGCAGATCTCCCATCCGATGTTGTAGTACCAGCCGGTGCGCGGGCTGTAGGCGGAATGGTTCGGCTTGCGCGCTCCCGTCATTCCTGAGGGACAAAGCACTGTGGATTTCCCGAGCGCCGGGAAGACCTGATCGATGGGTTTGCCGTTCTCGTCGAATCCCTTGGTCCAAGTGACGTTCTTGACATATGGCCAGGCATTGATAAAGCGGCCCGTTTCCCGATTCAGAACGTAAACGAAGCCATTCTTAGAGGGGTGAACGATTAGCTTCTCGCGTTTCCCATTCCGATCGAGATCGATAAGCATCGGCTCATACGCCGAGTCGTAATCGTAGACGTCGTGAGGAGTCTCCTGATAATACCACTTCAATTCCCCGGTTCCGGCATCGATCGCAACCAAAGAAGCCGTATACAGATTGCTTCCCAGGCGATTTTCGCCGTAGTAATCCGACGACGCATTGCCGGTGCCCCAATAAATTAAATTGAGATCGGGATCATAAGCACCTGTGAACCACGGGCCGCCGCCGCCGGTTTTCCAAGAATCGCCCTTCCAAGTGCCGAAGTTCGGATCGCCGGGGCCAGGGATCACAAAAAAGCGCCACACATGCTTTCCCGTCTTCGCATCAAAGGCGTTGATGTATCCGCGGTGAGCCGACTCACCGCCGGTCACTCCGACGATCAATTTATCCCTCGCGAGAATCGGCGCCGAATCGATATTGCACGAACACTGACGCACGTCTTCGACTTGCACATCCCAAACTTCGTGCCCCGTTTTCTGATCGACGGCAACGACGTGGTTGTCGATCGTGCCGAAATAAACGAGGCCGTAACCAATCGCAAGGCCTCTGGCGTTGGGACTATAGGGGACGAATTCAAGCGGAGCCAGCGGATACCAGTAGCGCCAAAGTTCTTTTCCCGACACCGCGTCGATCGCGTAGAGGCGGTCGTACGGCGCCAGCAAATACATCACGCCATCCATAACCAAGGGCTCCGTGCTCATGCCCGCGCCGGGGGCCAATTCCCCGCTCGGAAAAGCCCAGACGGCAGCCAGTTCCTTGACGTTTTTCCGGTTGATTTGATCGAGCGGGCTGTAACCCCAAGCGGCTTCGCGTCCGGAAAATGTCATCCAGTTCTGCGGCTCTCGCTCCGCGCGTGAGATGCGCTCTCCCGAGGGCTCCTGCGCCGGTACAGAAGTAGCTCCCGACTGAGGAAAGCAATAGAGGGTGGGCCCAAGAAGCGCGCAGAACACCAAGCACGAGAGGAACTGCGGCAAGTGTTGGCGTACGCCCGTCAAACGGAAAAATGCGTTGCCAGAAAGGGGGGACACGGATCTTCTAGCCTCACCGTCCGTTTTCTGTCATGCCGGAGCCGACTTGCTATTCGTCGAAGCTCCGGTACGAACCGCGCGGGCCAAGGATAGCACCTTTCAGATCAGCGGAAGAAGTCTGCGCGACGAGGACGGAATCCTGTCGGGCTTGCATGCTGCGCTAAGCAGGCACCCAAGTGGAATGGAACGCAGGACGCAACAGAATCGGCATGTGCGCTTTGGCAACCGGGCCCTGTTCCAGATTTTGCGCGTCGAACACAAATAGATCCGAGCACACGTCAACGTGGTGATTGACGACGCCGATCAAATATCCGTCACCCTCCTTTGCGTCGGGCCCCTTGGGAATAAACTGAGGCTCCTGCATTGACGATTGGTCATCAAACGCGTAGGTCCTGCTCTGCCGCGATTTCACGTCCACGCCAAGCAACACGTTGAACCCGCCGCCCACCGGGCCGGACAGATGTTTCGCGGGAGGACGTTTGAAATCGATCGAGCCTAGATACGCGTAGCGGTAGTCGTTCATCCGGTAGCGTTCATCCATGCGGGGCATTTCTGCGACCATCGGCATGAGTTTGGCCTGCTCGAACTGACGATCATGTTTGGAAAGGTCGAAGCTCCAGCGCGTCGGGAACGATCCGCCCTTTCGGAAATCGTAGGGAACGCCGGTGAGGTCCGGAATAAAAGGAAAGGGATTGATCTGTGCGAGGCAAATATCAAGTTGAATCTTGCTTCCTTCCTCGAAGGCATTCACGACGTGATATCCATAGGCTGCGGGCGCTTCAAACCAGCGAATATCCTTTACGGAGCCGTCCCGCGGCATGATCGCGACATGCGTGCACTTGCTCCCATCCCACGCCCAGTGCGGGCCGCCTTTTTTCATGCGGTCGATGTCGGCGGTGGTTGGAAAGATCGGAAAAATCACGTGGTTTCGCGTCACCGCGAAGTCGTGGACCATCGCACAGTATGGCGCCGTGAACCATTCCTCGCGGGTCAAATTGCCGTTTTTATCCGCCACGCAGACAGCGATTTCAGGAGACGCCTCGCCTCCCGCCTCATAGCCGAAAAACCACAATTCGCCCGTCTCCGGATCGATCTTCGGATGCGCCGTCATGGCCCGCGACTTGAGTTTCCCTTCGTAATTCCACCGACCCTTCGTTTCCAACGTCACGGGATCGAGTTCGTAGGGATGACTGTCTTCTTTGAGTGCCAGTAGGCGCCCGCCGTGCCATACCGGAGTGGTGTTTGCGGTGCAGCGATCCCTGCCGCGCACGGACACGTCATCCGTGAACGGGTTCCGGTAGAGGCCGTAGAGGGATTTTCGCGCCGTTCGCTCGATCCGGAATTTCTCGGTGCGCACATAGCGTGCTCGAACATCCACATGGCCATCCTCGAAGCGAAATACCGTGGTCATTCCGTCGCCATTGATGTACACATCGTCGCCCAGCATCGGCGGCCACTGTGGATCGGGCCCCAGACGGTACCAACTGCCCTTCAGCTCCTCGGGAATTCGCCCTTCCACTTCTAGATCGTAGATATCGAACTCGATTCGCTGCGGCCGATTGCCACTTAGAAAGGCGGGTGATTTTGGAAACGGACGAGTCATGGGTAGATCCCCCCTTGAACCGTATTTAGATGAACGACGTACGGCCCAGTCTAGTCATCAGGCCTTGACAGGATTGTAAAGATTTGCAAACGTGTCGCGCGTTCCGGCGCCCTTACTTGCCTGTTGACGTGTAATCTGGTTGTGATATTGCTTTGCCAGACTTTTCGCAACGACAGTGTGGCGAACCCGTTCTGGTAAGGCGAACCTTGTCGGCGGTTGGGTGTGTGCCGGATGTGCCCGTCGAGCATCGCGCCCCTCGCGAAAGGATGAACCCGATGTTTGAACAGACTCTCGATCCCACCGGGCACCTGTGGCTCAGCGTGCTCGTTTCGTTGGTTCCGTTGGTTGCACTTCTGTTCACGCTGGCGGTCCTTCGCATGACGGCGTGGCTGGCCTCGATTCTTGCGGGCGCGGTCACAGTTCCGATTGGGGTTTTCGTGTGGCACGCGCCCGTTACGGGCACTCTCAAATCATACGCATACGGCGGCCTGACTGGATTTTGGGTGATCGACTGGATCACGTTCTGGGGGCTCATCATCTTCAATACACTGGTGCTTACGGGAGATTTCGAGCGCTTCAAAAATTGGATGATTCATCACGCGACCGCCGACATCCGGATCCAAACCATCATGTTGGCGTGGGCTTTCGGAGCGCTGCTCGAGGGCCTTGTGGGATTCGGCTATCCGTGGGCTGTCGTCGTGCCCATCCTGGTTGGACTTGGGATCGCGGATATCGAAGCGATCCGAGTCGCGGCGCTCGCGAATAACGCGCCCGTATCGTACGGAGCGTTGGGCGCTCCCATTTTGGGGCTCGCTGCCGTCACCGGGCTGCCGATGCTTGCACTCTCCGCGTCCATCGGAAACATTGTGGCGATCCTTGCATTGCTGCCGCCGTGGATCTTGATTTATCTCGTAAGCGGGTGGGAGGGAGTCTCTGAAGCATGGCCGCTCGCGATCGTGGGCTCTTTCTCCTACATTTTGGGCCAGTGGCCCGTCGCGCATTACCTCGGTCCGTACCTCCCGGATCTGAGCGGCGCTTTGGTTTCGTTTTGGATCTTGTTTGTTTTCGTGAAAATCTGGCGCCCAAAGACAATTCGCGGATTCGGGGGCGCCCCGCTCCAGATATCGTCGGCCGGAATTACGAACTCTGCGGAGATGGGCTCGGTGCGCCATGCGTTTTCCTGTTGGGCGCCGTACGTCGTGCTCATTCTGGTCGTCGTGGCCTGGACGGGACCGTGGTCCCACCTTCCGGCTGTCAGTTTGCTGAAGCTGTCGGTCACGGCCCGGTCTTCGGTCACGCACGCCGCCATCTCGTCGACATTTAATTTTGGCCCGCTCGGCGGAGGCACATCGATTCTGGCGTCGTGGCTCGTCATTCTCGCGGTTTTGCGTCCGAGCGGCAAGGTGCTGCGTCAAGTGTTTTCGCGCACGTTCCGGCAAATGTGGGGAGCATTGATGGTGGCGGTGTTTGTGTTCGCGCTCGCCTACATTTTCGTCTATACCGGAATGGCAAATTCATTGGCCTACGGGCTGTCCAAGATTGGGTTGTTTTTCGTCGTTCTCGCGCCCGTACTGGGTTGGATCGGCGTGGCCCTTTCCGGCAGCAACACTTCCACCAACGCGATGTTTGGCCCCGTGCAGGCCATGACGGGCAGACTGCTGAATCTTCCGGTGCTGCTGCTGCCCTCGTTCAACTCCGTCGGAGCGGAAGTGGGCAAGCCGATCGCGCCGCAAACCGCCAGCGTCGGAGTTTCCACCAGCAGGTTCGTACGCAGCGAGGGCGAGGTCATCCGGCACAACATGGGCTGGACGCTCGTGATGCTCGCGTATCTAATCCTGATTGGAGTTCTTTTCTACTACGCTTTCCCAAACTGGATGTCGGTGTAAGAGCCGCCTATTCGTTGCCGCTGCCGCGGATTCTGATTGATCTATCGGTTCGCTCGGCGTTATCATCTTTGGGATTTTCCCTTCCATTGCGCTAATCCCCTTCACAGAAGTGACGATTCATAATTTGTGGGGCGCAGCAGCGGTTCCCTCTCACAACGGGCGCAACAGTCGTCCGGATATCGTGAGGAACCATGAAATATATCTGCTGGCTCGCCGCAGCGGTTTTGTTTTCCCCGATGGCGCACGCGCAGGAAGCGGAAAAAGCTCAACCCACCGGAACAATTCTCAGGACAACTCTTGTTAAGCCACTCGTGGGAGTCGCCGGCCAAGTGGCCGCGACAGCGCGGGACTTGGCCACCTTCCGCGACCCGCAATGGAGCATCCTTACGCTTGGGCAAATCGGGGCGGCTTCCGCGGACGCCTATACGAGCATGAGCAATCTCCATCACTGCAGCTATTGCTCGGAGACCGGCGTATCCAGAATGCTCGTCGGCAGTCGCCCGGACGCGCATAAATACGTCACCGCGGGCATTTTTGAGATTGGAATCGAGGCGGTAACCGCACATTACTTTCGGAATCGCCGGCCGGCGCAAAAATGGTACTGGCGTGTCCTGTGGAACGTACCTCAGTCGCTGTCTTTGTACGAGCACGTGCAAGCGACGCGCCATAACGCCGCGCTGGGCCTATGATCCCGTTCCAGGGCGGCGTGGAGGGCAAGTGGGACAGGCTCTAGTTTGTCCTGTAAATCTCGAGCTTCAAAATTAGACAGGCTGAAGCCTGTCCTACTTACGGGACAATGGGCGGAACATACGAAAACGTCCGCGCGAAAAACCACATCAGGAACAGCACCAGCAGAAGGTTCACCATGAAATAGAGCATGCCGTAGCCGATTAGGTCACGCGCCTTCACCTTCAGCAAGCCAAGCAACGGAAGCATCCAAAACGGATTGATCAAATTCGGCAAAGCCTCCGACGCGTTGTAAATCTGAACGACCCATCCGAGATTCACGTGCAGATCCTTGGCGGCCTGCAAAACGTAAGGCGCCTCGATAATCCATTTGCTGCCGCCAGAAGGCACGAACATCCCGAGCAGCGCCGAGTAAATCGAGAGGATGACCGGATACGTGCCCGTGGTCGAAAAGCTTACAAAAAAGCGGGCCAGCCGAGCCGCAATCGCCGAAAAGGTAATGATTCCGAAAATGCCGCCGTAAAACGGAAATTGAATCAAGACCCCCGCGACCGCCGGAACCGAGTCATTCACGGCGCGAACGAACGAGCGCGGGCGCCAGTGCAGCAGGAGACCCGCCATCAAAAACAGCAGATTGTACGTATTCAAATCGAGTGCGGCCAGGGGGCCTTTCGCCTTCAGAACTTGCGCCAGGTAGGCAAGGCCCAGAATGCCGACCACCACGGAAAGCACGGGCGCATACTCCAGCCATTCCGCGGGAGTTTTGCGCTCCTCGAGCTCCTTCAGGGCGAGCCCCTCCGTGACTCCGAACGACTCTGCATCCTTCGTGGAATCCGCGGGGGTCGAGAAGTAAGCCACGGCAACACAAGAAAGGATCAAAATCGCTGCGGTGGCAGCGCTTTGCCACGTATAGATCGTCTGGCGAAGCGGGATCACGCCGCTGATCTTAAGAAGCGCCGGAGGAATCGATGCGGGCGTCGCCATGACGAGCGCCGCGGAGGAGGAAAGCCCCAAGGCCCAAACACTCCCATTTCCTAAATACGCCGCCACACCGATCGCGCGATAGTCGATGCCGCGCACGTTTCTCACGATTTCCCGGGCGAGAACGCCTCCGAAGATCAAACCGAGCCCCCAGCTCACCAGGGACGTCATCGCCGCAAAGAACGCGACGAAAGCGACGGCCGTGCGAGGAGTGCTCGGCACCCTGGCAAGAATTCGAATCAGCTTGTGCACCGGCGGCGACGTGGCTACCACATACCCGCCGATGATGATCATCGCCATCTGCATCGTGAACGGAATCAGGCTCCAAAAACCGTCTCCGAAATACCGGATCAGATCCCGCGGCCCGGCGCCCACAAACAATCCAGCCACAAAAACGACGATGAGTCCCACAAGGGCAAACACAAATGCGTCTGGAAACCATTTCTGGGACCAGTCGGCAAGGCCCATTCCCAATCGCGCGATGGGTCCGGCGGAATCGTCGCGCGTCTCGCCCGCTGTGGTCCGTGTTGGAACTGACGCCATACGTCCTTCCAAGTTGATCTACTTGCAAGGCTATGCGACTCGGCTCTTGCATTCAGCTGGGCCGTTCGCAGCGAGCTCTTCTAACGTTGATTTAGATTCCCGGCGACCGGCCACAGTGCCGGCACGTCGCGGACGGCTCTCAACTTGCCAGCGCGGCCGCAAGCTTAGTGACGTCGGAAAGGTTCTCAAGTGACTTCACGGTGGCAATCACGAATTCTGTTTTGTCCGCGGGCCATTTCGCAAATTCCGCACACCCACGGAATTTATCGGCTACCTCATCGTAGCTCATGGGATTGGCGGGACTCCCTTTTGCGAATTCGGCGCGGCCCGAAAGTACTTTTCCATCTTTCAGATGGATCTTCAGAATGCTCGTCATTTTGTCCAGGCCGGCGCTCTCGGCTTCCGGATCGACATAAAAATTGATCCGCTTGACCATTTCCTGCACATCGGAACGCTGCACGACCGCATCCTGATATTCGCTAAGGCCAGCCTTACGATCGAGGAGAAGAATGCTCAAGCAATATTCCATGCTGAATTTGCCTTGGAGGCCCGTCATGGGACGGTGGTGCAGAAGCGACGTCATCATGGCGTGATTTGCGCCGATGTCCACTTTTTCGACGTCCGCGGCTTTGATGTTGTTCTCATGAATCAGGCGCAGCATTTCTCCCATCGCTGGGTGGGAAAGGGATCCCGATGGATGCGGCTTGATCGACACCCCCGGGGAGACGAGCGTCCACGGCTTGCCGAAACGTCCGACGATCGCGTCGGGATCGAAGCCGCCGCCTTCCGCCTGAAAGAATCCGAGCGGGGCTTCTAGAATGTTGTCCGCGGCGGTCCAGCCGAGCGCGGCGAGATCCACCGCGACGGTGCCGTTTTCGGCGGCGTGCCCCGCGTGAAACGGCTTCGTCATCGAACCAAAATTGTCGCGAAAGCCGCCGCCCTCTGTAGCGCCGATTCCGAGTGCGTAGGTCGTCTGTATCACGCTCAGGCCGCGCAGCTTGGCACAGGCCGAAACGCTGCCGAAGGTCCCGCACGTGCCGGTCGTGTGAAAACCTTCGTCGTAGTGGCGCGGCGCGATGGCCTCGGCAATCTTGCACTCGACCTCCACACCCAGATGATACGCGAGCATCAGTTCCTTGCCCGTGCGGCGGCCAAGCTCGCACAAAGCGAAAGCAGGCGGAAGCACACCGACGGTCGGATGCGTCAGAAGGCCGTAGATGCGGTCCTTTGCCGCAGCCAGCTGCGTATCGTCAAAATCATCGGCATGGATGGACACGCCATTCGCAAACGCCGCGAAACGCGGGTGAGCCTTCATTCTCGTGCCGACGATGCTCGCCTTGGCTTCGGCCGGGCCGAACGACTGCACGTATTGCCGCACGAGCGGACCCATGACCGATACTGATCCCGCAAGCGAGAGCCCAAAACCGTCCAGAATCGATTTCTTTCCAAGCTCGATCACATCGGAAGGGATTTCCTCGTATTTCGTGTTGACAATGAACTCCGCGACGGATTTCGTCAGGCCCGGGGCTTTCGGGAATTCCGCCGGTGGAGCGGGCTTGGAAAACGCTTCCGTCCCGCCGCCAGCCAGCGCGAGCGCCGACATCGCCAGAGAGCTCTTGAACAAATCTCGCCGATCCACGATCCGGGACCTCGTTTCTTTACGGCATTCAATTCTTCGCAGCGCGCAAATAGGTTGCGATGGAATGCCCGTAAATGTGAGCAACATTTTCCGTTCCAATTTTCTTTCGCACATCGGGTGGAAGCTGATTGAGCAAAAGCACCGCCTCCTGCCATCGTTGTCCCTGCCCCTTGGGCTGCGGGTAATGCTGGTCGCTACCGATGATGAACCGGTCGGGAAAATCGGTGAAGAGCTTGAACCAATCCGCCTTGATCTTGCCATCCGCCCCGAGAGGATAATTGAGGCCTTGTGCCTGGGGATCGGTTTTGATCTCCATGTATAGATTTGAGTGCGCCCGCAGCAGGCGCCGATTCAGTTCCACCGTTCGAAAGCCGGTGTTGTCCGCGCCCGCGTGCGCCCAAATGATTTTGGCGCGCGGGTTGTGCGCAAGGAGGCGCTCGAATTCCATAAGATTTTCATGCAACTGCGGCGCATTGGGAGGCGACTTCAGGCCCGCAGGAAGCGGCATGTCCTGCGGAACCGCCTCCATGTGAATGTCGATCGGAACACCGTGCTGCGCGGCGATGTCCGCGAGCAACAGATAGAGCGGATGATCCGGCGGCGCATAGGAATAGGGCGTCGCGCCGTCGAAATGCTCGGCAGTCATTTCGCCGAAACCGACAACGCCTTCGCGCAACAGTTCCTCCGCGCGCTCCTTGAATTTCTTCTGCACCTCGGGTCCTGCGTCGCCCGTTGCGGCCGCCTGAATAATCATCGGGTTCAGCGTTCCACCTCCGCCCAGCACGGCGAGCTTGCCCGGATGCATTTTCACAGCAGGGAGCAGCACCTCTGCGTCATAGCGCCCCGGGTGACCGAATACGTCAGGTGGCATCTGGTAAAACACCATCGCGGCATTTTGCGTGCCCAGCGCCGCGAGCGCTGTCTGGACGGTGGCTTCGATGTTTTTGTCGTCGAAATGGGTGTGCGCTTCCACATACGGAGTCAAGGCCGGAACCGGTTCCGTTCCGTCGGACATTTTTGCGGCATTTGCGGACGACGAGCCCGCAATCGAAACATGGACGGCGAGGGCCAGAGCGGCGATTCCCAAACCCGCCACGGCGGGCGTCATTACGGACTTGTACGGCCATCGTTTCATTGCCTTGCTCCCCATTTGTTCACGATTGATCCCGATCCGCCCTACCACGCGTTCATGAGATTCTGTCCATGGTGCGCCATCGAACGCAAGCGATTTCTTCCCGATTCCGCCCAATGCTAAGATGTTCGCGCGAGGTCTGACATGAGTGAAAAAGTTCGCAAGAGCGAAGCCGACTGGCGCAAGACCCTGACGCCGCAGCAATATCACGTAACCCGCCAGAAAGGCACCGAGCCGCCCGGCACAGGCGAATACGAAGATACGGAAGACCCCGGCATGTACGTCTGCGTATGTTGCGGGCAGCCCCTCTTCAGTTCGGAGACGAAATTCCATTCCGGCTCGGGATGGCCGAGTTTCTACGCGCCGGTCGATGAGAACAAAGTCGAAGTCGAGCGCGATACCAGCCACGGGATGACACGCGAGGAGGTGCTGTGTAGCCGTTGCGATGCGCATCTTGGCCACGTCTTTCCGGACGGGCCGCGGCCGACGGGCCTGCGTTATTGCATCAATTCCGCCGCGTTGAAGCTCGTCGACAAGGAAGACAAATGACGCTTTCCTTTCCTTTTCAAGGATATTCGCGCGATCGAAGGAGTGTTTTTCGCATGGCAAGATTTTTCTGGGCTTTGATTTTGCTTGGTGGTGTTTCGCTGTTCGTTTCCGCTCCGCCCGCACGAGCTTTCGGCTGCGAGGCGCACCAAATGATCGCCCTGATCGCGGAAAGCCATCTCACACCGCACGCGCAGGAGATGGTGCGCCAACTTTTAAAAGACATCCCGATCGACCCAGCCCTGGTCCGTTTTTGCCAGCAGGCCAATCTGGACCCGATGGCTTACTCTTCGACCTGGGCGGACGATTATCGGACCGAACATCACGAAACAGCTCCCTGGCACCAGATCGACATTCCCATTAGCGTCTCCGGCGGTGACTTGGCCGACTACTGTCCTCCTACGCAGGTGTGCCTGCCTCAGGCACTGCGCGACCAAATTGCCGTCCTGCGGGCAGGCGGCCCCGACTCTCAGAAAAGAACCGACGCGCTACGGTTCGTCATTCACTTTTTGGGGGATTTGCATCAGCCCTTGCACACCGCTGACAACAACGACCTTGGCGGAAACTGCGTGCCGGTGACGTTTTTCGGCGAAGCGCCCCACGTGACCAATGCGCAGAATGAATCGTATACGTTCAACTTGCATCAGCTATGGGACTACGGGATTTTGCAGCACGCGTTTCAGAACCTGATCGTTCAACGCCTCGCTGTTGAATTAGACCGCAAGTATGCCTCGCAGGAAGCGAAGTGGATGCGGGAACCAGTGGATATCGATGCGTGGACTTGGGAAAGCTTCCATCTCGCCAAGGACGTAGCGTACGGAAAACTTCCCGTGCCGATCCCGGTCGAAGGCCCTGTAAGGAACAACTCCTGCGCGGGCGACAATCACATTGCGGAGCGGATGCTGAAACTCAACGAGCAAATCGGCCAAACCTATCAGGATGTGGCCGCTCCGGTCGTCGAGCAGCAAATCGCAAAAGCCGGCGCTCGCCTCGCCATGCTGCTCAACCAACTCTGGCCGTGATCGGGCCTACTCGGGGCCAAAGGCGAGAAGAACGTTTCCGGGCATCACTCCGGTGAAGAAGGCGTAACCCGAACTGGCGAAGAGCATGCCGCCCGCAATCGTGGCGCCCTGGGCGCCGAACGAGCCTCCGTGCGCGGGGACGCCGTTTACGGTGTCAAAATCGCGCGCCGTCTCATACTCCCAGGCGACGTGCCCGTCTTCGGAGGAAATCGCAAGCAGGCGTCCATCCCACCCGCCGATGAAGAGCATCCCAGGAATCGCGGCGGCCGCCGGCGAGAGGCCAGGATAGCCCTTCAACGGGTGTGGAGAAACGATCGGCGAAAACCACACCTGTTTGCCGTCCGCGATCCGCAGCGCGACGATGCCTCCAGTTTGAAGCCCGTAGTACACATTATCTTGATCCGCGGCGCCGCCCCAGCGCAGGAGGCCGCCCGCGTTGGGCGGTTCTTTTGCCAAGGAAGTTTTCCAGATCAACGCGCCCTTTTTATCTGGATCGAGGCCAAAAATGTTTCCACTCTTGGCCGCCGCGATCAGAATTCGTTTCCCATTCGGCAGCGTCCTCAAGATCGACGTGGAAGACATATCCCAATCGGGGCCCAGGTCCTTGGGGCAGTTCTCAGGCTGATTCTCGCCGCCGCAGAGGCGAAGGAAAGCATCACCCTTGGTGTCCTGGAAGGTCCACAGAACTTTTCCCGTGTTCATGTCGAGCGCCATCATGGCGTCCGAGGTTTTTGCCGCCGGTTCGGTTTCAGCGTCGCCCGTGCCGAAGTAGATCGCGTGGCGCTTGACATCGATTGCAGGCGTGTTCCACACGGAAGCCCCAGCGGGAGCATACTGCTGGACACCCGCGGAATTCTTGTGCGTGGGCTTGGGTGCTTGGGCGATGGTGTACGTTTTCCAGATTTGCTTTCCGGTATTCGCGTCGATGGCCACGACGCTGCCACGAGACGTGCAGCAAGGATAGTCCGAGGCGGCCGCCGCAAATTCCTCCCACGAAGAGACGGGCACGTACAGCCGTCCGTCATAGAGCTTCGGCGCGCCCGTAATCCGAGCGGTGTAATGCGTATCGGCCGGCGTCGTCCAGATTTGCTCCCCCGTGTCGGCGTTCACCGCGTACACGTTGCCCTTCATGTCGCCGAAGTAGACGGCATATTTCGCCGATCCCTGCCCCTTGACGGGACCGACGCTCACGGCGTTCCGCATCGAGCCTTGCGCCTGGAACGACCAATGAATGCAGCCGGTCGCCGCCTCAAGCGAATACAAATACCCGTTGTCCGAACTCACAAACACGCGGCCGGAAACAATCGTCGGCTGTCCCCACGCAGAAACGCCGTTGGGATAACCGAACGCCCACTTCAGCTTGAGGTGAGGCACCTGGTCGGGCGTGATCCCGGCGTCTTTGCCGCCCTGAAAGCGCGAGTTGATGATGTCGACTCCCCATCCGTTCCACGCCGGGCCGGA
>Ga0335085_10003169_pt1 | contig 29066 bp, 26 predicted proteins | sample Lox_Sample_45_FD_206712 | JGI IMG/M metagenome (GOLD analysis project Ga0335085, IMG submission 206712) | Soil microbial communities from Loxahatchee National Wildlife Refuge, Florida, United States - Lox_Sample_4.5 | ecosystem: Environmental > Terrestrial > Soil > Wetlands | place: USA... | reverse complement strand
ACTGGTGCAACCGGTTAAACGACTCGAGGAGCGGGCTCCCGGCAGGCGCCGCCTCGACCGAGCCCATCTGCTGCCGAAGCACGTCCATGCGCGCAATCACTCCGTACTGCGAGGCCATCGTACACAAGACCATCAAAAACACCAGCAGCGCAGCGGGACGCGCCAGCGCTCCCACGGATTTTTCGAGCGCCGCTGTAGCAATCAAATATACACACCCGGCCACGATCCCCAGAACATGCAGCCGCGTGAGGGAATAGCCGACAACGGTGCCCGTCATATCCTTGGTCGGCAAAACCGAAAAGATCCCCTGGGTGAACACAATGAAAAACACAATGCTGCCCAGCCAGCAACCCAAGGAAAGCATTTGAAGAAATCGCAGAATCGATGCCACGCCTCGTTCCCTTCGTGCCGCATCAGCCGGATCGCGCGCCTGTACGGGATCGCGACATGCTCGTCTTCCCGCGTACCCAGATTACCACAAGCCTCGCCGCACGATTTTCAATCGCGTGCGACGGGCTGACGCAGCGTCGGGCGGCCCCCGAGCATCTCATCGGAGTGTAACGCAGCTTTCGGGACCACGGCTGCGGAGGGAGTCGGCGCCTTTTCACCGGTGCGCGAGCAAGCGATTGTGCTATAACATTTTTGAAAGGTTTAAGCATTCCAGCGAAAAGAGCGTGCCATGTCGTCCGGGAAGACCGCAAAATTCGCTTTCGCATCCGCCCTCGTGCTGCTTCTTTTTTGTGGCGTGGCTGCGATGATTGCCATCTCGCGCTATTCCAGCAGCGCCCAATGGGTCGTTCACACGTACGAAGTCAAGGTGGCCACCGGCGAAATGGAATCGACGCTCACCGATGTGGCGCGCGCCCGCTATATGTACATCACGACGGGAGACACGAGCGCCCTTCAGCAATATGAACCTTTGAAAAAGCAGGTTTCCGACGATTTATCGAAAATCCGGAACTTGATTTCCGATAGCTTGCATCAACAGAAGTCATTCGACCGCCTCGAGGACCTGGCCAATCGGAGAGTCGCCAGTCTGCAAACCTCACTCGACGCGCGACTCGCGCATCAAGCGGACGAGAGCCTGCAACAATCCATCACAGCCGAGAACACTCAAATGGCTCGTGAGATCGCCGGCGTTGTCGACGAAATGCAAGACCGCGAGAACACGCTTCTGGAGACTCGCAAGAAAGCGGCGTCCCGGCTTTTTGCCGCCATGCTCTGGATTCTTGGCGCCATGCTGGTCGGTGCCATTTTTCTATTTTGGATTCACTATCGCTTGTTGAGCGGCGAACTGAAGAAACGCCAACGTGCGGAAAGCGGCGCACGGCACCTGAGCGCCCATGTGCTCGAACTTCAGGATGAAGAGCGCAGAAAATTTTCGAGAGAGCTGCACGACAGCCTGGGGCAGAACCTGGCCGTCGCGAAAATGATCGCGTTCGGCGTGTCGGAACGGCATCCGGAAGAAGAGAGCATTCCGGACCTGCTCGGCATCCTCGAGCGGTCCATTCAGGAAACACGAACGATTTCCCACTTGCTGCATCCGCCTCTTCTCGATGATCTCGGAATCGCTTCGGCAGTGCGGTGGTACGTGGACGGCCTTTCCCAGCGCGGCGGTTTGCAAATTTCCCTGAAGATCTCGGACAAGATTGGCCGGTTGTCCCGCCCGGTGGAACTCGTCCTGTTCCGCGTCCTGCAGGAATCGCTTACGAACGTACATCGGCACTCCAAGAGCGCGAAGGCGGATATCTCGCTCGACCTGGTGGATGGAGGCGCCGTGTTGCAAGTCCGCGACTACGGAGTCGGCATCCCGCCGGAAAAACTGAAGCAGTTCCGATCCAATGGCACGCACGTGGGCGTGGGGCTCGCGGGGATGCGCGAGCGCGTTCGCGAGCAGGGTGGACAATTTGAAATTTACTCGGGTAAAACCGGAACGGAGGTGCTGGTCACGGTTCCGGTGGATATGCCGCACACCGTGGCGGAAGAAATCGCCGCGGCAAATAACGCGGATTGACATCAGGGATGCGGGAGTCAGCCTCTCCCGCCCTAATCGCCAGATTGCACCAATGAACTGCCGGAAAAGCAGCGAGGCCACCCTGCCACCCTTTAACAACTGTTTGAACACAGCTTGCCCGGCAAGCTCTAAACCAATTGCAAAAATAATGGCAAACTGGCGGTTCCTGGGTAGTGGTGGGCGATCAAGGACTTGAACCTTGGGCCTCTCCCGTGTGAGGGGAGCGCTCTAACCACTGAGCTAATCGCCCGCATGACCAGCTTTGTTTGTAGCAGAAGCTCCAGGGATTTTCAACCAAATGGCCACAGCGACGACAAATCAAATCGTGCAGTTGCAGGCTTCGATAGGCCGCGTCATTCGCGGCAAGGACGAGGTGATCCGACTCGCGCTGGTGGCCCTGCTTGCCAAGGGACACCTGCTGATCGAAGACGTCCCGGGAGTGGGCAAGACAACCCTCGCGCAAGCGCTTGCAAATTCCTTTCACTGCTCGTTCCAGCGAATCCAATTCACCTCGGACCTGCTTCCCTCCGATGTTGTCGGCACGAGCGTGTTCAACCAAATCGAGCAGCAGTTCGATTTCAAGCCCGGCCCGATTTTCGCGAATATCATTCTGGCGGACGAAATCAACCGTACGACGCCGAAAACGCAGTCCGCGCTGCTCGAAGCCATGAACGAAGCGCAGGTGACGGTCGACAATCACACCTATAAACTGCCGCAGCCGTTCATGGTATTGGCGACGCAGAACCCCATCGAGCATCACGGCACCTATCCGCTTCCGGAATCGCAGCTCGACCGGTTCCTGCTGCGCATCGGCATGGGTTACCCGTCGCGCGACAGCGAACGCGAAATCATGCGTCAGCACACCGGCGGGCGGAACACGGCGGCGGAAGTCTCCGCCGTGTTGGAAGCGGGCGACGTGGAAATGATGCAGCGCTCTGTCGAGCAAGTGCGCGTGGACGACAGCCTGCGTGACTACGCCATCGACATCGTCGAGCGAACCCGCAATTCCGAGCAGCTCACGCTCGGCGTGAGCCCGCGCGGACTTCTGATGCTGCAGCGTGCGGCACAAGCCCGCGCGTTTCTCGAAACGCGCGATTACTGCACCCCCGACGATTTCAAGCAGCTTATCCTGCCCGTGTTCGCTCACCGCGTCGTGGTCAACACGCGCTTCGCAAAGACGCAAAAAAAATCGGCGCAGTCGGAAGCGATCCTGCGCGAAATCATCGAATCGACTCGCGTTCCTCTCTAATGAGTTCCCAAATCTTCGAGCGACGCGTCGGGTCCCCGCTCGTACGCAAGGCGGTAGGATTCACGCGTGCGATGCAGTGGAAGAAAATGCGCCATACGCTCGATCGCCCCAGCTGGCGCAATTTCGCCATTGCGATGGTCGCGCTCGCGGCGGCGCTGTTTTTGGCGCTCTATTCGGGAGCGGCGGCCGAAGACGGCCACCTGCTGGTCGCGGGCATGTCGGCGCTCGGGGCGCTCGCCCTTGCGGGGTGGGTGGCCTTGACCATCGTGCCGGCGCTGGCCCGGCGCACGCCTCTGCGGTGGCTCTCCTATCAAATCGATTACAAAGTGACGCGCGAAGGCATCGTGTATCTCGGCGGCATTTTGGTGGTCGCGCTCGCCGCCCTGAACACGGGAAACAATCTGCTGTTTATGGTGCTCGCGTGCTTGCTGGCCGGAGTGCTGATTTCGGGATTGCTTTCGCGTTTGGTGATCAGCGGCGTCGAAGTTCACCTCGAGCTACCGGAGCACATCTTCGCGGACCGCCCGATCATGGCTATCGCGGCCCTGGAGAATACCAAGCAAATCATGCCGTCCTTTTCCGTCTCGCTCGTCAGCGAGGACGCGCCAGCGACAAAAAGACGTGCGCCGGCGACCCCCGTTCCACGCATTCTCGACCGGCCGGTTTATTTTCCGCACATTCCGCACCGGCAGATTATGCGGCAAAATATCGAGTTGATGTTTGCGCGGCGCGGCGTGTACCGGCAGGATGTCCTGGGATTGCGCACGAAGTTTCCATTTGGTTTTCTCGAAAAAACGCGGCGCTTAGATTCGGAAATCGAAGTGGTCGTATACCCTCGCGTCCAGCCGACCGATGAGTTTTACGAAATTCTGCCCCTCGTAAGCGGCGAGCTTGAAAGTTTCCAGCGCGGCCGCGGCCACGACTTATACGCCATCCGTGATTACCAATTCAATGACAGCGCGCGCCACATAGATTGGAAGGCCTCGGCCCGAACCGGCGCCCTGCAAGTGCGGGAATACGCGCGGGAGGACGAGCGGCGCGTGATGCTTGCGTTTGACCCGTATGTGGGTCCGCAAGGGACGGACGGACGGGCTGCAGCGCAGTTCGAACGCGCGGTAGCGCTCTGCGCCGGTCTGGCCTGGCACTTTTACGAAGTCAATTCCGTTCTCGAGTTCCGCTCGGCGGGTTTCGCTACGCCACGCATGACCGCCGGCGAAATTGTGTACGACGTCCTGCGCTATTTGGCGAGGGTTGCTCCGCTAAAGGCGCCGCCGGGCCAGAGCTTTCTCGACACATTGGGCGATGCGCCGGATGTGTTCAAGATTGTCCTAACCAGCCATCCGCGCGGCTCGATCCCTACGCGATTGTGGAGTTCCTCATATTTTGTTTTTGTCTCGTCTTTGTAGCCGCCCCGTTCGAATTTCCGTTCCGAATGTTCATGTGCGAAAATGCGCTCCGTGAGTCTCCCCCTCATTCCGTCGCGCCAACTGCACATCTTCCGGCGCCGCATGCTTTCCTGGTTCGCGAAACACAAGCGCGACCTTCCCTGGCGCCATACCGGGGATCCGTACCGCATTTGGCTCTCGGAAATCATGTTGCAGCAGACGCGCGTCGCGGCCGTCATCCCCTACTACGAGCGATTCCTCGCAAGCTTTCCGGACGTGCAGGCGCTGGCACGCGCGAGAACCGATCGGGTGCTCACAAGCTGGGCTGGGCTCGGCTACTACAGCCGGGTGAGAAACTTGCAAAGAGCGGCCAAGGAAATCGTCGCGCGACACAAGGGCCGATTTCCCCGCGAGCATGAAGCGGCGCTTAGCCTTCCGGGCATCGGACGCTATACGGCGGCCGCGGTGTTGAGCATCGCCTACGGCGAGCCGCGCGCCGTGCTCGACGGAAATGTCGCGCGCGTGCTCGTGCGAATCGGCGCCCAACATGGTGATCCGCGTGCGCCGGGCGCGTGGCGGAAGCTGGAGACCGTGGCCCAGAGTTTGCTCGCTCAAGATTCTCCCGGCGACTGGAACCAGGCCATGATGGAGTTAGGCGCGACGGTATGCACGCCAAAATCGCCTCAGTGCGCGGGATGCCCTGCCGCGAAATGGTGCCGCGCGCGCAAGCTTGGCATCGCGGAAGATCTCCCATCGCCACGGAAAAAGCGGGCGGCCGTTGAGGTGACGCTCGCCGCAGCCGTTTTTCTCGATCCGCGAGGGCGCACGCTGCTCGTGCGGCAACTGAGCGGAGAAGGCGCCCTCTTTTCGCGGATGTGGCAATTCCCCGCCCTGGAAATCACGGCGGCGGATGGGAGGTCCGCCCTAGCTAGTCACTTACGCGACCAATTCGGCGCAGCTGTGAAAGGGAACTTCATACCTCTGGCCACCGCGCGCCACGCGGTGACGTTCCGCAATATCCGCTTGCAGCCGTTCCTCATCCGCGTTGCGCGATTGCCAATCGTAGACCGAGCACGCGCCGTCGCACTCGACCGCCTCGGCGGCCTGCCGGTGTCAAACGCCACGCGAAAAATCGGCACGGCGGCCATTGCCCACGGGCGGAACGCGGAAGACCGGCCGTTTAACGCCTGACGCACTCGAGCCATTGCCCGATAGGATTCACGGAATCCCGCGTGGCTTCTGGGATGTTAGACTGGTGTTTCGCGCCATGGACTCCGCAGGCCCCATCCCCGCTGAAACGATGCCGGCGCATCTGTCCGCTATTCGCCGGCATTTCGAGATTTCCCTTTATTTCTTGCTTCTGACCGGTGTGCTGACCCTGGTTTCTACCGGGAAGCTGGATCTGGTCTCCATTTTCGTGCTTCCGGCAGCGATGCTCTTTAAGGGTTACCGGTGGTGGCACGGGAAGGGGCCGGAGATTTCGAACCGCGTTGGGACGTGGCTGACGATTGGGTACTTCATTTTCTTCCCGTTCGATCTGTGGTTTATCTCGCGTACGCTGGCGGCGGGCGCGCAAAATCCCGGACTGTACGGCGCTCTACTCGCGACGATCCACCTAATGCTCTTCGCGACAGTCGTGCGGCTCTTTAGCGCCACGACGACGCGGGATTACCTCTTCCTGACGCTTATGGCGTTCACGTCGATGTTGGCTTCGGCGATCCTGACCGTCGACACGGTCTTTCTTGCTTTCTTCTTTATTTTTCTAGCGCTTGCGGTTTCGACCTTTGTCGGCCTGGAGATGTGGCGCAGCGCGCAGGGCGCGGTCACGGCTCCCCTGGAAACCGGCACCAGCGCCGCGCTGCGCCTGCACAACGCGCTAGGGCTCACGGCCGCCGGCATCGCGACGGGGTCGCTGGTGGTGGGCGCCGTGATCTTCCTCATTCTTCCGCGCTTCAGCGGCGGTTACATGTCTGGATTCAACCTGCAGCCAACGTTGGTTTCCGGTTTCAGCGATGATGTGGAACTCGGCGAGATCGGCGAAATCAAGAAGAGCAGCATGGTCGTGATGCGCGTGACGGTCGACGGCGGATTGGATGCGGCGCGCGGCGTGCACTGGCGTGGCGTCGCGTTGACCCGATTCGACGGCAAGCGATGGTTCAACGAGCCGCATGAGCCTACGACGCTTACCTCGAACTCGGAAGGCGGGTGGTTTCGCGTCAATTCCAGCGACGCAAATGCGCGAAGGGGCGGGTCGCCGATCCACTACACGGTACTGCTGGAACCCATCGGAAGCACCGCGCTGTTCGTCGCGAATGACGCGCAAAGCGTACGCGGGCGCTTCACAGGCGAAGCGGGCCGCGCGCCGTTCAGCCAGCGGCGCGCATATCTTTTGAAGGACTTTACCGGAGCCCTTTTCAATCCGTACCACAGCTATTCGCGCATGGAATACGAAGCCAACTCGATTTTGCCGACGCCGCCGCCGGCGGCCGTTCGTGAGGCAGGGTCGAACTATCCTCCGTCGATCCGCGACGCGTATCTGCAATTGCCCACGCTTGATCCGCGCATTCCGGACCTGGCACAGCAGATCACCGCGCACGATAACACTCCCTATGACAAAGCGCGGTCCATCGAAGGCTATCTGCGCGCGAACTTCGGCTATACGCTGGATCTCAGCGGGACACCACAATCCGACCCGCTCGCTTACTTCCTCTTCACCAAGCGCGCGGGTCATTGCGAATATTTCGCGGCGGCTATGGCGGTCATGCTGCGGACGCTTGGCATTCCGTCGCGCTACGTCAATGGATTTCAGACCGGCGAATACAATGACGTGGCGGGCGACTTTGTCGTGCGCGCGAGCGACGCGCACAGTTGGGTCGAAGTGTATTTTCCGGGCTTCGGCTGGCTGACGTTTGACCCGACGCCGCCCTCGAATGAGAAGCCGCAGGGCATGCTCGCTCAGCTTTCGCATTACTGGGATTGGTTCGAATTGCAGTGGAGCGAATGGGTCATCAACTATGATTTTGTGCACCAAATTACGGTGGCGCAAAATCTGGGCCGTGCTTCGCGCGACTGGACGGAGCGGATTCGGACCGCGTTCGCGAACGCCCGCCGCCGCGCGACCGACCAATTGGAAGCCTGGCAAGACCGCGCCTTGCGCACCGCGGCCGGACACGCCGGAATCTATGGAATTTTCGGTTTGTTGTTCGTGGCCGTTCTTCTCGTGCGGCCGGAAATCCGGCGGCGTCTCCTGACGCTGTGGCACGTGCGAATTTCGCCTGCGCGCTCGATGTCCCCGCATGTAGCGACGCTGCAGTACAACGAAATGCTCCGCCTGCTCGCGCGGCGCGGAATTCGCAAGACGCCCGGCCAGACGCCCATGGAGTTCGCCGGGTCGCTGCGGAATGGAAACCTCGCCGGGTCCGTGATCGAGCTGACTTCGATCTATCAGGCCGCGCGCTTCGGCGGAAAGTCCGCCGACCCGCGCCGCGCCTCCTCGCTGCTGGACCACATTCACCTATCGCTCCGCAGCCGATGAGGCGCCGGGCGCTCGCGGACGCAAGACTCCCCACCATGCTAGAATAACGCGATCGTCCCGCCACTGCGGGCCGCCCATTTATGCCGAAAGCCGGAATCATCAGCCTGGGATGTCCAAAGAACCTCGTCGACAGCGAAGTGATGATGGGTGTGCTCGCGCGCAACGGCTACGAATTTACGCCGCGCGCGGACGAAGCCGACGTCCTCGTCGTCAACACGTGCAGCTTCATCGCTCCGGCGCAAAAGGAATCGATTGACACGATTCTCGAAATGGCCGAGTACAAGAAATTCGGCGTGGCAAAGAAATTGATCGTTGCAGGATGCCTTGTGGAGCGCTATCGCAACCAAATCCTCGAACAAATTCCCGAAGTCGACGCCGTCGTGGGAACGGGCGAAGTCGAAAATATTTTGGCGGCTGCCGAAGGCCATCTGCGATTCGGCACGGGGAGCGCGGGGCAGCCTCCGTCATATCTGTATCACGATTTGACGCCCCGGATTCTTTCGACGCCAAAGCACGCGGCGTACATTAAGATCGCGGAAGGCTGCGACCATCCCTGCACGTTCTGCATCATCCCGCAGCTCAGGGGACAATTTCGCAGCCGGCGGTTCGAGTCCGTGGCGCGCGAAGCAGACAATCTCGTGGCGGCCGGCGTCCGCGAAGTGACGCTCGTCGGGCAGGATACAACCTCTTACGGCGAAGATCTTGGCTTGCGCGACGGCCTCGCGCTGCTGCTGGAGCGCTTGGCGGACGTCGATGGTCTCCAATGGGTCCGCTTTCTCTATTGCTACCCGAATCGCGTGACCGAGCGCCTGCTCGACACCATCGCCGCCCACGCGCGCCTGGCAAAATACATGGACATGCCGCTGCAGCACGCGAGCCGTAACGTCCTCGCGCGCATGAAACGCGGATCGAACGGCGATGCGTTCTTGCGATTGCTCGAGCGCATTCGCACGGCCATCCCCGGCGTGGCACTGCGGACTTCGTTCATTGTCGGCTTCCCCGGCGAAACCGAGGCCGACTTCCGGGAGCTGTGTGATTTCGTGAACGCGGCGGAACTCGATTGGATGGGCGTGTTCCCGTATTCGGATGTCGACAACGCGTCCAGCTTTGCGCTCGATCACAAAGTCGACGAAGACACGATCCGCGAGCGCCAGAATCGCCTGATGGAGATTCAGCAGAAAATCTCGGCACGCAGACTGCGGCGTTTTCGCGGCCAGCGCGCGACGGCCCTTGTCGAGGGCCCGTCGAAAGACACGCCGCTGGTCTGGGAAGCGCGCCTCGAGGGCATGGCGCCAGAAATCGACGGAAAGCTGTTCTTGAACGACGTCGAAGTTGCGGCGGCCGGGTCCGAGCTCCACTTGGAACCCGGCGAAAAAATGTGCGCGCGCCCTGGCGACGTCGTCATCGCGGAAATTACGGAGACGCACGAATACGACCTCGTTGGGCACGTCGTGGAAATCCTGGATGCTCCGCGTCCGCCCGCGGCGCGGGCTGTTCCCGTGACCGCCCCGGTGCAGCGCGTGGCGACCGGCGCCGCTCTCCGCATTTTGGCATAGTGGGAGTAGTAGGGCAGGCTTCAGCCTGTCGATTTTGGTTCCGCCGGAAAGCAACCTGACGGACTGAATCCTGTCCTGCCAATCCGTTCGATGAAACTGAAATGTCCCATCTGCAAGCAGCCAACCGATTCGGAAACGAGCGCGGAATTCCCTTTCTGCAGCGTGCGCTGCCGCGAACGCGACCTGGGAAACTGGGCCATGGAAAAATACAAAGTCGCCGCGCCCGTGATGGACGAATCGGAGCCGGAAGAGATCGAGACAAATGAGCGAGCCCACCCGGAAACGTCCGGGCACGACGACGAATAGCGCGCGGCGAAAGCCTCTCGCGTCCCTTGCGATCGCGACGGCGCTCGGCCTGGGATACCTGCCAAAAGCGCCTGGGACTTGGGGATCGCTTGCGGGCGTTGCCCTGACGGCAATTTACTGGTGGCGCGGTCCGATCGGAGCGTTCGATTCTTATCGCAACAGTGCTTACTCTGTGAATGGAGCGGTAGCGCTGGCGATTCTCGCCACCGCCGTAATTGCGCTCTTGGGAGTCGTCGCAGCTTCGCGCGCCGCAAACTACGTTGGCGTGAAAGATCCGCAATTCGTGGTCATCGACGAAGTATCCGGCCAACTCATCTCCTACTTCGGGATTGGCACGGCTATACCCAACTGGAAATATTTGCTGCTGGGCTTTATACTTTTTCGAGTATTCGATATTTGGAAACCATTTCCTGCGCGGCAAGCCGAATCCCTCCCCGGCGGCTTGGGAATCATGGCCGATGATTGGGCGGCGGGAATTTACGCTGCACTGGGATTGTGGGCTGCGCGCGCGATGGGGCTGTAGTTATGCGACAATTCCGCAGCGTGACGATTATTGCATGGGGCGCTGAATAGCATCTAGAGTTGTGATTCCGGGCGAAACGAGGAATCTCTCTTCGATTGCGGCCGACACCAAGAGGGATTCCTTACTTCGCTCGGTATGACACATCGCACTCGTTTTTTGGTGTTGGCAAACGATTCGAGACGAAATTTGGAAACGAACGGCATACCGCGCATTGATCGGATCCTGCCGGGCGCAGGCATACCCGGCGGCGACGTTACGATCTACGGCGCCGGTTTTGTTCCCCGCCCGAACACGCGGCCCCATGTGCGCTTCGGCGAGACCGAGGCCAGCGTTCTGGTCTCCACGCAGAATTATCTGATCGCACGCGTGCCCGAAGGCGCCGTGGGCAGCATCGTGAGCGTGGAAACGTCGCGCGCGGCGAGCCAGCCGTTCTCCTTCCACCTTGGCGTACAAATTGCCGACAACCTTCACCCGGTCGCAAATCCCGCGGTGGATGTCGAGGGAAACATTTACGTGACATACAGCGGCCATCGCGGGCAGAAGGTCGCCGTCTCGCTATATAAAATCACACCCAACTACGCCGTGAAACCATTTGTCACGGAACTCTTGAATCCGACGGGCCTTGCGCTCGATCGCGAAGGCTTTTTGTACGTGTCCTGCCGAAACGACGGAACCGTGCATCGCGTGGCGCACGACGGGCACGCGCAGCTTTGGGTTGAAGGCATGGGCGTCGCGACGGGCATTGCGTTTGACACTATCGGCAATCTTTTCGTGGGCGACCGCAGCGGCACCATTTTCAAGATCAGCCCGGACCGCCAGATTTTTGTGTTCGCCACGATCGAGCCCTCTGTGGCGGCGTATCACCTTGCCTTCAGCCCCACCGGCGAACTGTTTGTCACCGGCCCCACGACTTCGAGCTTTGACCGAGTCTATCGCATCAACCAGAAGGGCGAAGTCAGCAGCTTCTTTCGCGGTCTGGGCCGGCCACAAGGTCTCGCATTCGACCGCAGAGGGAATCTCTACGTTGTGGCTTCGTATCAGGGCAGGCGCGGCCTCGTGCGAATCTCGCCGGACGCGCGCGCGGAACTGGTGCTCGGCGGCAGCGGGCTTGTGGGCCTTTCCCTTTTGCCGGGCCATCGCGCGATTCTGGCCACGAACGCGGCGCTCTTCAGTCTCGATTGGGAAGTGGAAGGCCTCCCGCTTCCTCGATAATTTGACCATGAAAGCCGAGATCATCGCGGTTGGATCGGAACTGCTCACGCCCGACCGGGTGGATACGAATTCCCTTTTCCTCACGGCCCAACTCAATCGGCTGGGCGTCGAGGTTACGCGCAAGACCGTGGTCGGCGATGAACTCGCCGCATTGCGCAACGCGTTCGATGAGGCCGCGAAACGCGCCGAACTCGTGATTGCGAGCGGAGGCCTCGGCCCGACCGAAGACGACCGCACGCGCGATGCCGTGGCCGATCTGTTCGGCAGAAAGCTCTCGCGCGATCCCGCGGTGGTGAAGATGATCGAGGAGCGCTTTCGGCGCATCGGCCGCGCGATGTCCGAAATCAACATGCGTCAGGCGATGGTGCCTGAGGGCGCGACCGTGCTTGCAAATGATCGCGGCACCGCGCCGGGTCTTTGGCTGGAAGCGAGCGGCCGCATTGTCATTTTGCTTCCGGGCCCGCCGCACGAACTGAAGGCGATGTTCAGCCAGCGAGTGGAACCGCGCCTCGCGCGCCTCTCAACCGGCGTGCGCCTGGTGGCACGCGAACTGCGCATCGCGGGCATGGGAGAATCCGACGTCGACCAGCGCATCGCGCCAATCTACACGCGCTACGACGACGTGCAGACGACGATTCTCGCCGCGCCGGGCGAAATTCAAATTCATCTCCGTACCTGGACGACGGACGCGCCCGCAGCTGAGGGCATTCTACAGCAGATTCAGGAAAGCATCGTCCTGGCGCTCGGCGAAACGGTCTTCACGACGGACGGCGAATCGATGGAAGAAGTCGTCGCGCGAGCGCTCACGCTGCACCAAGCGACGATCGCCACGGCGGAAAGCTGCACGGGCGGCCTGCTCGCCGAGCGCCTGACGCGCATCGCGGGCAGTTCCGCGTATTTCCTGGGCGGCGTCGTTTCTTACAGCAACACACTAAAATCCGCGTGGGCAGACGTGCCCGCGGAACTCATCGAAATGCGCGGCGCAGTGAGTCCCGAAGTGGCGGTCGCTCTCGCCGATGGGATCCGCCGCCGCACCGGCGCGACCCTTGGTGTTGGTATCACGGGCATCGCAGGGCCCACGGGAGGCACGCCCGAAAAGCCGGTGGGCACAGTCTACGTAGCCATCGCCGACGCGGCCGTGAGCAAGGAACGGCTTGTGCGCTTTCCCGGGGAGCGCGATCGCGTCCGCTGGTGGGCGTCCCAGACGGCTCTGGACCTCGTCCGGCTCTATTTTCTCTACGCGGCGCAACCCAAAAACAACGTGAAGGGCTGACGGCATGCGGCTTTTCGTCGCGGTGGACATTCCCGAAGAGGTGCGCTCAGCCGTGAATGCGCTCTTGGCACGGCTGCGTCCGCAATGCACCGGCGCGCGATGGGCTCGGATGGAAGGTCTGCACGTCACGCTGAAATTTATCGGCGAAATGCTCCCGGAAAAACTCGAAGCGATCCAGCAATCTCTCGCGGCCGTTTCATTTCCCAAAGCCATCGCTATGGATTTTCGCGGCCTGGGATTTTTTCCAAATGAGCGCCGCCCGCGCGTTCTCTGGGTGGGCATCGAAGCCGGCCCGGGGCTCGCTTCGCTGGCCACGGCGGTGGATGCGGCGTTGGTCCCGCTCGGAGTGCCGCGCGAAGAGCGCGCATTCTCGCCCCATCTGACGCTTGCGCGTTTTGATATGTCGCGGGGGCTGGGCCACTTGCGCTCTGCGATCGAGGCTGCCGGTCCACTTGCGTTTGGTCGTGCGAACGCTGGGGAGTTCCAGTTATATCAAAGCGTTCTGAAACGCGGCGGAGCGGAATATACTCGCGTGGCGAGTTTTGCTTGCGCGGAGAACGAATCGTGACTCAAGAACTGCCAGCCGGTGCTCCGGCTTTGTGGAGCCTGGTTCTCGTGGGATATCTCCTGGGCTCGATCCCGTTCGGCTACCTGCTCGTGCGCGCACGGGGTGGCGGCGACATTCGCCACCAGGGCAGCGGCAACATCGGCGCAACCAATGTCGCGCGCACCTCCGGCTGGTCCGTCGGCGTCGCTACTTTGATTCTCGATGCCGCAAAGGGTTTTGTCGCTGTGCGGCTCACGGAGCACTTCTCCGGCGGCAACATTCGCTTCATGATGTACGCGGCACTCGCGGCGATCCTGGGGCACGTCTTCCCCATATGGCTGAAGTTCGCCGGCGGCAAGGGCGTGGCGACGGCGTTAGGGGCCTTCCTGGGAATTTGCTGGCCGGCAATTGCCGTCGCGGTTTTGCTCTTCCTGCTCGTGGCACTTTTCTGGAAATATATCTCCCTCGCTTCAATTTCCGCCGCCGCGGCACTGCCTCTCCTGGTTTACGTGCTGTACGCCCCCCGCCGCGCACCACCGACGGCGGTTTCGGTTTGCACGCTCGTCGCGGCTATCGTGGTCATCGTGAAGCACCGCGACAATATCGAGCGGCTCATCGCGGGAACCGAGCCGCGCTTCGAAGTGACGCGCAAGAAATCATGACCAAGATTGCGATTATTGGCGGCGGAGGTTGGGGCACGGCGCTGGCCATTGCGCTGACACGATCGTCGCGCTCGCACGAGCTGGCTCTGTGGGCGCACAGTGCCGACGTCGTGGAAATGCTCAGCGGGGGGCGGGTGAATGAGATTTACCTTCCCGGATTCGAATTGCCGGCCAGCGTGGAAGTGACGGGTTCTCTCGAAGAGGCCCTGGCTGGCGCCGGCATCGTCCTGGGTGTGATGCCGTCGGCCCACGCGCGCGAGATCTATCGCGCGATGCGGCCTCACGTACAGCCAAGCGCCGTATTCGTCAGCGCGACGAAAGGGCTCGAGCCTGCGAGTCACGCGCGCATCAGCGAGGCCATCGCGCAAGAACTCGGCAGGAGCGGGTCCTCCGGCGTCGCCGTCCTCTCCGGTCCGAGTTTTGCCTTGGAGGTCGCCGCCGGCCATCCGACTGCGGTAGTTCTCGCGTCCACGGAAGGTAAACTTGCTTCCGAGGTCCAGGAGGAATTTTCCGGCCCGCAGTTCCGGCTCTACACCAACGACGATGTGATCGGCACGGAAATCGCCGGCGCGGTGAAAAATGTGATCGCGATTGCCGCCGGAATCTGCACGGGCCTCGAGCTGGGCACGAACACGATGGCAGCGCTCGTCACCCGGGGGCTCGCGGAAATGACTCGCCTCGCGGTCGCACTGGGGGGGCGGCGCGAAACGCTTTCAGGCCTTGCAGGGGTCGGCGACCTCATCCTCACGGCCACGGGCGAGCTAAGCCGGAACCGCTCCGTCGGCGTCCAGCTTGGCAAGGGACGCGACCTGGGGGAAATACTTGGCTCCACCCGCCGAATTGCCGAGGGCGTCGGGAGCGCAGCCGCCACTCTGGAGTTGGCTCGCCGCAAAGGGGTGGAAATGCCCATCACAGAGCAGGTCCACACCGTCCTCATGGCGGGGCGTGTGACGCGGGATGCGGTCCGCGAGCTAATGGAGCGCCGCCTGAGGCAAGAGTAGTTCCTTTCCCACCCCTTATTAGCTGATGCGCAGCATTCCAGGTTTCCGGCCTTCATTACCTACTGGCGGGAAAGTAAGATGAATAAGAGTGGACCTTCCCAACTGTGGACCTCGATGGCCTGAAATCGCTGCTTTACCGCCGGCCGAGAATTCTCTGGCTGGTGCTGGGCGCCATGCTGCTCGTGAGTGTGCTGCCGCTCGCGCTGTATCACCGGCAGGTTCTTCAACTTAGCCAAGGGAAGCTGACCGACACGGAGAGCGTTCAACAAACCGAAGTGACGCGCTCGCTAGCCGAAGAAATCCAGCAATTTGACGCGAACCTCTACCAACAGCTGATCAGCGAACGGCAAATCTTGGCCCTCACAGGGCTGATCGATAAGATCGACAATTCCCAAAACACCCCGCAAGTGACACGGGTGCTCGAAAACTTCGTCGCGAGCAATCCCAACATCCTGTACCTGACCGCCGTAGGCAAGGAAGCCAAAGGCACCGGAGCCGGCAATTTTCAGGCAGACCAGGACCCTTTTGTCGCCAAGGCGCTGCAACGCGCGTTCACCACAACGCTGCAGTCGCTCGTCTTTCGCAGCGACCCGCTAGCCATCGGGACGGAAAACCGGCCCGCGTTTATCATGGCCGTGCCGCTGGAAGTGAACGACCAATTTTCGGGGATGCTGGCCGCTGTTGTGTCGCTGGATGGGATTCTCAGGCGGCTGCAGGAAACGAGCGTGCGGGGCCGCGTTGTGTTTGTCGTCGACCACAACGGGCATATCGTGGCCCATCCGGACTCGCGCCAGTTCGTGCCTGGGGCGGACGCGAAGCCCAGCTCGCCCGTCGTGATTCAAGTGGTCGCGTTGCCGAAGGGACTGCGCACGACCGAGACGCTTCGCCGCTTCGAAGCAACCGATAATGGAAGTAAGGTGGAAATGATCGGGACGTACAGCACGATCCCAGACCTGAATTGGGCGGTCGTGGCTTTGCGCGGGCTGGACCAGGCGCGCGAGGATGCGGGCGTCACCGAACTCAACGCCCAAGCGCTGAAATTCGTAGTCGTCGTCACGTTTGCCGCCCTGATTCTCGGCTACCTGTTTGCCGTCGGGATCAGCACGCCGATTCGCGCTCTGGCGGCGTCGACGCTCGCGATCAGCCGCGGTGAATTTCACCAAAGAACACCCGTACAGGGCGCAGCGGAAATCAGCGAACTGGCGGAAACCTTCAACCACATGGCCGGAGACATCGAGGAGTTCATCGATCAGCTCAAGAAGGCCGCGAACCAAAACCACGAGCTCTTCCTTGGCTCGATCCGCATGCTCGCGGCGGCCATCGACGAAAAAGATCCCTATACGCGAGGCCATTCGGGGCGCGTGGCGAAATACTCGGTCATCGTCGCGCAGCAACTCGGGCTACCCGCGGCGGAACTCGAAAAGATCCGGACCTCGGCGTTGCTTCACGACGTGGGAAAGATTGGAGTCGATGACCGCGTGCTAAAAAAGCCCGGCGCGCTTACCCCGGAAGAATTCGAATTGATGAAGCAACATCCCACCAAGGGCGCGAACATCATGCGGCCGGTGGCACAGCTCAAGGAAATGTTGCCGGGCATCGAGCTGCACCACGAGCATGTCGACGGCGGCGGCTACCCGCACGGCCTGCAGGGCGATGAGATTCCCCTGATGGCTCGTATCATCGCCGTGGCCGATACGCTCGACGCCATGACCACTAACCGCCCGTATCAATCCGCCATGGACTTGGAATTCGCCATGAATCGCATTCGCGGCCTCGCGAATACGAAGTTTGACGCCGCTGTCGTGGATGCGCTCGACCGCTCCGTCCGCTCCGGGAAGCTGCGCCTGAGCGCGACTCTGGTCGAGGTTTGACGCACCTTCCAACCAAACCCGGCTCAAGCTGTAGTCGTTAAGATATCCGTCATTCTCAAGCGGAAGGAGCGGCCAAAATCAGGCCGCGCGTAGGTACGTGTTGGCGCCGCCCCTTCGATCAGATTGCCAGAAAGCCGGCACTGTCAGGCGTTGGAAGGGGAGACGGCCCTTTGTCGGCCTGCCGCTCATGATTCGCTCGTTTGCGTCCGCGTTGCCGGGCCAGCAAAGTGCCGAATTTTTGCCTTTGGCTACTATCGAGAACGGCCGCGATGAGCTCGTTGCTGCCTGCCGAGATTGCCGCAATGCGGCCATTCTTGGCGTCGTCGGAAAGAACCTCGCTGCTTTGAACAAGGCTAATTTGATGGTCGCGGTCCTCCAGGATCGCTCGCGTGGAATTTGCCTGATCGGCGTCCATTCTGAGCTTCTTGACCAACTGCGCGACCTGCCTTTTGCTGTCCGGGAGATGCACGTACCGCACCTCACTGGCCAACTGGGGACCTGAAACGTTTGGAGATTGATTGGGCTGCGCCGCAAGACCGGGTTTTGCGGCCAGTGTTGCCACCCCGAGTATGAGAACGAAGATTCCCTTGTGCACGGTCCACCTCTCAGAATTTCAGAGCGTATTATCGCCGATGGACAGGCTTCTGGGAAGCCTGTCCATCGTGTATTTTTAGTCGGCAGGAGGAGGAAGTGGCGGACTCGGTCCGCGTGGTGGGCCGCCCTGCCGACCGGGAGGTGTCGCTCCTCCATGCCAGTCGCCGCGAGGAGGCTGAGGCGCCTCGGCGGACAGCTTCTTCCACTGTTCCGTCGTCAGCACACGCCGGATTCCCAGCAGCATCCTCGCGTTCGCTTTCTCCAGGTCCGCCCTGCCCTGGGCAATGCGATCGACTTGCGCCAGGATTTTTCCTTCGTCCGGCTGATCGGCGGCCACCAGCGGCTCTAGGATCGCTTCGTCCTTCTGAAGAGCAGCGTTCAAGTCGATCAGCTTCAATCGGCTGTCCTGGAAAATTTCGTCCATCTTTTTTTGCTGGTCTGCCGTCAGGCCGAGCTTTTGCGCCATGTCTGGATCCCTCCACCAGCGTCCCGGGGGCCCGGCCATCAACGCACGCTCGAAAGGCGGACGCGACGGCCCCACCGGCGGCGGCCCTCCAGCATCGGCTTGACGCGGACCTGAACCGTCAGGCGGCCGGGGTGCTCCCGCGGGCTGTTGAGCCCAGGTACCCGCAGCGCACACAATAAGCAAGAGTCCGAAAACGGGCATGGGCTTCTTCATTGTTTTTCCTCTCCGTGGTCTTGCGAATTGGGATTCGTATTTGCGTTTTGGGTCGCCGCGCTCGATGCACTCGCCGAAATCGCGCGGACAAGTGGGTCCATCGCGGCAGGAGCGCGGCGCGAAACCTCGGCGTCAATTTGCCGCATTAGCGCATCATCGCTTTCCGAATTGAGCGCCTCGGTTTGCCGGCGCCCCTGCCAAGTGTGGAACGTCCCCCAGAATAAAAGCAGCAAGGTAACCGCCATAGTCAGGCCCCAAGCAAGTTTTGCCGCTCGCGACCGGTGTTTGCCTCGCTCCATCATGAGCGTGAGCTGCACCTCGCGCGAATCGTGCCTCTGGCTCCATCCGCGCGCCGCCACGGCAAACGAGGAGATCGCTCCGCTCAATTCCGCCAGTTCCGCGCCGCACTCCGGGCACGACCCCAAATGTTCCATTGCCTCATGGTCGCCGGGGCCGACCAGCAATTCTGAAATTCGCTCCCGGGAAAGATGTGGCGTCATGACTCCCCCTTCAGCCGCTTGCGGATTGCCTCGACTGCTCGGAACAGGTGCGCTTTCACAGTTCCCTCTTTCATTCCTGTCACTTCCGCGATTTCGAGCAGATCGAGGTCCTCGACAAACCGCAGCAGAAACACGGTCCGCTGCTTTGCGGAAAGTGTCCCGGCGACAGCCCACACGGCCTTGACCTGTTCCTGCGCGAGCAAGGCGGCCTCTTGCGAGCGTCGCCGGTCGGCGACGTACTCGCTCAGGTCCTCAAAGCCTGCGCTGGCGGCCTGGGTGTTCCTCCAGAACTGGAGCCGCCGGTTGCGCATGTGGTCGCGGACGAGATTGAGCGCGATGTGCATGAGCCAAGTGCTGGCCTTGGAGTCACCGCGGAAGGAATCGCGCGCTTTGTAAGCTCTTAAGAAGCACTCCTGGGCGAGGGTTTCGGCAGCGTCTCGGTCGCGCAGAGATAGCAAGAGGAAGCGGAATATCGACGGCCTATGCCGGACGACGAGAGCCGTAAAGTCTTCCAGCTCAGCGAGTTCACGCTGCTGAGGCATCACATCGAGCTCGGTATCCGCCGCCTGTGCCATCACGTCTATGGACGGATTTAGCCGCCCGGGGTTTACGCCCGGAAAGGCACTATCGATAGGGGGAAACTTACCAACTTTGCTCGTGGTAGATCGTAATGGGCCAGTCGCCATCACGCTTTGTCAGGATCAAGGTGAGGAGCCCTTTGCGCACGGGGGCCACGGAGCCGTCCGGAGCCAGCGCGCCGGTCACCTCGAAGTCCACGTCGACGGAGGCAATGTCTGGGGTCAGAAACCGAATGCTCCTTACCGTGTCCTTTCTTTGGGCGTTTTTGAGGAACCCGCCGAAGATGGTCTTGTAGTGCTCTTCCAGTTCCTTTCGGCCGTGGCTATCGACCGCCGTCATGCTGGAGAAATCGCCGTCCGCCTCGTAGCGCATGGCGGTGGCAAGCGCGTCGTGGCGGTTCCAGGCGCCGGACCACGCGGCTACGGATTTCTTGATCGCAGCCTTATCCGCCTCGGTGCCCATCTGCTTCTGCGCCCAGGAAGCCGCGGCACACAGGGGAAGGACCAACAAAATGGCCAACACCAATTTGGATCGAAGTGAAATCATCGCACGCCCCCAAATTAAGTTGATTTTCGCGTCTCGGTCGCCCGAACCGGGGTCCCGTTCCATTAACCGCATCATACAATAAACATGCTGAATTTTCGCCGCAAAAGCATCGCGTACTTGAATCCAGCCAAAGCATGGAAACCCGCGCGGCGTGGAAGGTGCAAAATCTTCTGCTAGAATATGCGCTTCGCCGCACAGCGCCGCGACACAATCATGGTTTCGATCTTCGGCAAGAAAAAAGAGGAGGAAAGTACCGAGAGTAGTTCTCTGCTCGACCGGCTGAAACAGTCGATCTCCAAAACCCGATCGCAAATCGCGGCGAAGGTCGAAGACCTGATCTCGGGCGAAAAGAAAATCGATCCCGAGCTGCTCAACAGGCTCGAAAACGCATTGCTTGCAGCCGATCTCGGACCGAAGACGACACATCAGATTCTCGAAGCCGTGCGGCAAAAACTGGAAAGGCACGCCCTCAACAACGCGGCAGACCTCAAGGCGGAGCTGAAAAACCAGCTTCTGTATGTCCTACGCACAGTGCCGCCGCCAAATGGAACGGCGGCCTTGGCGCCGGAGCCGCGTCCCCGCGTGATTTTCGTGGTCGGCGTGAACGGTACTGGAAAAACCACGACGATAGGAAAACTCGCGCATCGGCTGCGCCAGGGTGGCAAGAACGTGGTGCTTGCCGCGGGCGACACATTCCGTGCCGCGGCGATCGAGCAACTCGGCGTGTGGGCCACGCGAACGGGCTCGGAAATTGTAAAGACGAAATCGGGGGGCGACCCAGCGGCCGTGGTTTACGACGCGCTTGCCTCCGCGCGCGCCAGGAATGCAGATGTCGTTATTGTCGACACCGCGGGACGCTTGCACACGAAATCCAATTTAATGGCCGAGCTTGAAAAAATGAAACGCACGGCCACGAAAGTCGTTCCGGGTGCGCCCCACGAAGTCTTGCTCGTCATGGATGCGACGACCGGCCAGAATGGCCTGTCGCAAGCGCGGGAATTCACCGCGACCGCGGGCGTCACCGGTATTGTGCTGACGAAGCTGGACGGCACGGCCAAGGGCGGTATCGTCGTGGCGATCACGCGCGAGCTTGGACTGCCCGTACAATATGTCGGCACAGGCGAGGCGATGGAGGACTTGGTGCCGTTTGACGCCGAGACATTCGTTTCCTCCCTTTTCGATTGAACACGCTCATGGATGCACGCGAATCGGCTGGTAACTTCTTGTCGGCCGCCGCTGACGCTGCCTTTCTGGAACGCGCGCTCGAGCTTGCAGCACGCGGCGTGGCCCTCGCGAGCCCGAATCCAATGGTCGGCGCGGTTCTGGTCCGGAACGGACAAATCGTTGGCCAAGGCTTTCATACGTACGACGGCTTGCGCCACGCGGAAATCCTCGCGCTCGAAGCGGCAGGCGATGCCGCGCGCGGCGCGACGCTCTACATTAACCTGGAACCCTGCTGCCATACGGGGCGCACCGAGCCGTGCACACGCGCGTTGATCGCGGCAGGAGTCGCGCGCGTGGTGGCCGCGATGCCAGATCCGAATCCGTCCGTTGCCGGGCGGGGCTTCAAAGAATTACGCGCGGCGGGCCTCGAAGTCCGGACGGGCCTTCGTGAGGCCGAAGCGCTGCGGTTGAACGAAGCCTTTGCGCGATGGATGGTCGCGAAAAAACCGCTCGTAACGCTCAAATCGGCGCTCACACTCGACGGTCAGCTTGTGCTGCCCCGCGCGAAAGGACGCGCCCACGCGGCGCGCGAGGACCGCTGGATTTCGTCGCCTGAATCGCGCGCCGAGGTGCAGCGGATGCGGCACGCGTCGGACGCCTTACTCACGGGCATCGGCACGGTCCTCGCTGACAATCCGCTGCTCACCGACCGCACGGGATTGCAGCGCCGCCGCAAGCTGCTGCGGGTGGTGCTGGACACGCGCCTGCGCCTGCCGCCGCGCTCGAAGCTGGTACGCTCCGCCGACGGGGACGTGCTCGTCTTTACGCGCGCACCGGAAGATTCACCCAATGCGCATGCCCTGCGCCGCGCGGGCGTCGAGATCGTGCGGGTTGGGCGACGCGGTGCGCGGCCCGATCTGCGCCGCGTCATTGCCGAGCTGGCCCGCCGCGAAATTTTGAGCGTACTGCTCGAAGCGGGCGCGGGGTTAAATTCCGCTGCGCTGGACGCGGGACTTGTGGATAAGATGCGGGTATTCTTTGCGCCTAAGGTCGCCGGGTTTGCGGGGATTGGAGGGGCCGCGACCCGCTTTCCGCGCGTGCAAAAACTTCACCAGATGACGGTCGCGCAATTCGGCCCGGATTTCGCAATCGAGGGGTACCTTCACGATGTTTACGGGACTCGTTGAGCACGTCGGCACGATCGAATCGATCGAACGCAGCGAAGCAGGGGCACGGATTCGCGTGAACGCCGGACCTCTTACGGACGGCCTCGCAAAATCGGGGAGCATCGCGGTGAACGGCTGTTGCCTCACGGCAACCGATATCTCCGGAAACACCTTCGCCGCCGACCTTTCTGGCGAGACGCTGCGGCGCACGAGCTTCGGCGAAATGAAACCGGGCGCGCGCGTGAACCTCGAGCGTCCGCTGAACGCGATGAAGGAGCTCGGCGGGCACTTCGTGCAGGGCCACGTCGATGGGGTGGGCCGCGTCGCTTTGCTCAGGCCCGAGGGCGAGAGCTGGTGGTTCGGCGTCCGCGTACAGCAGGAGCTCGGCCGCTACGTCGCCATGAAAGGCTCGATCGCGCTCGACGGCATCAGCCTGACCGTCGCGGGCTGGCATGACGGGATTGTCGAAGCCTCTATCATTCCATTCACGCACAGCCACACGAATTTGCCGTCCCTCAAACTCGGCGATGCGGTGAACGTTGAGTGCGACATCCTGGCAAAATATGTCGAGCGCATTATAGAAGCGCGGCAGGAATCTCCCACGCCGCAATTGAGCGTAGCCCGCTTGGTTGAGGAAGGTTTTTAGGCCCGGTCGGCCCCTCTGGAACCGTTTGCGGGACACCGCAACGGAAGGTATGGGAAACGCGCGCGGAAGATATCAGGAAGTCCCGGCGAGTGTGCGTAAGAACTCGAGAATCCTTGTGGGTCGGGCTTTAGCGACGACATGAATCCTGCAAAATCGGTCCGGCTTCAGCCGCTGGAGTTCTGATCTTACGGTCTTCACGCACGCTCGGCGGAGCGACACGGGGGAACTCCCAGCAGGCAATTAGTCGCCACTACCCAGAGTTAGACTGTGTCTATCATCCCTGCCGGGATTTCCTGGCCACGCCTTAGACATTTTCCCGCCGGTGACGCGGTCGGCTGCGCCGTGACGTCCGTCCAAAACTATGGGCGACGCCAAATCCGTCCACTACCGCCGCTTGCGGAATGCTCGCGGCGATAGTAGGATGCCCGCATTCCAGAAGACTTTTTCTTCAGCACCTGCCGATGCGGTACAAATCTTGAATCAGGGAGGGAGTAGCCCCGTGTCCAAAGCGAATCGACCCGTCATGTTGATCGGTGGAGTTCCCGGCAGCAACGCCGAGGAGATTTTGAGGACTGTCGCTCCAATTCTGGGAAATATCGCAGTCGGCCTCACCGACGGCGAATTCGGCGTGCGACGGTTTTGGGTTTGCTTCGTCCTGGTGAATACGTGGATGAAGCACCCGGACCTGGAATTGCTCCGGCCGGTCGTGCCTGCGGGAAATGGATTTCCGGAGTGGGTGGCAACGGGTTACGACACCCTTCAATGGTACGGCGCCAAACCCGGCGTGCAGAAGCTCCGTCGCATTGAGACGCTCGGCTACACGGCAGAGGCTGTGACGTCGTACAAGATGTTTTGCCGCCTGCGCGATCAGGGTGTGGTTCCAAAAGGCGTGCGCTTCCAGGTGTGCCATGCGTTTCCCGATGACGCCGTGCGGTTGTTTACCAACAACGCCCGCAACATGGATTTGATGGTGGAAGCGTACATGGATGTGCTGAAGCGCGACTTGACCGAACTCTGCAAACAAATTCCACATGACGATTTGCTTCTACAATGGGACATCAATTGGGAAACGCTGGCCATCGAGCACGGCGACCACATGCCGGATGCGCCTCCCATGCAGTTCAAGCCGAATGGCGATCCGATGGACCGCTTTGAGCGATATGTTCGTGAACTGAACGCGCCGATCCCGCCGACGGTTCCTGTGGGGATCCATTTGTGTTATGGCGATTTCCATCACAAGCATTTCAAGGACCCTGCCAACCTCGCCATCAGCGTGGCGATGGCCAACAAGGCCGTTCAGGTATCGCCGCATCGGATCAACCACGTACAAATGTCCGTTCCACGCCATCGAGACGATGATGCTTTCTTCGAACCTCTGCGCGATCTCAAATTCGGGGACGGCACGGTCTATGCGGGACTCGTTCACTACACGGACGGCGTCGAAGGCTGTCTGAAGCGGCTCGCGGCCTTTAAGCGGCATTATTCCGGCCCGACCGGAGTATCGACCGAGTGCGGTCTGGGACGCCGCCCGGCTGACCAGGAACTCGTGAAGCTACTCGAGATCCATCGCGACGTTGCAGCAGCCATATAGGCATTTTTCTCAGAGTCTCCACGAGAAGCTTGAGAAGGGACAAACGCGAAGTCCGCCAGGAAGACGCATGAGCCATTACGTTATCCACGGAGGCGTTGCGGGAAAGCAGCGTATGGAAATCGTGGCCCGCGCCTGCTGGCCGGCGACCTTCACTTTGCTTCAGCGCGTTGGAATTCGCGAAGGGATGAAATGTCTTGACCTGGGCTGCGGCGCAGGCGACGTCACGTTTGAGATCGCTCATTTGGCCGGCCCGAAGGGCCACGTGACGGGTATCGATATGGATTCCGCAAAGCTCGGGTTCGCCCGCGAGCGCGCCGCGCGGGAAGGATTCAGCAACATCGAATTCCGCCAAGGCGACGTCTTCGAATGGGATGATGACACCGTTTACGAACTCATCTATGTAAGGTTTCTGCTGACGCATTTGCCCGGCTGTGAGCGCATCGTCCCGAAGCTGCTGCGCGCGTTGCGTCCCGGCGGCGCGCTCGCGCTCGAAGACATCGAGTTCAAGGGTTACGTTTCGCATCCGTCGAATTCCGCACATGACCGCTACGTCGATCTATACCGCGAAGTCGTGCGGCGCCGCGGCGGAAACGCCGACATAGGCCCTCACCTTCTCGGTATGTTTACCGCAGCAGGACTGCAAGATGCCGCACTCCGTATCGTTTATCCGGAGCCCACGGAAGGCTGCGGGAAGGAGATCAGTATCCTGACAATGATCGGAATCTCGGAAGCAGTCCTGGCGGAGAAGCTGATTGAAGAACAGGAATTGCGGACTATACTTTCCGAACTAGAACGCTATACGCGAGATCCGAATTCCATTATCTGCGGCCCGCGCATCTTTCAAGTTTCGGGGCGCCGAGCGTCCGAATAGCTTTTCCGGGTGCCGGAGGACTCATGCCCACGCTACGCATTAACGGCATCGTCGAAACGTGCCTCTATTCGAACAACCTACCGCGGTCGGTGCGCTTCTACCGGGAAAAGCTCGGGCTGCGGCTCCTCGAATCGAGCGAGCGGTTCGCCGTGTTCAGCGTAGCGGACAAGCAGGTGCTCCTGATTTTTCTCACTGGCGGGACCACGGGGCCTATTCCTACGCCGGGCGGTCTGATCCCTCCGCACGACGCCGCGGGGACATTGCATTTTGCCTTCGCGATTTCGACAAAGGATTTTTCCGCTTGGGAACAGCATCTGGTCGCACAAGGCATCGCGATCGAGAGCAAGGTCGATTGGCCCGCCGGAGGAAAAAGTCTCTACTTTCGGGATCCCGACGATCATCTTGTCGAACTCGTGACGCCTGGGATCTGGGCAGTCTATTGAGCCCTTGGTGGCGGTGGCGCGGTTCTGCCTTCACCGGACTCCTCTAGCCATCTATTGGTGCTTCAGTGCGTCCGCAACACTGATGTGATTGACCTCGAGCGTGCGGCCCATGGCCTGATTGAATTTCAGCTCGTCTTCGAGCAGGTTGATTCGGTCGCGCAGCTCCGTTCCTTCGGCGGTCGTGACGTCACGCGACCGCAACACGACGTTGTAACTCGTGGAGGCGCCAAGCCGGTATTTCTGCTGTTCGTCCTCAAACGTTTGGACAGCCAACTTTCGCGCCTCTTCAGCGGCGGCGAGCGAGGCCCGGTCTTCTTGCAAAGCGATGAGCGCGTTGCGCACGCTCACAAAAATTGCATTTTGCTGCTGGCGATACTGCGTCTTTTGCTGCCGCTCATTGAGCAACGCCTGCGCATTGTCCGCTTGCGCCGCCCGGTTGCGAATAGGCAGCGTGAAGTTGATACCTCCCTCGAACGTCGAATAACTGCCACGGAACACGCGGCCGAGATCCTGTCCCACCCCACCGGGAAAGATGACCGGCGTTGAAGCGGTGACCGCGGTGGACTGAAAAAGTCCGGGGATGGGATTGCCTGCGGCGTCGACCACCGGCAGACCGGGCGAATAGGCGCCCGTGGCGGTGGTTGTGGCGGAGTTCTGAACTCCGCCGAGTCCGCTCGCGATGTATTCTCCAAAGAGGTTGACTGCCGGCAGAAGTTCATTTCTGGAGGCCTTCACATCGGTCCCTGCGTTTTGGAGAGTCAGGGCCGCCTGCTGCAGCTCCGGCCGTTTTTGCCACGCCTCCCTGACGGCGTCTTCGATCCGGATATTCTCGCCGGTGTTCGGCGTTGAAATCGGCGTCGTCGGTATAATTTCAGCGTTCAGGAGGGGCGCGTCGAGCGGATTCTTCGTGATGTCATTGAGCAGCGTCGTTTCGTCCTGCAATTGGACCGATTGCGCCTGCACGAGGGCCTGTTTGTCGGAAGCGACTTGCGATTGCGCGGTCAACACATCGAGCGACGAAAGCGTCCCAATCTCAAGCCGCTTAGAATTTTCTTCGTAAAGCTGCTGCGAAACCCCCAGCGCCGTCTCTTCCACTTTTACGTTTTCCCGCGCGTACACAAGCTCCCAGTAATCGTTGGAGACTTGCGTGGTCGTGGCAATGACCTGCTGTTCGAGCTGCGACAGGCCCACTTTGACGTTGCGCTTCGCCTCGATGATCAGGCGAGTGTTCGGCACGATCCCGAAGCCCCTCAAAAGCGGCTGCGTGATGGTGACGGTCAACGCCGACTGCACGTCGGGATTATACAAATTGAAAAATCCGAGATTGCTGAATGTGCGATTGTTGGTCATCCCAACCTGAAATTGCGTGCCCGTATAGAAATTCTGATTGTATTGAAAATTGACGTTGCCGATATGCTGGACAAACGCGGGCGGCGGCGTACTCGTGGGCGCCGTGGTACCCGTCGGGATGATTCCAGCAAACAGCGGGTTATTGATCGGCGTCACCGAATCCTGAAGGTTGAGGCCGCTGGTCAAGGTGGGGTCAAACGGAAGCAATCCATTGATCCCCGATTTGGCGCGCAACAGGCTGACTTCATCCAGCCACGGGATGAAACGCTCGACGTCGATCGCCAAATTATCTTCGAGGGCGAGCGAGATGGCGTCCTGCAGGCTTAGCATCAGCTTGCCGTTTTGCAATAGGTCGGCAATCCGCAGCGAATTGGTGAGTGATGGCTCGCTACTTTTCATGGGCGTGTACGGCCCGATGATGTTGGGAAACAATTTTCTTCCAGCCGAATAGTCCAGCCTCAAATCCACGGTCTGCCCGTCAGCTACGCCGGGGGAAATGGCCGGCGGAGCGGCCGGCGTGGAAGCCTGTCCCTGCGCCCTCGGATTGTCCGCTGTCTGCCCCTGCGCGAAAGCAGCCGACGAGCGAAGCGAGACAACAACCAAGAGTGCTGTTGCTACACGGATAAGTGTCCTGCCCAGCATGGGTTCCTCCTCGAGTGTCGCATTTTACAATTGTGGAAACAGGTAGAGGTTTTTACCTTTGGTTATGTGCGGCAAACAGAAATGCAGCCTGGCACCCATCAGGAGTTCGGAAGAGCGATTTTTTGTTTCGCGCCGCGATAGTACAAAATCAAGCCGAGCACCAGGGATAGCACCGTGCCGGCAACCAGCTTGGCTTCAAACAAGAATTTGCTCGAAGTGTCGCCGGGAGGAACGAACGACAAAACGATTCCCACTCCAACAACGAGTAGCCCCAGCCCGCCTGCCATGCACACTCCCAGTTTGCCGCCCGGAACGACCACCGCGGAGCGATTTTCGCGCCGGTCCGGGCGCGCGTACAGCTTGATGGCCGCCGCATACATATAAAGGAACGGAATGAAATAGAGAATCGTGGCCGCATCGACAAGAATCTGATACGCGCCGCGCATGTTTTCGCTGATCTGCGCGACCAACAAAATCAAGCCCGAAATGCCTGCCTGGACCAGAATCGAAATGTACGGTGTCTTCCAACGCGGATGAATTTTTCCAAACGCAGCGGGCAAATAACGGTCAATTCCCACGATGAACGGGATGCGCGCGACTCCCGCCACGGTCGTGCCCACACCTCCCGCGTTGCCCACGGTCACGAGCAACGCAGCGATGACCCCGACCGCCGCCATCCGAAGCACCGCCGAGCCTTCCGTCGTGGCCTGGAACACACCGCTCTTCGGGTCCACCGCTTCGCTGGGCAGCATCACCAAAATGGCGACGGTGCAGGCAATATACATGAAGGCGATCAGCGCGCCCGATGCGAAAATCGCTCTTGGAAACGTCCGCTGCGGGTTTTTCACTTCTTCGCTCATGGCGGAGACCAGTTCGAGACCGGCAAACGCGAACGCGAGCTGCGGCCAGAAATTCACCGTGTCCCAATTCCAATGCGGCAGCATTCCGGCCGATGAGAAATGCGTCACGGATCCCCGGCGCATCCACAAAAGCAGCGCCACGCCGACGATCATCAGCAACGGAAGGTACGTGCCGACTCCTCCCGCGTTTTGCAGCCATTTCCCGAACTGCAAGCCGATGATGTTCAGCCAAACCGCGACCACGAGCATGACGAACGATCCTACGAGCAAGAAAGTGCGGCTCTGCGCAAGCCAGGCCGCT
>Ga0335085_10003167_pt1 | contig 29084 bp, 14 predicted proteins | sample Lox_Sample_45_FD_206712 | JGI IMG/M metagenome (GOLD analysis project Ga0335085, IMG submission 206712) | Soil microbial communities from Loxahatchee National Wildlife Refuge, Florida, United States - Lox_Sample_4.5 | ecosystem: Environmental > Terrestrial > Soil > Wetlands | place: USA... | reverse complement strand
GCGCCCTGAGCAGGGGGTTAGGGGTTAGGGGCGAGGGGCGAGGGGCGAGGGGCGAGGGTAGATACGAAACGAAAGGACCGAAGTCTTTCCCTCGCACCTCGCACCTCACACCTCACACCTCACACCTCACACCTCACACCTCACACCTAAGGGACGATTTTCCCCGCGCGCATCCGTTCGTAGATTTTCTGGCTGTTGGTCTTGCCGTGGGCCACCGCGCACGTTCCATCGCAGCGGGCCGTGACCTCTCCCGCCGAATCGAAGATTTCGGCTGCCGCAAAGACCAGGTTCATCCCGGCCCGCACCAATCGTGCCTCCGCGACGATGCGCTCTCCGCGCGTCGCCTTGAAGAAGGTCATCGAGAGGTTGACCGTGGCCGAGCGCGTTTCGGGACGCGTCAACCATCCCACCGTCCCGATCACCAGATCGAAGAGCCCCGCCAGGACGACCCCGTTGACGGCATCCGAGCCCATGCCGCCCCGGTGGAAGGATTTTACGGGGTCGATGACGGCCCGCACGCGGTCGATCCGGTCAAATTCCAGTCGAGCCCCAAAGTGCGCCATGGGGGGACCGGCGTTCCAGACGTCGGCCAGAGTGCCCAGTGACTCGAGCGTTCCGTAAGCCGGTGAGAACGGCTTGCCTTCCAGGCTCATGGGATCGGATTCTCTCCCGGGACCCTTCGATCTCCAACGAATGTCCGGCGGCGCCCCCGGTCTGCTACGATGCGCCGCTCGAACCTCGAGAAAAGGAGTCTGGAGTGAAAAGACGCAGACAACCGGTAGGGCTTCCCAAGATCACGGCAGAGCAGGCGCGGCAGGCGCTTCTCATTCTGGTCGCGGACGGCCGCATCGCGGCGCGTGAGGTATTCAGGGCACTGGCGCGGCGAGAAAACCTGGTTCGGGAGCTTCGCCAACGCCTCGCGACACTGGGAGCAGAAGGGTCAGCGGCCGTTGCCCGCGCGACGAAGAGAAGCCTCTCACCAGGGACTCGCCGGGCCATCCGCCGAGGGGCGGGGCAGGCCATCACCGCCGCCCAGCGCGCCGCGCGGCAAGCGCAGGGAAGGTACCTTGGGGCGATTCGGCAGCTGTCCAAGGCTTCGAAGGCCAAGGTGAGAGAGATCCGGAAGAGCTCCGGAGTGAAGGCCGCGATCGTCGCGGCGAAGAAACTCGCCGCCAAGGCCTGACCCGCTCCCGCGCGCGCCGGCGCGTTCGTGCGAACCGCGAACCGCGCGCCACGGCAATGGGGCGACCGGGCTCGGTCGCCGCGTTACTTGCCGCTCTGCTTGTGCGCCTCGGCGGAGAGCGACCGAAGCAGCTCGCCCGGGACCGTCCCCGAAATCGTCACGCCCTCGTCGTCGCGCGAGACCTGAATCTTTCGGATCGCCGCGACGAGCTCGGGTGACTTCTCCTGCGCCGACAGCCGCCAGGCCGCCGTGAGGCCCCGCAGGGCGTCCTCGAGCAGTCCCCTCGTCTCCTCATCCGGCGACAGGCCCGTGGCTTTCAGGGAAAGGGCATCGCCCTGCACTGTCGCCTGGAAGGTGACGAGCGTGACCGACTTGAGCGTGGACACCACACCTGCCGCCGGGCTGTCGCTGCGGATCGGCCGAGCCGGGCGCCACTTCGCCACGTCGACGAGCGCCCAGGCGGTCGACGCCGGATCCACGCGACGCAGTTCACGTCCCAATCCCTGCCCCGATGCGAACCCCGTCCCGCCGGAGGCCCGTGCCCAGAGCGCCGACACGACCGCCGGCTCGCTCCCGGCGAGCACCGTCCGCGCGTCCACGAACGCCACGGCTCCCGGGTGCCGATCGCTTCCCGAGCCACTGCTCGAGCCGGTCAGGCGAAAGTAGTTGCCGCCCGGGGCAACCCGCGGCTCGGCGCCGCGCTTGACCACTGCGGCCGAGAGCCTCTTCGGATCGAACCTTCCCTCGGCGAGAAGCAGGGTCCCGCGCGGGCTGGATTCCGACATGGCACAGACGACGATGTCGTCCACGTCTTGCCGCAGGTTCAGGCCCGCCTCCTCCAGGAACCGAGCGGCCTCGCCGTCGGCCGAGAGCTTGTCCGTTTCCTCGAAGATCCGGAGCTGGAAAGGATTGGTGCGCAGGTCCGCCACGCGCACGAAACCGACGCTCGTCGCGTCGACCGGCACCAGAGACAATGCATCTCGCGGTCCGGCGGCGACGGCGCTGCAGACGAGCGTCCCGGCGAGGGCGAGGGGAAGTGCGAAGGCAGATGTCGGTCTCATTTCTAGAAGTCCTTTCTCCGAAAGAGGTAGCTCGCCGATCCGAGACAGGCTAGCCCGAAAGCCGCCGTCGTCGCAAACGGCAGCCAGGTGAGGCTCTGCTGCAAGCGCGCCGGCCCTTCTCCGGCCGAAACGAAGGCGACGACCGCGCGGCCGAGCTCGGCCGTCTTCGGAAAGATCCAGTAGAGGGCGTGGACGAAGTCGGCCTGCCACTGCTTCGAGACCGCGGCGGCGATTCGCTCGTGACCGGCCAGCAAGACCGAGAAGAAGAAGACACCGTAGGTGGACATGATCGACACACCGGTCGACGAGGTCACCACACCGACCAGGAAAGCGAAAGCGAGGAGGGCGGCGATCGCGAAGAGAATCACGCCGCCGCCGAAAAGGAAGCGCAGATGGACCACTTTCGTCTTCCAGATCACGATCGCCCAGATCGAGCCGATGAGATAGAGGAGATTGGCGGCCGCGAGCAGGAGGCCCGCCGCGTAGCGCGACAGGAGAAGCGGGATCCGTCCGACCGGCCGCGAAAGGTACAGATCGATCGTTCCCTTCTCCTGCAGCCGCGGCACCAGGTGCGCCGTGGCGAAGATCGCGAGAAAGGTGCCGACGAGATAGAGAAATGCGGAGAAGCCCGATTCGAAGCCCAGGACCAGCCTGTCGAGGTCAACCCGGCGGCCCGGAAGGTCGACCGACCGGCCAAACAGCTTCGCCCCCGCGAGCGCCCCATTCACGATGTCCAGATTCACGGCGAACGCGAAGATCAGGATGAACAGGGACGAGAGGACAAAATAAGCCGCGAGGGTCCAACGCGCCGACGCCTCGCGGAAGACATCCTCGACACTGGCGGCGAAGGCCTTCATCTCAGTTCACCTTTCCCGAGGGGTCCTCGGACTCCGAACCGGTCCGGACCAGATCGACGAAGACGTCCTCGAGAGTCGAGCGGTCGGGCGTCAGCTCCTTCAAGTTTCGGCCCTCCGATCGGAGCCGGTCGACGAGGAGGTTGACGTGCGCGACGTCGCGGACGGACAGGATCATGTGGCCGTTGACCCGCTCGACCGCCGCGCCCGTCGCGCGGAAGGCCTCGACCAGCGGGTCATCGATCGGTTCGGCAACCATGCGGTAGCGCGCTTCGCGGCGAGTGAGCTCTTCGATCCTCCCCGTTCTCACGACTCGTCCCTGGCGCAGGATCGCGACGCGGCCGCAAGTCTGCTCGACTTCGGAGAGCAGGTGGGAGTTCAAGAGGATCGTCCGCCCCCGCTCGGCCTCCTGCCGCAGAAGGTCGCGAATCTCGCGACGCCCGACGGGATCGACACCGTCGGTCGGCTCGTCTAAGAGGAGCACCTCGGGATCGTGCACCAGCGCCGCGGCAAGTCCCAGCCGTTGAACCATCCCTTTAGAGAACTTCTTGACGCGCACGTCCGCCCAATCGGACAGCCGGACCCGTTCGAGCAGTTCCGGAGTGCGCCGCTCGAGCTCGGCCGACGCCATGCCCGACATGCGGCCGAAGACGGAGAGCGTCGCGCGGGCGGTCAGATAGCCCGGAAAGCGGTGCCCCTCGGGCAGGTACCCAACCCGCCTGCGGCTCTCCGGGCGTCCGACAGGGATTCCGAAAATCGAGGCCGTTCCGGACGTCGCGTACGTCAGCCCGAGAAGGATCTTGACGGCCGTCGTCTTGCCGGCGCCGTTGGGGCCGAGCAGGCCAAAGATCTCTCCAGGCTCGACTTCGAGCGACAGGCCGCCTAACGCATTGACGACGGACCGGCCGAACCGGGAGCGGTATTGCTTGGACAGCCCAGACACGGAGATCGCACTAGTCATCACCAGGACAATACGAAGGTCGGCCCCTCTGTGTTCCGCCGAGAGCGTGAGCCGGGGACCGAGAGATTCACTTCAGACCGGTCACCAGGTACAGCGTCGAAAGCCTGCGCTGGATCGTATAGGCGTAGGTCCGGCCGTCGGCCGTCAGAGCAACGCTGACGATTCCGCCGGCGCCGGTCCGGTCGGAGGGATTGATTTCGCCGATGCGCTCGCGACGCCCGGATTCGAGATCCAGACGGATGATCTCGAGGGGGAGGTCCCCCGTCGCGACGAAAACCGCGTGACCGGTGGCGTCGAACCGGATCACGTCCTCTCCGGCCTCGAGACCCGGAATGGTCCGAGGCGCACCGCCCTCGATTGGATAGAGAACGAGCTTCCCGTCGGAACCGACAGCCACGACAAGCTTGCCGTCGGGAGACACCGGTCCCATCCCGAAGCCCTCCGGGGTCACCGGGCGAGGGGCGCCTCCAGCCACATCCTGCAGGTAGATCCTCGCAAGCCTGCCGACGGCTTGCCCCATGAAGACCAGGCGCTGCGAGCCCGGGACCCAGACCGCGGCCCGATAGGTCATGCCCGGCTCTTGAAGGACCTTCGGCTCCCCCGCCCCGGTGGGGAGCAGAACGAGCCGATCGAAGCTGCTGCCCGGTGTGGTGATCGCCCATTTTCCGTCCGGCGAGAGGCTGAAGGGAATTCCGTCTCCGAGGCGCGTCGCCGGGGATCCGTCCGTTTTTCGCAGGTAAACCGATCCCCGCGCTCCGCCTCCCCGTCCGGATTCGTCCAGGAGCAGGGTCTTTCCGTCGTCCGAGATATCCGCGGCCCCGGAGAAGTCGAGCCACGAGACGTTGGTTTCCACGGGCGATCCGAAAGTTCCAAGCATCACCGACTGGTGCCAGTCGGCCACGTCGAGCAGGACGCGGCCGTCCCGAGCGATGTCGTGCAGGACGACAATACCCGGCAGGCGAGCGATCACCCGGCTCTTGCCCGAGGCCGGCGAAACGGCGCACAGCATCAGAAAGCTGCCGGCCGCGAGGTCGCGCGGAGAAAACCAGATTTCTCCGGTTCCGGGATGCCAGGCGAGGCCGGACGCAAAGCCCCAGCCCGAGCTCACCGTGCGCCGCTTGCCATCGAGCCCGAAGACGACGACCGAGGATGCCCCTTCCGTCGACTTCTGGATCTCGAGCGCGGCGATCGAGCTGCCGTCCGGGGAGAATCGGAGTTGCTTCAGCTGGAAGCCCTCGCGCGCGCCGCCGAGCACCTTGCCGATCGGGAACTCGATTCGATTGTCTCGTACGACGGCAAGGCCCTTGCCGTTGGGTGACCAGTCGGCCCGCCAGACGTGCTCGAGAAGCTCGCGCGGTGACCCGCCCGCTAGAGAGACCTCCGCCAGCGTCGGCCCCGAGCCGCGCTGGAGCGCCACGGCGAGCATGCCCGAAGAGGAGATCGAGGCGAGGATCGAATCGGCCGGCAAGGGCAGCGGGGTCGACTCATTGCTGTCGACGCGCGTGGAAAAGAGCTGGGAGGGCTTTCCCTCCAGGGCCGCCCCGTAAACGATCGTCTGGCCGTCGGGAGCGAAGCGCGCCTGATCGATGGTCCCTCGGCGAAAGCTTACGGCATGGTAGTTGGGGACGGGCGCCGGCGCCCGTCGCATCGCAAGGGCACCGATGGCGGTTCCGGCCATGAGCGTCAGCGCCATCCACAGGTAGCGCCGGACATCTGGCGGCCGCGGTTCGGCGGCCGCGACCATTCCCGAGACGCTTCCCTCAGAGAGCCCCTGCTGCAGCCTCGCAATGTCCCGCGCAAGGTCGCGCGTGGCGGCGTACCGCTCCTCGGGGTCCTTGGCAAGACACCGCTCGACGATCCAGCGCAGCGGCACCGGAGTCGAAGGCATCGCCGTAGCCAGGGGCTCCGGCTCCTCCCGGATGATCGCCGTCATCGTCTCGGGGCCCGTCGCCCGCGCAAACGCCCGCTTGCCCGTCAACATCTCGTAGAGCATCGAGCCGAAAGAGAACTGGTCCGACCGGAAATCGAGCGGCTTGCCGAGCGTCTGCTCAGGCGACATGTAGGCCACCGTCCCAACGACCATTCCCGGCTCGGTCCCGCCGCTCACCGTCGCGGCCTGCGTCCCGCCGCTCGCCTCCTCCGGCTGCGTGAGCTTTGCCAGACCGAAGTCCAGGATCTTCGCGAAGCCGTCCCGGGTCACCATCACGTTCTCGGGCTTCAGGTCCCGATGCACGATCCCGACCCCGTGTGCCTTCGCGAGCCCCTCGGCCACCTGCGACGCGAGGGTCAGGAGCCTCTTCTGCGGCAGAGGCCCGTCGACCAGAAGCTGACGCAGGGTCACCCCGTCCACCAGTTCCATGGCAATGTAGGAGGTCGGGCCATCCGTCCCGATGTCGAAGACCGTGATGATGTGCGGATGGTTGAGCGACGAGGCGGACTGCGCCTCCTTCTCGAAGCGCCGCAGGCGCCCGGCATCGGAGGACAACGCCTCGGGAAGCACCTTGATCGCCACCTCGCGCCCAAGCCGCGTGTCCCGCGCCCGATAGACCTCTCCCATCCCACCTGCCCCGAGCAGCGCGAGAATCTCGTAGGGACCGAGGCGAGCCCCAGCGGCGAGTGTCATCGAGATCGAGACCGATTCTATCCACCGGCCGCAGAGGACGCTTGACACGGCCGGGCACGAGCAGGATGCTGCCGGCAGCGCTTCCAGAGACAGACATGAGTTTTGCTCGGGCTACCGCCGTGGCATTGCTGGCAGCATTGCCTTTGGCCGTGAGGCCCGCGGCGGGGCAGATCCCATCCCCGACGGGCAACCTCTACGGCACCGCTCTGGACGAACAGAACAAGGTCCTGCCCGGGGCGACGGTGACGCTCTCGGGCCCGGGCGCCGCCCGTACGACCGCAACGGACGCCAAGGGCGACTTCCATTTCCTGAATCTGTCGCCCGGGTCGTACACGGTCACCCTCGAGATGCCTGGATTCGAGCCGGCGCGCCGCGAAGCGGATGTCGAGCTCGGAAGAGATGTCGTCCTCTCGATTCCCATGGCCCTCGCAGGAACGGCGGAGTCAGTAAGCGTCAGCGCCCAGGCGCCGCTTCTCGACAGCCGGAAGACGGAGACGGGGGCCAGCTACAGCCGCCAGGAGCTCGACACGATTCCGACGACGCGCGATCCCTGGGCCATCATCCGTCAGGTCCCGGGAGTCCTGCTTGGCACCATGAACGTCGGCGGCGGCGAGAGCGCCACGCAGGCCCAGTTCGTCGGAAAGGGCTCCCACTCGGACCAGAACACCTACAACCTCGACGGCGTCGCCATCACGGACATGGCCGCGACGGGCGCGACACCCATCTACTTCGATTTCGACTCCTTGAACAGCATCGAGATCGCGACCGGCGGCTCGGATCCTTCCCTTTCGACGCCGGGCGTGACGGTCAACCTCGTCACCAAGCGCGGCACCAACGAGCTGCTCGGCTCGGCCCGTGCTCTCTACGCCAGCAGCGCCGGATGGGACTATGGCATCGAGGCAGGAGGACCGCTCTGGAAGGATCACCTGTGGCTGTGGGGCGCCGCGTCGCGAAACTCCTATCCGGGACAGACCTTCGTCACCGATAGCGGACAGCCGGTCCAGGGGAAGGCCACCATCGAGGACTACAACGCAAAGCTCGACGCCCAGTTGACGAACGCCAACGCGCTCACGCTGTTCTACCTGAACTTCAACAAGATCTACGACGGCCGCGGCGCCGGCCCCAGCCGATCGCAGGCCTCGACCTGGAACCAGACTCTGCCGACCCAAACATTCCGGGGGGAAGACTCGCAGGTCCTTTCCGCAAATCTCTTCGCGGCGCTCTACTTTTCCTACCTCTCCAACACCTTCACGCTCACGCCTCAGGGCGGCATCGACCAGCAGGCAGATGTGGATGTCGACTACGTCTGGCAGAACAGCTTCGCTTATTCCCGGTCGCAGCACCCGCAGCACCAGGCGGGCGGGACGGTCTCGGGCTTCTTCGACACAGGAAGCCTCCGTCACGAACTGAAGTTCGGCTTCGGGTACAAGCACTACCGCGCGGATTCGCTCTCGGCCTGGCCGGGCGACGGGCTCGTAGGCGTCGTCCCTTATCCCCAGGCCGGGATCACGCGGGCCGTCGACGCGAAGTACGAGATGAACTACTACGACGCGTACCTGGGCGACACGGTGCAGGCCGGAAACCTGACGGTCAACGTGGGACTGCGCTACGATTACCAGCAGGGGAAGAACCTTCCGTCGGCCGTTCCAGCGAACCCGGCCTTTCCGGACCTCTTGCCCGCCGTGCAGTACGGCGGCAACGCGAACTATCCCGTTACGTGGAAGGCCTTCGAGCCGCGCGTAGGCGCGGTCTACGCCTTCGGAGCGGACAAGAAGACTCTGGCGCGCGCGTCCTATTCCCGATTCGTCAATCAGCTCGGCACCGAGGTCGTGAGCCTCAATGCGTTCCCGAGCATCGCCTACCTCTATTACGGCTGGAACGACGTCAATGGGGACGGTCGCGTGCAGCCCAGCGAGGTGGATCTCTCGGATTCTCAGGGATTCAACGGCGTCGATCCGAACAACCCCGGTTCCTCGGCTCCCGTCAATCAGATCGCACCGAACTTCGGCTCTCCGACGACCGACGAGTTCCTGATAGGGATCGACCGGGAGATCACGCCCGAGCTTTCGGCCTCGCTCGCTTACAGCTACCGAGTGCTGCGCCACATGGAGTTCACGCCGCTGATCGGCACGACGACGGCGAGCTACGCGTACATCGGCAATGCCTCCGGCACCGCGATCTCGGACAGTGGATTCGTCCTCAACTTCAGCGAGCCCTATTACGGCCTGACGACGAATCCTCCGCCGGTGGGCACGGTGCTCGAGAACCGCCCCGACGCCAAGGAGACGTACAGCGGGCTCGAGCTCCAGGTCGTCAAGAGACTCTCGCGCGGATGGATGCTCCGCGCGAGCGTCGCCTACAATGACTGGCAGCAGCACATCGGCTCGGGCGCCATCGTTGATCCCAACGGAACGATCCCGAATCCGAACGTCAGCGGCCCGGTCGTCGAGTCCCTGGGCGACCGGTTCGGCCCGATCTGGGTCAACGCCAAGTGGCAGTTCAACGTCAGCGGGCTCGTGCAGCTCCCCCTCGGGATTGACGCCAGCGCCAACTTCTTCGGCCGGCAGGGCTATCCGGTCATCTACTACGTCAACGTCTTTACCAACGACACGCGCGATTCGATCCCGAGCATTCAGATCGGCCCGACTGCCTCCACCCGGCTTTCGACCGTGCTCGAGCTCGACCTGCACGCCGAGAAGACGTTCCGGATAGGCTCGGCGCTCGCGATCACGCCGGTCCTCGATTGCTTCAACGCCGCCAACAGCCACACCGTGCTCGAGCGGGACGGTTTCGTCGGAACCTACAACGCCGAACGGGGCACTCCTTTCCATCAGAATACGAGCAGCTTCGACCAGCCGTCCGAGCTTCTCACCAGCCGGGTCTTCCGCGGGGGCGTGCGGATCACCTTCTAGCGCCGGAGTCGCGCCCTCAATTCAACCCGCGGACGAGATAGAGCGCCGACAGGCGCCGGACGATGAGGAATCCGATCCTGCTCCCGTCGGGCGTCGGCCGTACGCCCGCAAAGCCGATCGCACCGGTCGAGTCCGTAATCGGCAGGTCTCGGAAGTGCGCTCGGTCTCCCGTCTGAGTGTCCACGAGATCCACCCTGCCCGGTGCCTCGCCGAAATGGAAGACGTAGACGTGCCGAGAATCCGCGGCCCACCCGGTCACGATGTCGTTGACCTCGCAGCCCGGAATTGGAGCCGGCTCCCCGCCCGACATCGGAACGAGAAAACTCCGGCTCTTTCCTTGAACGAAGAAAGCCAGCTGGCGTCCATCCGGAGAGACGAATCGCGTTCCTTCTCCTCCGCCGTACCCCTTGGGTGTGAGTTTCTTCACCTTCCGAGAATCGAGATCGATCTCGAGGAGATAGGGCCCGTCCCCGCCATCCCTTCCACCACAAACGAGGCGTCGGCCGTCCGGGTGAAAAGTCAGCTGACCGCCCAGCTGATGACCTTGGATCTTGACGTCTCTCGCTTCTCCGGCTCCTGTCGGCAGCAGCAGCAGGCCTGAGTCGTCGTCCTTCACCGTGGCGACCCACTTGTCATCCGGCGACAGGGCGGCGTCGCCAGAGCTCTTGCCGATCAAGACGGGCGGGCTCCCGTCGGTTCCCTGCACATAGACCTCGCTTCTCTCGCTGACACCCAGAAGAAGCCGCCGACCGTCCGCCGAGATCTGCATCAGTCCCGCACCCGGGACGGTCGCGATATCCCGCGGCTCGCTCGAATCCGCCGACAGCAACTGGATCTGGACCGCCTCGTCTCCGCGCTCGAGAAGCAGTGCGCCGTCCCTTCCGATGGCCTTGAGAAAGTATTCCCCGCCCGGCAGGGAAAGCCTTCGACGCCGATGTCCCGAGAGATCGACGGAAAAGATTCCGGAGTCGGGCGGCTCCTTTGAGCGTCCCGAGAGCCATATTTCCCCGCCGTCCGGCCTCCAGGCGAGGCCCGTGATGTCGCCCCAACCCGGCGAGATCCGGCGGTAGTTGCCCCTCTCGTCGACGACACCCACATCCCAGGCATCGGAGTCCTCCGAAGGCCTCGTCACCGCGATCAGGTGCCCCTCGGGAGCGCCTGCGGGCCAGGCGAGGAAACCGAAGGACGACGGGTGGCCGAGCGGGTACTCCAGGCGAGCCCTTCCATCGGCGAACCGCAGCACGGCCAGACTCGAGCCGTCGGGCGCCCATGCGGCTTGCAAGACGTCGGGCGCCAGCTCCCGCGGCGCCCCGCCGGCCATCGGCACGCGCGCGAGCATCGCGCCGGCCACGTAGCCCTGAGGGCTCGGGGATCCGCCGCGCAGGATCGCCAGCTCGCCGTTTCGGGAGACGGAGAGGAGGGCGCTCGCCTCGATGTCGAGGGGCCGGGGCACGAGCGCGTCCGGCGCGAGGTCGTACAGCCGAGTCTTCGCGCCATCCCAGGCCGCCGCGTACACGATGTGCCCGTCCGGAGCGAAACCCGCCCCCCAGAGCGTCCCGCGCCGGAAGGTCAGCCGCTTGAAGACAGGGTGGTCGGCGGGTGGGCGTCGCAGAAACACGACGGCCGCGCTCCCGATCGCGAGCCCCGCGAGAAGGGCGGCGACGACCCCGGGCAGGCGCGCGCGGCGGGGCGCGACGGCCGCCGCCGCGGGCTCGGACGTGTGATCCCGAAGCCTCTGCAGGTCCCGGGCGAGATCGCGCGTCGAGCCGTAGCGCTCCTCCCGATCCTTAGCGAGGCAGCGCTCGATCGTCCACTGGAGCGGCGTCCCGATCTTCGGGGCGAGCTTCCCGACGGGCTCCGGCTCCTCCCGAATGATCGCGGTCATCGTCTCCGGGCCGCTCGGACGCGCGAAGGCTCTCTTTCCCGTCGCCATCTCGTAGAGCATCGAGCCGAACGAAAACTGGTCCGACCGGAAGTCGAGCGCCTTGCCGAGCGCCTGCTCCGGCGACATGTATGCGACTGTCCCTACGACGATCCCCGGCTCCGTGCCGCCGGACACCGTCGGCGCCTGCGTGGCCCCGCTCGTGTCCTCGCGCTGCGTGAGCTTGGCCAGCCCGAAGTCCAGGATCTTGACGTGGCCGTCCTTCGTCACCATCACGTTCTCGGGCTTCAGATCCCGGTGGACGATCCCGGCTTCGTGCGCTTTGGACAAGCCGTCCGCGACCTGCGCGCCGATTGCCAGCAGCTTCTTGATGGGCAACGGGCCTTCGACGAGCAGCTCGCGGAGCGTCGAGCCCTCGACGAGCTCCATCGCAAGAAACGTCGCGCCGTTCGACTCCCCGAAGTCGTGGACGGTGACGATGTTAGGGTGGTTGAGCGAGGAGGCCGACCGCGCCTCCTTCTCGAAACGCCGCAAACGCCCGCTATCCGACGACAACGCCTCGGGGAGAACCTTCAGCGCGACCTCGCGCCCAAGCCGCGTGTCCCGTGCCCGGTACACCTCTCCCATCCCCCCGGCACCGAGCGGCGCCAGGATCTCGTAAGGACCGAGGCGGGTTCCCACGCCGAGCGGCATCGAGATCGGCGGAATTCTACCGAGACCCGGAGGGCGCTACTTCAGGCCTTCGACGACGAAGAGGTCCGACAGCAGCCGCGCATAGCAGTAGGCGTATCCCTTGCCGTCCGGGGTGACGAGCACGTTGGAGATCCGCTCGACTCCAGCCGGGTCCGCCGGCAAGAGGTTCTTCCAGACTTCGCGTTTGCCCGATTCGATATCGAGCTTCGTCACGCGCGCCGGAACGTCTCCCCGCTTCCAGAGATAGAGAGTCCGTCCGTCCGGCGAGAATCGGAGCGGGAATTCCTTCTCCTCAAGGCCGGGGATCGGCCGCGCCGCCCCCCCGTCCACCGGATACAGCATGCCCTTGTGATCTGCCCCGATTGCGGCGACGAACTTCCCGTCGGGCGTGATCGCAAATCCGGGCAAGGCCGCCGTAATTCCCTCGGGAGTGATCGGGCGGGGGGCGCCCCCCTCGATGCTCTGCACGTAGAGACGGTCCCGGTGACCAGACTCGGCCCCGGCAAAGAGAATTCGCTGGCCGTCGGGGAACCAAGTCGCGGCCTGCTCCGTGCTGATGCCCGGCACCGAGATGTCGCGGTGCTCGCCTGTTCCCGTCGGCAGGAGGCGGAAGGGCGAGTCCGGAGTCGGCAGGATCGAGAGCGCCCACTTGGCGTCCGGGGAAAGCGCCAGGGCGTTGCCCTCTCCCAGCCTCACCGGCGGCGAGCCGTCGGCCTTGCGCAGATAGACGGTGTAGTTGGCCCCGCCCGCTTCTCCTTCCTCGTCGAAAAGGAGAGTCCGGGCATCGGGCGAAACGTCGGCCGCGAAGGAGTAGTCGAGAAACGACATGTCGCGCTCGCGCGTGTCCCCCTGGAGCATCCCGAGGATGCCGACGCGAGGGCTCTCGCGCGTCAGAAGAACCTTGCCAGTTCGGGAGATGTCGTGAAGCTTGAGGCCGCCCGGCACTCGGGTCACAACCCGCAGCTTTCCCGCGAGGGTCACGGCGTAGAGCGAGCGGTTGGCGCCTGCCTCCGTCGCAGTGAACCAGATCTCGTCGCCCGACGGCGACCAGGCGAGCCCGTGCTCGCTCGCCCACTTCCCGGTCAGCGTCGTCTTCTTGCCCGAAAGGTCGAGAACTGCGACAGTGCCCGCGTCGTCGAGCGCGAACGGGTGGTCGAGAAACCCGATGCGGTCGCCTTTGGGCGAAAGCCGCGCGTAGCTGACGTGGCCCGAGGTCTCGTAGAGGACTTTCCCCAGAGGAAACTCGATCCTCGACTTGCCCGCGACGTCACGAACGATGAGCTGATTCGCGCCGTCGGGCGCCCAGTCGGCTTCCTGGATTCCCTCGGCTACGTCGCGGGGCGCGCCGCCCGTCAAGGCCGCGCGGGCGAGCTTGCCGGCGCAAACGCCCGGATGGTTCGACCGGCAGTCGAGCGCGATCGCCATCTCTCCCGAGGAGGAGATCCCGAGCAGGTTCGCGCTCGGAAGCTCCAGGGGCAAGGAATCGGGACTCGAGGGATGTTTCAGGAAGATCTTCAGCGGGTTCCCATCCCAGGAAACGCTGTAGATCAGGGTCTGTCCGTCGGGCGCGAAACGTGCCGTGCGGATCGTGCCGCTGCCGAAGGTGATCTGCTGATAGGAGGGCGGCGTCGACTTGGCCAGTGCCCTCTGCAGCAGCATTCCCGCGGCGAGCGCCGCAAGCAGGGCCCCGGCGGTCAAGGCCACGCGTAGAGCTCCACCGCGGCGCGCGGGCCGGACGGGAGCGGTTTGGCCGGACACCTCGCCGGGGACCGAAGCCTCGGAGAGATGATCGCGGATGGCCTTCAGATCGCGGGCGAGGTCGCGCGTCGAGGCGTATCGTTCCTCCGGATCCTTCTGAAGGCAGCGCTCGAGGATCCACCGGAACGGAGCCGGCACCGCCGCATTCAGCCGCTCGACCGGCTGGGCCTCCTCGCGGATGATCGCGGTCAGCGTCTCCGCGCTCGTGTCGCGCTGGAAGGCGCGCTGGCCCGTCGCCATCTCGTAGAGAATCGAGCCCAGGGAGAACTGGTCGGAGCGGAAGTCGAGTTGCCGGCCGCTCGCCTGCTCGGGCGACATGTAGCCGACCGTGCCGAGCACCGTGCCGGCCCGCGTCGCCGTGGGGATGTTGGAGACCTCCTCCGTCTGGTGCTTGAAGAGCTTCGCCAGCCCGAAGTCGAGGATCTTGACGACACCGTCCTTGGAGACCATCACGTTCTCGGGCTTCAGGTCACGGTGGACGATCCCCGCCGTGTGCGCCTTCGCGAGGCCGTCGGCGATCTGACCCGCGAGGTCGAGCAGACGCCGCGTCGGCAACGGCCCGCCGTGGACGATCTCCCGCAGCGTCTTCCCCTCCACCAGCTCCATGGCGATGTAGATGGTGGAGTCGGAGGAGCCGATCTCGTGGATCGTGACGATGTTGTGGTGATTCAGGGCGGAGGCCGCGCGGGCCTCCTGCTCAAAGCGGTTGCGCCGATCGGCGTCGGCGGAAAGTTCGGCCGAGAGGACCTTGATCGCGACCTCGCGCCGCAGGCGGGGATCGCGCGCCCGGTAGACCTCCCCCATGCCGCCGGCTCCGAGAGGCGCGACGATCTCGTAGGGGCCGAGTTTCTGTCCGGGTGAGAACGCCATGAGGTCGCGCGAATTCTAATCTGGTTTGCTGCTCGCGTCGCAAGTCTGCAGCGGCGCGACGAAGTCTTTGACGCGACCAGGAGAGGTCCGCTGCTCTGGATTCAGTCCAGCTCGTTTACGCTTGTCGAGCGGCTCACCGGAGGCCCTCGACGAGGTAAAGGTCCGAGAGGACGCGGACGTACGTGTACACATACGACTTTCCGTCCGGCGCGACGAGCATCGGCTGAACGACGAGCACGCCGGTCGGATCGCTCGGCACGAATTCCTTCCAGAGCTCCGTCTTCCCGCTTGCCAGATCGAGCTTGAGGATACGGTTGAAGCGTTCCCCATCCCAGAGGTAGACTGACTTACCGTCGGCACTCCACTGCATCGGAGAGCCTTGGGTCTGTTCGACGACACGGCGCACTTCACCACCCTCCAAGGGGTAGATTGAGAGCCCACGCCGCTCATCCACACCGATGAGAGACCTGCCGTCCGGTGATACGACGGACTCGGAGATTCCTTCCGGCGTGACCGGGCGCGTTTGCCCCCCCTCGATGTCAACGACGTAATCCCTCGCGTCGTGGCCGGACGCGCGTCCCTCGACGAGCAGGTGCCTGCCGTCCGGGAACCACCTGACGTCGCCTACCCACTCGAGTCCGCGGATCGCGAGCGCCCTCGGCTCTCCGGCGCCGGTCGGGAGCAGCTCATAGCGCTCGCCTCTGGCGCCCGGTTGGCGCACGAAAATCCATCGGCCATCCGGCGATGGCTCGGCGACGTCCTGCCCCTTGCTCTCTCCAATGCGGACCGGACGAGAGCCGTCGGTCCCGCGAACGTAGAGGGCCAAGAGCTGGCTGTCCTCGCTCGACTCGGAAAAGAAGAGGGTCCGCCCGTCGCGCGAGAGGCCGAGGGGCCACGAGTACCCAAGCCACGTCAGATTGCGCTCCTGCGATTCGCCCGGCGCCAGGCCCACCATCTCCCGGCGGACGCTTTCGTGAGTCAGCAGAACGCTCCCGTCGCGAGCGATGTCCTGGAGCGTGAGGCGGCCCGGCACCTGTGCCAGGAGTCGCTCGCGCCCCGAGAGAGACACAGCCCAAAGCGCCCTTGCTTGGCCGGCCTTCGACGCGCTGAACCAGACCTCGTCGCCCTTCGGCGACCAGGCGAGCCCCTCCGCCCGGAACCATCCCGACGAGAGTTCCCTTCGCTTGCCGGCTTGGTCCACCACCGCAATCGCCTCAGGATTTCCCTCGATGAAAGCGACGAAGTCGCCCTTGGGCGAAACCCGGATCGAGCCGAAACCCTGCTCCGACTCGTAGAGCGTCTTGCCGACGGGGAGCTCAAGCTTCATCTTTCCGTTGGCCCTCCGCACAACCGCTAGGCTCTTCCCTCCGGGGAACCAGTCGGCCTGTTGCACGTCCTGGAGGACCTCACGGGGAGCTCCCCCGGCCAGAGTCACGCGGGCCAGGGTCGCGAAGCCGAAATAGGGATTGAATGTCGTCACCCAGCCGAGCCCGAGAGCCAGCTCCGCGGCTGACGAAACGCTCCAGAGGTGAGCCCCCGGAAACCCCAGAGAACGTGCGTCGGTGCTCTCGCGCCGCATGAGGAAGGTCTCGCGAACCTTGCCATCCCACGCGGCCGAGTACAGGATCGTTTGGCTGTCGGGAGCGAACCGGGCGCCGGATATGTTCCCGCGTCGGTACGTGAGGCGATGAAACGCTGGAGGAGACTGCTCGGCTCGCCGACCGCCGGCCCAGTAGGAGACACCCGCCGCGAGCAGCAGGCCGAACCCCCCAGCGACGTATTTCCAGGGTCCGCGGGCCCGAGGCATCGTGGCCGAAATCACCTCCCCCGATGTCGTCGCCTCGGCGAGGCGATCCCGCAGCGTCGAGAGGTCCCGCGCCAGGTCCTGGGTCGACGCATAGCGCTCGTGAGGCTCCTTGCCGAGGCAGCGCTCCACGATCCAGCGAAGCGGCGCCGGGCTTTTCGGAGCGAGCGTGGCGATCGGTTCCGGCTCCTCTCGGATGATCGCGGTCATCGTCTCCGGGGCGCTCGCGCGGGCGAAGGCCTTCTTGCCCGTCGCCATCTCGTAGAGCATCGAGCCCAGGGAGAACTGGTCCGACCGAAAGTCGACAGGCTTCCCCAGCGCCTGCTCTGGCGACAGGTACGCCACCGTCCCCACGACGATCCCCGGCTCCGTCGCTCCCGACACGGTCGGCGCCTGCGTGACGCCACCCGAGTCCTCTGGCTGCGTGAGCTTCGCCAGTCCGAAATCCAGGATCTTGGCATGGCCGTCCCTCGTGACCATCACGTTCTCGGGTTTCAGATCCCGGTGCACGATGCCTGCCGCATGGGCTTTCGTGAGGCCCTCGGCCACCTGCGCCGCGATCGCGAGCAGCTTCCTCACGGCAAGGGCGCCCTCCGCCAGGAGCTCCCGCACCGAGGTGCCCTCCACGAGCTCCATCGCGATGTAAGAGGTCCCGCCCGACTCCCCGATGTCGTAGATCGTCACGATGTTGGGGTGGTTCAGCGCCGACGCCGACCGCGCCTCCTTCTCGAAACGGCGTAGGCGGCCGGAATCCGAGGACAGCGCCTCGGGAAGAACCTTGACGGCCACCTCGCGCCCGAGGCGCGTGTCCCGCGCCCGGTAAACCTCCCCCATTCCGCCGGCACCGATGGGCCCGAGAATCTCGTAGGGGCCCAAGCGCGTGCCGCTGGCGAGCGTCATGTCAGGAAACCCCCGGACGCGACTCGCGGTTCCGTCGTGGCGCGCGAAGTCTCCCGAGATAATCGAGGGAGGAGGCGCGCGCCGCGGGAGCGAGCGCGAAGAGAGGGGCCATGCCCGCGGTTGAGCCGGCGAGCCGCGGGCCCGTGCGCCAAACAGGCGCAGGCCCCGAGCGAAGCACGAGCGACGGTACACCTCCCCAACCCGCCGTTCCCAGTGACGGAAGGATCTCGTGAGGCCCTAAGCGAGCCCCGATGGCCAGACTCACGGTGACCTGCCACGATTCTATCGACGTCCGAATTCGGAGGCCTTGACTCCCTATGCAAGCGGCAGGATGCTCTTGGCCAAGAAATCCAGGAGAGGAAATGAGGTCCGCCCGGGCGCCCGTCCTGGTGCTTTCGGCGACTCTGCTGCTGGCCGTGGGCGCTGCCGGCCAGGTTCCATCGCCAACGGGAAATCTCTACGGCACCGCTCTGGACGAACAGGGGAAGTCGCTGCCAGGCGTAACGGTCACTCTCACCGGGCCAGGGGCCACACAGGCGGCTTCAACCGACAAGAGCGGCGAGTTTCATTTCCTCGGACTTTCGCCGGGATCCTATGTCCTCTATCTGCAGCTGGCGGGTTTCGCGCCGGTCCAACGCCAGATCACCGTCGCTCTCGGCCGAAACTCCGTCGTCGCGCTCACAATGGCGGTCGCGGCTGAGCAGGAATCCGTCGTCGTGCACGCCGAGGGCCCGGCCATCGACAGCCGAAAGGTCGAAACCGGCGAGGCGTTTTCTCGAAAGGAACTCGACACGATTCCCACGACACGCGATCCGTGGTCAATCTTGCGGCAGGTGCCCGGCGTGCTCGTCGCCAACATGAACGTCAACGGCAGTGCGAGCGGGGTGCAATCCATCTTCGTGGGTAAGGGGTCGCACTCCGACCAGAACACGTACAACCTCGACGGCGTCGCCATCACGGACATGGCGGCCACCGGCTCGACTCCGATCTACTTCGACTTCGACTCTTTCGAGGACATCGACATCGTGACGGGCGGCTCCGATCCATCGCTTTCGACTCCTGGCGTCACACTCAACCTGGTTACCCGACGAGGAACCAACGAGCTCCGCGGTTCCGGCCGCGGCCTCTACTTCTTCCCGAGCTCGGTCGGCTCCGAGGATCAGGCGACCTCTCAGGGCAACTGGGAGTACGGGCTCGAGGCCGGGGGACCCCTCGTGAAAGACCGTCTGTGGCTGTGGGCCGCCGGCGCGGGCAACAACATCCCTGGCGCGACCGTGTTGCTGCCCGACGGCCAGCCCTTCCAGGCAAGCAACGACCTCTCACAGTGGAACGCCAAGCTGAACGGGCAGATCGTTCCTTCGAATTCGCTTACTCTCTTCTACCTTCACTTCGACAAGGTCTTCGATGGGCGTGGCGCCGGCCCGGACCGTTCCATCGAATCCGCCTGGAACCAGACGACACCAACCTCGGCGTACCGCGCAGAAGATTCCGAAGTTCTGTCGCAACAGCTCTTCGCCTCTGCGTACTTCTCCTACCTGACCGGCGACTTCACCCTCACCCCCGTCGGGGGCCTCGACCGGCAAGCGGAGTTCGACGCCGACTACGTCTGGCAGAACAGCTACTTCTTTTACCACTCCCGGCGACCGCAGCATCAGGCGGGGCTCACCGCTTCGGCCTTCTTCGAGACGGGGAACCTGAGCCATGAGCTGAAGTTCGGATTCGGCTACAAACACACGCGGTCCGATTCGCTTACAGTCTGGCCCGGCGACATGCTCGTGGCCGATGAGGTCTCCTCTCTCGCGTGGGTCACGCGGGCCGCCAACGCAAAATACGAGATGAACTACTACGACTCGTATCTGGGAGACACGATCCAGACGGGCAACCTGACCATCAACCTCGGTCTTCGCTTCGACTACCAGCAGGGGAAGAACCTGCCCTCGGTCGTCCCGCCAAATCCCGCTTTCCCCGAGCAACTGCCTTCCGTGCAGTACGCCGGCGATTCGGGCTACCCGATCACCTGGCGAACGGTCGAGCCACGGGTCGGAGTGACGTATGCCCTGGGGCCAGGAAAGCAGACGCTCCTGAAGGCCTCGTATGCGAAGTTCGCGAACCAGCTTGGCCAAGAGATCTGGTACCTCAATGCGTTCCCTGGTCCGGCGTACCTCTACTACGACTGGGTGGACGCGAATGGGGACCACCGCGTAGAGCCGAGCGAGGTGGATCTGAACGCTCTCGAGCGCTGGTTGGCGGTCAACCCGGACGACCCGGCCTCGACCGTTTCCGTCAACCAGATCGCCCCGCACTTGAAGCCGCCGGAAACCGACGAGTTCATTGTCGGCGTGGAGCGCCAGATCTTCACCAACCTATCGGCTTCGATCGCCTACACCCACCGCTCGACGCGGAACCTGGAATTTCCCTTCTATCCTGCAGGCGCGCAGCCGATCCCGGGCGTGACCTCCTCCGACTATCAGTACGCCGGTAACGCGACGGGGACCGCCGCCTCGAACGGCTTCAACTTGACCTTTAGCGAGCCTCTCTACGCCCTGAAAACCTGTCCGGCCCCGTGTGCCGGGGTCGTGATCGAAAACCGCCCCGACTACACTATGACCTACAACGGGGTCGAGCTGCAGGTCGTGAAAAGGCTCTCGAACGGCTGGAGCCTGCGCGCCGGCTTCGCCTACAACGACTGGACGCAGACGGTCGGCCCAGGGGCGATTGTCAATCCGAACAACCTGCGCACCGGAACCAACGCGAGCGGCCCCGTCGTCGAGGTGGCAGGGATGGCCGGCAACACCGGCGCCGGCTCCTTCATCAACTCGAAGTGGCAGTTCAACGTCGGCGGGACGGCCCTGCTTCCCTTAGGAATCACGGCAGCCGCTAACTTCTTCGGCCGACAAGGGTTCCCGACGGTCTACTACGTGAACGCGCTCATAAACGACGCCCTCGGCGGTTCCGACAGAATTCCGCTCCAGATCGGAGACGTCGCCGCCTACAGGAATCCCGACGTCTATGAGCTCGACTTGCACCTCGAAAGGCCTTTCCGGATCGGGTCGAGAGTCATCGTCACCCCATCTCTCGACTGCTTCAACGTGGTCAACAGCCACACCGTCCTCCAGCGGGTTGGACTCACCGGAAACTACGATGCCACCGGCAACACGCCGGAGTTCACCCAAAGCGGACGCTTCAACGCGCCCGTCGAACAGCTGAGCAACCGGACCTTCCGCCTCGGCGTGCGAATCTCGTTCTAACGGGCGCACTCAGGGACGCGATTCGGTCGCGCCCAGCCCCGTCGTCCAGTTCTGAATGAGCGCGACGCTCACTTCAGACCCTCGACGAGATACAAGTCAGACAACACGCGGCGAAACGTATAGACGTAAGACTTGCCGTCGGGGGTGATCAGCCTCGGCTGCACCGCGCGTACGCCCGCGGGATCGGCCGGGGCCACTTCCTTCCAGAGCGTCGCCTGGAAGGTACGCAGATCCAGCCGGAAGAATCGGCCGGGAATGCCGTGCCGAGCCGCGAAGACCGTGTGGTCATCGTCGGCCCAGGAGAGAATTTGCAGGTCGGCCACGGCATCCTGCCTCGCCTTCGGCACCAACAGGGGACGAGGCTCGCCGTTTTCGAGGGGATAGAGGGCGAATTGATCTTCGGCTTCACACAGAGCCCATTTCCCGTCCGGCCTGAGTGCGTCCAACACCCAGCCCTCCGGAGCGACCGGCCGAGATGCGCCGTCCGAGAGCCCGACGACGTGGGATCGTCGCTTCCCCCCGGTTACTCGGCCCTCGACGAGAAGCCGATCGCCGCCGGGCAGCCACGCGACCCAGCCGGGGCTGACTCCCGGTAGCGCGAGCGTGCGCCCCTCGCCGGCTCCCGTGGGCAGTAGCTCGAGCTCGTTCGGGCCCTCCGAGCGAGTCCGTGTGGCAGCGACCCACTTGCCATCGGGCGAGAGGGAACCGCTACCGGCATCGCCCAGCCGAACCGGGGGGGACCCGTCCACGGTTCTCAGCCAGAGCGAAGGAGCGGCTCCGGATCCTTCCCCCACCTCGACGAAAACAAGCCGCTTGCCGTCGGCCGAGAGGTCCGTCGGGAACGAGTAGTCGAGCCAGGTTAGGTCCCTGTCGGCCACATCGCCGGCAAGGCGGCCGGCCATCTCCCGCCGCGTGCTCTCCTCGGTCAGGAGCACGCGCCCGTCCGACGAGAGGTCCTGGAGCCGGATTCCTCCCGGAACGCGGGTTACCAGCCGTTCCCTGCCCGAAAGCGTCACCGCGTAAAGCGCCATGGCCTGACCCGCCCTGGCCGCGCTGAACCAGATCTCCTTCCCGTCCTTCGACCAGGCGATGCCCTGCGCTTGCGACCAGCCATCCGAGAGCTTCCGTCTCCTGCCCGCCCGGTCCACCACTTGGATCGAGAAGATCCCGTTCTCCCGCTCGAGCTCAAGGAAGGCGATCGCGTCGCCCCGTGGCGAGACGCGAAGCTGCCCGAGATACGGGACGGCCCCCGTCTGGTAGAGCACCTTGCCGATCGGGAACTCGATCCGCCTGCCCTGGCCGACGGAGCGGACCACTGCGAGCTCTCTGCCGTCGGGAGCCCAGTCGGCAAACATCACATTCTGGAGGAGCTGCCGCGCCGCGCCTCCGGCGAGGGACACACGAGCGAGCGTGCCGGCTCCGATTTGTGGCCCACCCCACTCCCAACCGAGAGCGACCGCCATCTCGCCCCGGGAAGAAACGGCGAGAAGCTGGGCGCCTCGGAGCCCCTGCGTCCGGAATTCCGGGCCGCCGACCCTCACCGAGTAGATGTCCTCAGGCCCGCCGCCGGCGGAGAAGGAATGGATGACCGTCTGCCCGTCGGGCGCAAACCTCGCTGCCATCACCTCTCCACGCCGAAACGTCAACCGCTGAAAGGAGGGGACGGGAGAGCGACCCAGGGACTTTCCCAGAATGAGCGCGCCGCCAATTGCGGCGACGGCCGCGAGAGCGATGGGAAGCGCTCGCTTCCAGCCGATCCCTCCGGGAGCGGCACGCGCGGCCTGGCCGGCCGACAGCGACACCTCGACGAGATGGTCCCGAATGCCCGTCAGATCCCGCGCGAGGTCGTGGGTCGCCGCGTAGCGGTCCAGCGGCTCCTTGGAGAGGCAGCGCTCGACAATCCACCGAAGTGGGGCCGGTGTCGATGGAGACGCCGCGCCGAGCGCCTCCGGCTCTTCGCGGATGATCGCCGTCATCGTCTCCGGCCCGCTCGCTCGGGCAAACGCCCTCTTGCCCGTCGCCATCTCGTACAGCACCGACCCGAAGGAGAACTGGTCCGACCGGAAGTCGAGCGGCTTTCCGAGCGCCTGCTCCGGCGACATGTAGGCCACCGTCCCCACCACAATCCCCGGCTCCGTCCCTCCCGACACCGTCGGCGCGTGGGTCCCCTCCTCGCTCTCCCCCTCCGGCTGCGTCAGCTTCGCCAGACCAAAGTCCAGGATCTTCACGAAGCCGTCCTTCGTCACCATGACGTTCTCGGGCTTCAGATCCCGATGAACGATGCCGGCCTCGTGCGCCTTGGCCAATCCATCGGCCACTTGCGCCGCGATGCCGAGGAGCTTGCGAACCGGCAACGGCCCCTCCACCAACATCTGACGCAGCGTCACGCCCTCGACCAGCTCCATGGCGATGTAGGAGGTCGAGTCCGAAGACCCGATGTCGTAGACCGTGACGATGTTGGGGTGGTTCAGGGAGGAGGCCGACCGCGCCTCCTTCTCGAATCGGCGCAGCCGCCCGGAATCGGAGGACAGCGCCTCGGGAAGGACCTTGACCGCCACATCCCGCCCGAGCCGCGTGTCCCGCGCGCGATAGACCTCGCCCATGCCGCCGGCTCCGAGCGGAGCGACGATCTCGTAGGGGCCGAGGCGAGAGCCGGCGAAGAGCTTCACTTGAGCCCCTCGACCAGGTAGAGGTTCCTCTCGTTGCGCCAGCAGGAGGCGACGTAAGACTTCCCGTCGCGAGCCAGCTGAGGCACGAACGTCAACACGCCGGCCGGATCCGAGACAGATATCTCCTTCCAGAACTCCCGTCGGCCGGTCGCGATCTCTCTGCGAAAGACTCGCGAGGAGGCAGCCGAGCTCTCGATGACGAATAGGAACTGACTGTCGGCGCTGAACGCCACGTTCCAGCTCGACTCCGGCGGCCCCGGCAACTCACGGGCAGCGGGAGATCCATCCAAAAGGAAAATGAAGAGCTTGCCCTCCTCGTCCCTTGCTACGACGGACTTGCCGTCCAGAGAAGCGTCGAGGGCGAGCACCCCTTCCGGCGTGAAGGGGCGAGGGCCGCCTCCCCCGACCTCCTGAATGAATGTCCTCTCCGGCCGACCCGGCTCGCGGCCGCCGAGCAAGAGCCGCTTTCCGTCCGGCAGCCAGAGGCCCCCTCCCGAGTAAAGAATCCCGCCGCCCTTCAGTCTTCGCGACTCTCCGGCTCCCGTCGGCAGCAGCGTGACCTCAGGCTGCTGGCGGACCGGATTCTCATCGAACGCGGCCACCCATTTTCCGTCGGGTGACATGGCCAGGCCGAACCCTCGACCGAGCTGAACCACGGGCGAGGCGCCGTCGGTCGCGCGCAGAAAGACACTACTGCCGTCCGTGAAAAGAACCGTGTGACCATCGGAGGAGATGTCATTGGGCCTCGAGTCGGCGAACCAGGAAATGTCGCGCTCTCGCGTCTCGCCGGGAGGCACAGCGACCATCCCCCGGCGAAACTCTCCCAACCACATCAGGATGCGCCCGTCGGGGAAGATGTCCTGAATCTCTCCGAAAAGCGGATCGGGAAACTCCGGGTGCACGACGCGCTTCCTTCCCGAGAGGGACACGGCACGAATCTCGCCGAAGGTCTTGCTGCTCGCGTACCAGACTTCCTGGCCGTCTGGCCGCCAGGCGAGCGAGAAGCCCCAGCCGCCCTCTTCGAGGGTCCTCACCGCGCCCTTGCGGTCCGCGACGCGCAGGCGCAGGCCCTTTTCGTCCCGTTCGAAGAAAGCGACCAGGTCTCCCTTCGGGGAAACGCGCGGGGAATGGATGTGCTCCGCCTCGTAGAGGATCTTGCCGATCGGAAACTCGAGCCTCAGCCGCTGTCCGACGGCACGGATGACCGCGAGCTCTGCGCCGTCGTGCGACCAGTCGGCCCCCTGAACGTTCTCGAGAATCTCTCGCGGCGCTCCTCCCATGAGCGGAACGCGGGCGAGCGTCCCGCGCCGTTGCGCGGCGTCAATACGCATTCGCGGCCGCAGGCAGATGGCCATCTCCCCGCGCGACGAGATCGCGAGGATGTCGGCCTCGGGCAGGTCGAGCTGGCTCGACTCCGGCCGCTCGGCGCGCGTCGTGAAGAGGCGCACCGGCTGCCCCTCCCAGGCGGCGCTATAGACGACGGTCTGGCCGTCCGGCGCAAAGCGCGCCGACCAGACGATTCCCCGCCGGTGCGTCAGCCGCTGGAACTCGGGAATCGACTTGCCCGCCTCCCGCTCACCGGCGCGATAGGAGCTCCAAATTGCGGCGGCGAGAACCAGCAGGGCCGCCGCAGGCACCCGGAGGCGCGCCAGGCGACCGGGCTTCTTCACGCCGACGATTGCCGAAATGCCCGAGGACGCGGCCTCGGAAAGGTGATCCCGCATCCTCCGCAGATCGCGCGCGAGATCCGCCGTCGAGGCGTACCGTTCCTCGGGCTCTTTTGCCAGACAGCGCTCGACGATCCAACGAAGGGGTATCGGGGTTGACGGAGCCGCCCCGGCCACGGGCTCCGGCTCCTCGCGGATGATCGCCGCCATCGTCTCGGGACCGCTCTTTCGCGCGAAGGCTCGCTTGCCCGTCGCCATCTCGTAGAGCACCGACCCGAACGAGAACTGGTCCGACCGGAAGTCGAGCGGCTGGCCCAGCGCCTGCTCCGGCGACATGTATGACACCGTCCCCACCACGATCCCCGGCTCCGTCCCGCCCGAAACCGTCGGTGCCTGGGTCCCCTCCCCGCTTTCCCCTTCCGGCTGCGTCAGCTTCGCCAGACCAAAATCCAGGATCTTGACCAACCCGTCCTTTGTCACCATCACGTTCTCGGGCTTCAGGTCCCGGTGCACGATCCCCGCTTCGTGAGCCTTCGCCAGCCCCTCGGCAATCTGCGCCGCAACCCCGAGAAGCCTCTTGACCGGCAGCGCACCTTCCGCCAGCATCTGACGCAATGTCACGCCCGCCACCAACTCCATCGCGATATAGGAGACCGAATCGGAGGACCCGATGTCGTAGACCGTCACGATGTTGGGGTGATTCAGCGAAGAGGCCGACCGCGCCTCCTTCTCGAAGCGGCGCAGACGTCCGGCATCCTCCGACAGCGCGGCCGGCAGCACCTTGACCGCCACCTCGCGGCCGAGCCGCGTATCCCGAGCTCGGTAGACCTCCCCCATCCCGCCGGCACCGATGGGCCCGAGAATCTCGTAGGGGCCCAAGCGCGTGCCGCTGGCGAGCGTCATGTCGGGAAACCCCCGGACGCGACTCGCGGTTCCGTCGCGGCGCGCGAAGTCTCCCGAGGTAATCGAGGGAGGAGGCGCGCGCCGCGAGAGCGAGCGCGAAGAGAGGGGCCAGGCCCGCGGTCGAGCCGGCGCCCCGGCGAGCCGCGGGCCGGTGCGCCAAACAGGCGCAGGCCCCGAGCGAAGCGCGAGCGACGGTAGACCTCCCCCATCCCGCCGGCACCGAGCGGCGCGACGATCTCGTAGGGCCCGAAGCGCGTTCCGGCGGCCAAACTCACTTCAACCCCTCCGCAAGATACAGGTCATTCAGAATGCGCGCGTAGAAGTAGACATACGACTTCCCGTCGGCGGAGAGCCTCGGCTCGGGGCCAGGAGTCCGGCCGATCCCCGCCGGATCCGGAGGCTTGATCGTGAGCCAGGGTTCCCTGCTTCCCGTGGCGATATTGAGCCGGAAAACGTGTGTGGTGGCGTTCTCGCCGTGACTCTCACCGTGCTGGTGAACGAAGAGAGTGACGCTGTCGGGGCCCCATTGCAACCCGGGGGCGTCGTCTTCGGTCAGACCTGGAACGGCCCGAGGTTCGCCCCCCTCAGTCGGAAAGAGGAACGGCTTTTCGGTATCCGCCTCGGTGACGAGAACCCACTTTCCATCGGGAGAGACCGCGGCACCGGCGAGCTTTTCCGGTGTCAACGGGCGCGGCTTGCCACCCGAGATCTCCAGCACGAACGTACGGAGCGGCCGGCCTTTCTCGTTGCCGGAGATCGCGATCCGGCGGCCGTCCGGGAAGAAGCCATAGTCGTCGATGCGCTCCAGGGAACCAACGTCGAGCGGGCGCGACTCTCCGGCGCCGGTCGGCACAAGGCTGAGCTTGGATCCCGGGGTTTCGGCCAGAACCCACGTTTCGGCCAGAACCCACTTTCCGTCGGGTGACAACGGGCCGGCGGAGCCCTCACCCAGTCGAGTCGGTTCCGCATCGCCCGCGCGCCGCATATAGATGACATTCGAAGCCCCGACCCCCCCGGCCTCGGTGAAGACGAGCACTTTCCCGTCCGCCGAGAGCCACGGATTCCACGACTGGTCGAGCCAGGAGAGATCCCGTTCCTCGGTTGCGCCCGCGAGCCTTCCCGAGATCAAGAGCCGGAAAATGCCGGATGCGAGAAGCACGCGGCCGTCGCGTGATACGTCACACAGTGCGATCGGGACCGGGAATGTCGCCACCTCGCGCATGCGCCCGGAGAGGCTCACCGCCCGTAGTTTCTGTCCTGTCGCTCCCATGACCGGTTCGGTGAACCAGACCTCGTCCCCGCCAGGAGACCATGCCAGCCCTTGCACTCGCTCCGGTTTCTTCGTAAGCGTCCGGATCTTGCCCTGCCTATCGGCCACGCGCACGGAGTCCGCGTGTTCCGCGAAAGCGACGAAGCGACCATCCGGCGACACACGAGGATTCCCGATCCCTGTCGATTCATAGAGGAGCTTTCCGATGGGATACTCGAGACGACTCGCCTTCCTCACGACGGCAAGCTCACGTCCATCGGGTGACCAGGCTGCGCCAGTCACGTCCTCGAGGGCGTCCCGAGGCGCGCCGCCTCCCATAGGCATCCGGGCTAGTGTGCCGCCCCGGATGTTGATCGCCATCTCCCCTGACGGGGAAATCCCGTAGATTTCCCCGTTCAGGCCGAACGAGCGCGACTCCGGGCTACCGGGGCGCGTCTGGAAGATCTCCCTCGGCTTCCCGTCCCAATTCGCGTCGTAGATCACCGTTTGGCCGTCGGGCGCGAAGCGTGCATTCCACACCGTCCCGCGCCGAAATGTCAGCCGAAGGAACGTTGGCGGTTTGCCTGCCCGCGTCGAGCGGCCGAGCAGGAAGATGCCCGCCCAGGAGACGAGCAGCACGACGGCCAGCGGGAGGACTCCACGAAGGATCCGGCGCTTCGGTTCCGCCGCGAACATCGCCCCGGACACCGAGGCCTCGGAGAGATGATCGCGGATGCCCGCGAGATCCCTGGCCAGGTCTCTCGTCGCCGCATAGCGGTCCTCGGGGTCCTTGGCGAGACACCGCTCGACGATCCAGCGCAGCGGCGGCGGAGCCTGCGGGGCCAGGGTGACGATCGGCTCCGGCTCCTCCCGGATGATCGCCGTCATCGTCTCGGGAGCGCTCGCTCGGGCAAACGCCCTCTTGCCCGTCGCCATCTCGTACAGCACCGACCCGAAGGAGAACTGGTCCGATCGGAAGTCGACCGGCTTGCCCAGTGTCTGCTCCGGCGACATGTACGACACCGTCCCCACCACAATCCCCGGCTCCGTCCCGCCCGACACCGTCGGCGCGTGGGTCCCCTCCCCGCTTTCGCCTTCCGGCTGTGTCAGCTTCGCCAAACCAAAATCCAGGATCTTGACCAACCCGTCCTTGGTCACCATCACGTTCTCGGGCTTCAGGTCCCGGTGCACGATGCCGGCGGCATGCGCCTTGGAGAGACCGTCGGCCACTTGCGCGGCGACGGCCAACAGCTTCTTCAAAGGAAACGCCCCGTCCACCAGCATCTGCCGCAGCGTCATACCCGTGACCAGCTCCATCGCGATATAGGAGGTTGAGTCGGAGGTCCCGATGTCGTAGACCGTCACGATGTTGGGATGATTCAGTGAAGACGCCGATCGCGCCTCCTTCTCGAAACGGCGTAGGCGGCCGGAATCCGAGGACAGCGCCTCGGGAAGAACCTTGACGGCCACCACGCGCCCGAGCCGCGTGTCCCGCGCCCGGTAGACCTCCCCCATCCCGCCGGCACCAAGGGGCGCCACGATCTCGTAGGGACCGACCTTCGTTCCAGCGATCATCGTCATCGTCGTTCGCGGTTAGGACCCCCGTTCGCGGCGCGAGGAGTCTCCCGAGCGGAAGCGAGGGAGGAGCCTTGCGCCGCGGGAGCACAGCGCAGAGAGCGGGCCAGGGGCGCGGTCGAGTCCGCATCCGGACGAGCCCGCGACCCGCTGCCCACGGCAGGCCCGCGAGCAAGCGGAGCGACGGTAGACCTCCCCCATCCCGCCCGCACCAAGGGGCGCCACGATCTCGTAGGGACCGACCTTCGTTCCAGCGATCATCGTCATCGTCG
>Ga0335085_10003166_pt1 | contig 29086 bp, 30 predicted proteins | sample Lox_Sample_45_FD_206712 | JGI IMG/M metagenome (GOLD analysis project Ga0335085, IMG submission 206712) | Soil microbial communities from Loxahatchee National Wildlife Refuge, Florida, United States - Lox_Sample_4.5 | ecosystem: Environmental > Terrestrial > Soil > Wetlands | place: USA... | reverse complement strand
CATGAGCACCACGGAGACACTGGCGAGGCTGCAGGCGGACGAGGCCACGACGGCGGGCTTTCACCAGTCCTGGTTTCCTCTCGCCCTGGCGAGTGACCTCGCCTCCGGCCGGGCAATCGCCCGGGACGTTCTCGGGACGCGTGTCGTGCTGTACCGCGACGCGGCCGGCCGGGCGGTGGTCCAGGGGGCGTACTGCCCGCATCTGGGCGCCGATCTCTCGGTGGGGCAGGTGATCGACGGGCAGATCCGCTGCGCCTACCACCACTGGCGTTTCGACTGCGCGGGCCGGTGCGTCGACATTCCGGCCGGCGACCGGATCCCGCCTGGAGCGCGCATCCCGACCTATCCCTCCGCGGAGGCCTGGGGCCTGGTCTGGGCCTTCAACGGGGAGACCCCGCACTTCGCCCCGCCGCGCATTCCGGGAGCGGAGGAGCACGACCTGGTGCTCGAGACCCACTTCCGCGGCACCCGGGATACCGATCCCTGGGTGGCCACGTCGAACGGCGTCGACTTCCAGCACCTGCGCACCCTGCACGGCATTCCCGCGGTGGATCCCGACGCGGTGCGGGTCGGAGAGCACCACATCGAGTACCGGATCGAGTCGCCCGCCTTCGTGCAGGAGGGCCTCATCACCGGGGTGAACACCTTCTCGCAGCATCTCGCCTTCGGGGGCGAGGACATGTTCATGCTGTTCAGCGGCGCCCCGATCGCCCACGGCCGCACGATGGGCTTCTACGCCTACGGGGTGCACGACGACGGCCGGGGCCGCGACGCGGTGGCCGACAAGCTCGAGACGGTCGGCCGCCTCGTGCGGCAGCTCATCGCCGAGGACGCGCCCGTCCTCGACACGATCCGCTTCCGCCCGCGGGTGCTGGTGGCTTCGGATCGGCACCTCGCGCGCTTCCTCAAGTACGTGCGCGAGTTCCCGCGCGCCCATCCGCCGGACGCCTGACCGTGCCGCGGAACCTGTCCGGGGCCGAGGTCGAGGCGTTCCGGGCCCGGCTCTGCGCGGTGGCCCAGAAGCGCTTCGCCAAGCAGGGCGTCGACGGCGTGAGCATGCGGCAGCTCGCGGACGAGCTCGGCTGCAGTCCGATGACGCCGTACCGGTACTTTCGCAACAAGGAGGAGATCCTCGCCGCGGTGCGGGCCGCCGCGTTCGATCGATTCGCGGCCGCGCTGGAGGAGGCGGCCCGGAAGACCGAGGGCGATGTGCGGGCCGGCGGCATGGCCGTGGGCGAGGCCTACATCCGCTTCGCTCTCGGTGATCCCGAGGCCTACCGGCTGATGTTCGACATGGCGCAGCCGCATCCCGACCGCTACCCCGATCTGGTGCGAGCCAGCGCCCGCGCGCGCCACATGATGGGCGCGGCACTCGAGGCGCTGGTGAAGGCGGGGATCTTCGTGGGCGACCCGCAACTGCTCGGCTATGTCTTCTGGGCCACCATGCATGGCCTGGTCGTGCTGCACCTGGCCGGCAAGCTTCCCGATAAGCCTGACTTCCGCACGATCCAGCAAGAGGCCATGCGCCTGCTCGTCGCCGGCGCGCGGTCGGGCGCGGCGGTGCCGGATGCCCGCGGTCCCCGCCGGAGAGGAGTGTCATGAGCATCCTGCTGAGCCTCTCGCCGTTCGCGGTCTTCTTCGTGCTGATGCGCGGCCATTCGCCGATGGCCGGGCTCGTCGGCGCCCTCGTGGTCTCGGTGCTGCTCTGCCTGCGCATGCGGTGGCGGGGCGAGTCCCTGAAGATCCTCGAGGTCGGTAGCCTCGTGGTGTTCGCCGCGCTCACCGCCTACACGGTGCTGGCCCGACCTTCGTGGACGGTGGCGACGGTGCGGCTCGCGGTCGACGCGGGCCTGCTCGCCATCGCCCTCGTCTCGCTGGCGGTGGGCCGCCCGTTCACCCTGCAGTACGCGCGCGAGCGGGTGCCCGAGCAATTCTGGGCGCTGCCCGTCTTCTTCACCACCAATCGACTGATCACGACGGTCTGGGCGGGGGCCTTCGCGGTGCTGGTGGCGGCCGACGCCGCCGCCGAGTACGCGTCGGCGGTTCCGCTCTGGGTCGACGTGGCCGCGTCGGTCGCGGCCTTCGCCGGCGCGGTCTGGTTCAGCCGCTGGTATCCCGGCGCGGTGCGCCGGCGGTTCGCTACCGCCGCGCCGTGAGCGCGGCGCGCAGGCGTGGCGGGGTGAGCGGCATGTCCAGGTGCGTGATGCCGAGCGGGGCCAGCGCGTCCACCGCCGCGTTCACCATCGCGGGGGGCATCGCGATGCAGCCGGCCTCACCCAGGCCCTTGGCCCCGAGCGGGTTGCGGGGCGAGGGCGTGTGCATCTTCTCGATCAGCACCGCCGGGACGTCGGCGGCGCGCGGGATCGCGTAGTCCATCAGGGTCGTGGTGAGGCACTGCCCGTCGGCGTCGTAGACGATCGCCTCCATCAGGGCCTGGCCGAGACCCTGGGCGAGCGCGCCGTGCAGCTGGCCCTCGGCGAGCAGCGGGTTGATCACGGTGCCCGCGTCGTCGACCCACACGAGCTGCTCGATGTGCAGGAGGCCGGTGTCCGGCTCGATGCGCACCGCGCAGACCACCGCGCCGAAGCTCCACACCTCGCCCTCGGGCTGGAAGTACATGGTGGCCTCGAGGCCGGGCGTGTCGCCCGGCGGCAGCGCCGCCCCGCCCGCGTACGCGGCGGTGGCCACCTCCTTCCACGGCACCCGCTTCTGCGGCACCCCCGCCACCTGGAAGCCTCCGCTCACGCCGACCACGTCCTCGACCGCCGCCTCCAGCAGGCGCGCCGCGATGCGGCGTCCCTTGTCGCGGACCTCCACCGAGCCGCGCACCAGCGCGCCGCCGCCCAGGGCCACGCTGCGGCTGCCGAAGGTGCCGAAGCCCTCGGGGCCCGAGCGCGTGTCGCCGTGCAGCACCGTGACGTCGTCCGGCGTGACGCCCAGGTGATCGGCCACCACCTGGGCGAACGTGGTCTCGTGGCCCTGTCCGTGCGCGCTCGAGCCGGTGATCGCGGTGACCTTGCCGGAGCGCTCCACCCGGATGCTGCCGCTCTCCCAGCCGAGAGCGCACGGCTCCACGTAGGATGCCAGCCCGACCCCGACGATCTCGCCGCGGGCGCGCCGCTCGGCCTGCCGGCGGCGGAGCCCGGCGTAGTCGGCCGCGTTCAGGGCGCGGTCGAGGGCCTGCGGGTAGTCCCCGGAGTCGTAGACCTGACCGGTGATGGTCCGGAACGGGAAGCGATCTGCCGGGATGAAGTTGCGGCGCCGCAGCTCGGCCGGATCCAGCGCGAGCGTGCGCGCCGCGGTGTCCATCAGCCGCTCGATGAAGAAGCACGCCTCGGGTCGGCCGGCGCCGCGGTAGGCCGAGACGGGGGCGGTGGTGGTGACCGCGCCCGACACCGTGATGTCGCACGATGGGATCACGTACGCGCCGGGCAGGAGCCGCGCGTGGTTCCACGGCGAGCCCGCCGCCGCGTTCATGAGCGACGCGCCGAGCGGGGAGGTGATGGCGGCACGGAGGCCGGTGATGCGGCCGCCCGCGTCGAGGGCGAGCGCGCCCTCGCAGACCGATCCGCGCGCCTGATTGGTGGTGATCTGGTCCTCGCGGCGCATGGCGATCCACTTGACCGGCCGTCCCAGGCGCTTCGTCAGCCAGGCCAGCAGCACGTCCTCGCGGTAGGGCCCGGTCTTCACGCCGAAGCCGCCGCCCACGTCGGGCGCGATCACCCGCACCCGGCTCTCGGGCAGATCCAGGAGGCGCGCCACCTCGGCCCGGATGCGGAACGGGGCCTGGCAGGAGACCCACATGGTGAGCTCCTCGGTGTAGCGGTCGAAGCTCGCGAGCACCGAGCGCGGCTCCATCGCCACCGCCGAGATTCGCTCCTGGGCGACGCGGAGCGAGATAACGTGCGCGGCGGCCGCGAAGGCGGCGGCCGCGTCGCCCTCCCGGAGCGTGCGGGCCAGCACGCGGTTGCCGTCGACGCCGGGGAAGACGCGGGGCGCGCCGGCGGCCAGCGCCGGCTCGGGCTCGGGCAGGGCGGGCAGCGGCTCGTACTCCACCCGGATCAGGTCGAGCGCGTCGTGGGCCGCGTAGACGTCCTCCGCCACGACCGCGGCCACCGGCACGCCGGCCGCGTGCACGTGGGTCTCGGCCAGGATCGGGTGGGGCGGCACGCGCATGTCCGGCACGAGCCGGTTCACGGGCATCGGGCCGAGGCCGACCACGTCAGGGCCGGTGGCGATCAGCACCACGCGCGAGGCGCGCCGCGCGGCCTCGACGTCGAGGCGCGTGACGCGGGCGTGGGCGTGGGGCGAGCGGAGGAGGGCCACGTGCAGGCAGCCCGGCGGCGTCATGTCGTCCACGTACGCGCCGGCGCCGGTCAAGAGCCGGTGGTCTTCTCGTCGCTTGAGCGGTCGCCCGATCCAGCCGTCGCCCTGGCCGCCGCTCATCCCGAGAGCGCTTTCATCCCCAGAAGCTTTCATCCCCAGAAGCTTTCATCCCCAGAAGCTTTCATCCCCAGAAGCTTTCATCCCCAGAAGCTTTCATCCCCAGAAGCTTTCATCCCCAGAAGCTTTCATCCCCAGAAGCTTTCATCCGAGGAAGCGTGAGACGGCGGAGACGAAGGCCTGCGGCTGCTCGTAGGGCAGCATGTGCGCGGCCTCGGGGATCAGCTCCACCGTCGCACCCGGGATGAGCCGGGACCACCGCTGGGCGTAGGCGGGGACGATCAGCCGATCGGCCGCCCCCCAGAGGACGAGCGTGGGGGCGGTGACGCGGTAGAGCCGCTTCGAGACCCGGCGGTTGGGGATCGGGAACAGGATCTTGCCCGCCATCGCGAGCCGGCGCTGCTGACCCAGGTAGAACTCCTTGAAGACCTCCATGTCCGAGAAATCGGCGCCGCCGGTAAGCAGGGTCTGGCCCCTCACCGGGTCCTGGAAGAGCAGCTCGATGAGCTGGCCGGGCAGCAGCGCGAAGATGTCGGGGATCGGGTGCTCCTCGATCCAGAGTCCGGCGGCGGCGACCAGCACGAGGCGGTCGAGGTCGTGCGGGGCGACCGCGGCCATCTCGGCGGCGATCATGCCCCCCATCGAGTGGCCGACCAGGTGCGGCCGGGTGAGCCCGAGGGCTGCGACCACGTCCCAGCCGTGGAGCGTGAAGTCGAGCATGTCCTCCAGCAGGTCCTCGCCGGTGGACTCGCCGTAGCCGGGCAGCTCGGGGGCGAAGACGTGATAGCGCGCGGCGAGCTGGTCGAGGAACGGGTTGTCGGCGAGCAGGCCGCCCGCGCCGTGGAAGAAGACGACGGGCAGGCCGCTGCCCGCCTCCAGCACGCGGCAGCGCGCGCCGCGCTTGGTCTCGATCGTGCGCGACTTCACTGCGTACACTCCCGTCCGCGGATGCGCGTCCCGCGCGTCAGGTGCGTCGACGCCCGTCCGCGGATGCGCGTCCCGCGCGTCAGGTGCGTCGACGCCCGTCCGCGGATGCGCGTCCCGCGCGTCATTACCGCCACTCCTGGCCCGGCTTCTCGGCGCCCGGCTGCATCTCTTCCGGATGGAGACGCTCCTCCATCGGCTGGATCCACCAGCGATTGTCGTGCTTCCAGTCAGGCCACAGGTTGCGGAGATGGGGCATGACCTTCTCGGCGAAGAGCTTGGTGGAGTGCCGGGTCTTCCAGTCCGGCATGTTGCCGGTGTGGAGCAGGCAGAAGAGATGGCCGATCCGCAGGCCGGTGATGCACTCCTCGAGCTGCTGGCGCACCGTCTCCGGGCTGCCCGCGATGATGAAGCGCTCGTCGACCAGCTGCTTCCAGGTGAGGTTGGCCATGAGCTTCTGCGCCTCGAGCCGCAGCTGCGAGAGGGCCCCGTACTTGATCGTGTTCACGGTGCGGTAGCCCGGCGGGTCCGCGAACGGGGGGAACACGTGCAGGCACCGGTTGAAGAAGTAGAGGCAGTGCTCGGCGTAGAGCTCCTCGGCCTCCGCGTCGGTGTCGGCGACACAGATGATCTGGGCGAAGGCGGCGCGATAGGGCGAGTCATCCTTGCCGCGCTTGGCCACGCGGTCCCAGTAGCCCTCGAGCAGCGACTTGCCCCGCAGGTAGCCGTAGAAGGACAGATACGAGTAGTTGTAGTCGTAGTCCAGGCAGAAATCCCAGGTCTCGATCGAGCCGCCGCCCGGGATGTAGATGGGCGGGTGCGGCTTCTGGATCGGCTTGGGCCAGCAGTTCACCCAGCGCAGCTGGTTGTACTTGCCGTCGAAGGCGAACGGCTCGTCCTCGGCCCACGCCTTCATGATCATGTCGTGGGCTTCCTTGTACTTGTCGCGCGTGAGCGCGGGGATCTGGCCGTAGCAGAAGTTGGTGTCCATCGGCGTGCCCACCGGGAACCCGGCCACGAGGCGCCCGCCCGAGATCACGTCGAGCATGGCGAACTCCTCGGCCACGCGGATCGGCGGGTTGTAGCCGGCGATCGAGTTACCGATCACGCAGATGGCCGCGCGCGAGGTGCGCCGGGCGAGGCCGGCCGCGATCAGGTTGGGCGAGGGCATGAGCCCGTAGCCGTTCTGGTGGTGCTCGTTGCAGCCGATGCCGTCGAAGCCGAGGCTCTCGGCGTACTCGAGCTGGTCCATGTACTGGTGGTAGACGAAGTGGCCCTTCTTCGGATCGTAGAGCGTGCTGGGAATGTCGACCCACACCGAGCGGTTCTTCTCGCGGAAGTCGTCGGGCAGATACGGCCAGGGCATCAGGTTGAACCAGGTGAATTTCATCGGTCCCTCCCAGGAGCGCGGGTGGTGGTCGCCCGGAGTGTATAACATATCGGGGTGGACACGAGGCTGGGGCGCCGGCTCGTTCTGGACGAGCTGTTCGATCTCTCGCTCTACCGAGCCCTCCGTCCCCTGGCGGCCGGGCCCCTCGCCACCGTGCTCGACCAGCTCATCCCGATCGAGACGCGCCACTACGCGTTCTGGCAGGACTTCTTCGGCATCGAGCTCGAGCGGCTCGACCTCGGGCGCCGGGCGAAGCTCGCCCTCCTGGTGCTCCTGGCCCGGGTCTTCGGGGCCCCCGCCATCCACCTGATCCTGGAGGCCATCGAGGTCTTCGGCGTCCGCAAGTATCTGGACGTCTGGCAGGAGTACAAGGACGGCCCGCTGGGCCAGGCGGTGCGCGGGATCCTGGAGGACGAGTTCAAGCACGAGGACGCGGTGGTCTCGGCGGAGGCCGAGCGGCAGATCAACCCGCAGCGCGTCCGCGACATCTTCCTCGGGCTCAACGACGGTCTCGTGGAGATCCTCGGCGCGGTGAGCGGCTTCTTCGGCGCCTTCGCCGACGCCACCACGGTGCTGGTCGCCGGCCTGATGGTGGGCGTGGCCGGCGCGCTCTCCATGGGGGCGGGCGCCTTCCTCGCGGGCAGCTCCGAGGCCGAGGTGCGCGACATGGAGGCCCGCCGCGGGTGGTTCCTCGGGGCGCCGGCCGCCTCCGGCGAGGCGGCGGACTCGCCGATGGCCTCCGGGGTGCGGGTCGGCGTCAGCTACGTGGTCGGGGCGGTGGTGCCGGTGCTGCCCGTGCTCTTCGGCGCGCGCACGCTGCTGCCCTCGCTGCTGGTCGCGGGGGCGGTCATCGTGCTCGTCTCCACGATCCTCGCATTCCTGTCCGGCATGGATGTGAAGCGGCGCATCCTGCTGAATCTGGGGATCATCGCGGCGGCGGTGGCGGTCAGCTACGTGATCGGCCTCGTCGCGAAAGCGGCCTGGGGCATCAGCGTCTGATCGGGGAGAGGGCCGGGTGAGGGGGCCTCCGCCACATGGCGGCGCGCCACCGCACGCCGATGAGGAGCGTGAAGAGCAGGCCCACCGCCGCGGAGACCGTGATCGTCGTCGGATAGCCGATGCGCTCGATAAGCGCACCGGAGAGCATCAACCCGATGGGCAGGCCGTAGACCGCGAGCGCGCGCACGCCCATCACCCGCCCGCGGAACCGCCCGCCGGCCGCGGCGAGCAGGACGCCGGTCATCGAGATCATCGCCACGTTCTGGACGAAGCCGGCCGCGAGCAGCACCACGAGGCCGGCGCCCATGCTGGCCAGATGGCCGAAGCCGAGCAGCAGCGCGTACCAGATCGCGGTGTGCACGAGCGTGGTGCGCTCCGGATGCCGCGGCCCGCCCGTCACGACCACCGCGATCGAGGCCAGCAGCCCGCCGAAGGAGAAGGCGGCCACGAGCCACCCGAGACCGGTCGCGTCGACCTGGTAGATGCGCTGCGCGACGTAGGGGAGCAGGCCGCCCGAGACCGGATACGCGGTCAGGTTGATGAGGAACGCGAGCCACATCGGCGCGAGCAGCCGCGGTGTGCCGAGCACGTGCGCGAGCCCATCCTTCAGATCGCGCCACCGCGACCTGCTTCCCGGCTCCCCCCCGAGGGCGAGCGGATACGGTGAGGGAGCGCCCGGATCGGGCACCGGCCGCGCCCGCGCGATAGCGAACGTCAGGACCAGGCTGGCGGCGTAGAACGCGGTCACGAACACGTAGGTGTAGCCGATCCCCAGCAAGGTGGAGAGTCCCGCCCCCGCGAGCGCCCCGCCCACCCGGGCCGAGTCCATGGTGGCCCGCGACATGCCGAGCGCGCCGACGAGGTGCACGGGCGGGATCGTCTCGCCGATGAGCGCGTTGCGCATCACGAGATCGTTCGGCCGGAAGATGCCGCTCAGGGTGGCGGTCACGAAGATCCACCCCGGCGACAGCACGCCGGCGAGGGCGAGGCCCATCACGAGGACGGCAAGGGTGAGATAGGCCGCTCTCATCACACAGAGCATGAGCCGGCCCCCGACCCGGTCGCCGAGCACGCCGAACATGGGCGCGGCGAGGGTGCCGAGGAACTGGAGGGAGGCGAACGCGGTGAGCAGGAGGACAGAGCCGGTCTGGACCATCACGTACCAGCCCAGGATGATGGTCTCCATCTCGAAGGCCCACGACGTGAGCAGGTCGGCGGGCCACTGGTAGCGAAAGCTGCGGACGTGGAACGCGGCGAGGATCAGATCAGATCTTCAGTAGCGTCGCCGCGGTGTCGCCCAGCATCGCCGCCCGCTCCGCGTCGGTGAAGCCCGGCGCGCTCAGGATGTGGTCGACCGACGTGCTCGTCCACGGGTAGGGATAGTCGGTGCCCATCACGATCTGGCCGGGACCGGTCTCGGCGGCCAGGTGTCGCAGGGCCTCGGGCGTGAAGACGATCGAGTCGTAGTACATCCCGCGGAGGTACTCGCTCGGCTTCTTCTTGAGCGGCACGCCGCAGCGGGCGGGAACGCTCACGCAGGCCGCGTCGGAGCGGCCCGCGTACGACGGCAGGTAGCCGCCGCCGTGCGCCGCGCAGATCTTGAGCGCGGGGAAGCGGTCGAGCGTGCCCTCGAAGATGAGGTGGGAGAGCGCGATCGTCGTCTCGAGCGGATTGCCGATGATGTTGTCGAGGCCGCCGTTGCCCTTGAGGCGGGTGGTCGCGTTCAGCTCGGCGGCTCCCTGCGGGTGAATGAAGACGAGCACCCCGAGTGCCTCCGCCTTGGCCCAGAACGGATGGAACTTCGGATCGGAGATCTCCTCGCCGGCGACGCTGCCGCCGATCGCCGCGCCGCGGAGGTTGTACTTCTTCACTCCCTCCTCGAGCTGCGCGGCGGCCAGGTCCGGATGCTGCAGCGCCACCGTCGCGAAGGCCACGAAGCGATCCGGATTGGCCGCGCACGCCTGGGCGAGCTTCTCGTTCTGGATCTGGCAGATGCGGGTGGCGAGGTCGCGGTCCGCCTTGTACCAGTAGGGATTGATGCTGAGCGCCTCGACGTCGATGCCCTGCGCATCCATCGCGGCGAGCCGCCCCTGGGGGGCGCTCATGAGCAGCTGCGGCGGTCGGGAGGATGGCGCGATCTGCAGGTTCATCAGGGCCATCGCCTCGGGCACCGCGCAGTGCGCGTGCACGTCGACGGTCTTGACGCGTCGGCCGCCCACCACCACCTGGCGGCGCGCGCCCTGGGCCCGGGCCGGGCGCGCCGCGAGCAGGCCGCAGCCGACGAAGGCGAGGCCGGCGACGGCGCCGGCGGCATCGGCGAGGAACGCTCTGCGCGTGGTCATGGGTGTCTCCGTGTGAGACGACGCTGTGCACGACACGGTCCCAGCCGACCCGATCCCCGACGCGATCCGGATGACGCGGGGGAGCCTATCACACGGTGACGCGGTCCGCGACTTCCCGGGCCCAGCGGCGCATGAACGCGCGCGGATCCGGCACGAAGCCCGTGATCATGAACTGCCGCGCGCCCGCGGCCACCGCGCGGGTGATCTGGGCCACGCAGTCGCCGGGCGTGCCCGCGATCGCGAAGCGATCCACCAGGAACTCGGTGAGGTCCCATCGATCGGGCAGGCTCGCGTTGCCCGCGCCCGGGATCTCGTGGTGATGCGAGTTGTACTCGCGCTGCAGCGCCCGGATCTTCTCGTGCAGGTCGGCGGGCACCCCCTTGCCCTCCATCGTGAAGCGGAAGGCGTGGTTGGCGCTGGCCGCGAGCGCCATCTTGATCGGCTCGATGGCCTGATCGCGCCGGTCGGCGAGGCTGGTCTTGGCGAACCACCACACGTCGACGTCGTCGAGCGTGCGGCCGGCGGCGCGGGCCCCCTTCTCGATGGCGGCGAGCGACAGGCGGATCACCTCGGGGGTGAGGCCGAGGCCCACGATGACCCCGTCGGCCAGGCGCCCGGCCAGCTCGAGGGTGCGCGGGCCCTCCGCGGCGAGGTAGATCGGCACGCGGCGGGTCGAGCGGTGCACGCGCCACGTGCGGCCCTCGCGCTCGATCGCCTCGCCCCCGGTGAGCCGGCCGAGCGTGACGATGGCGTCCTCGAGCCCGGCCACGGTGGCGGGCGGGGCGCCGATCGTGTAGATGGCGCTGTCGCCCGAGCCGATCCCGAGCGCGGCGCGCCCGCCCGACAGCTCGTCCACGCTCGCGATCGCGCTGGCGGTGACCACCAGGTGCCGCGTGAGCGGGTTGGTGACGAGCGGCCCGATCCGCATCCGCGTCGTGTGGAGCGCGGCCAGGGTGAGGGCGACGTAGAGCTCCCGGAAGACCGACTGGGAGTCGGCCACCCCGAGCCAGTCGAAGCCGCTGGCCTCCGCCTCGCGGCAGAGATCGCCGAAGCCGGCGAGCGACTCGGGCAGGAAGACGATGCCGAACCGCGCCGGGGCGGGCGTCATGACCGCCACACCCTAGCACCGGCGGGCCCTTGACGTCTCCGGAATCGGGGCGCAGACTTTCCAGCGTGCCGAAGACGGTCGAGCCGCCGGCCCGAGTCCGAAAAGGAGATCGACGATGATCTACGAGTTCCGCACCTACACGCTCAAGCCCCGCAGCCTCGCCGAGGTGGAGAAGCGCTACGCCGAGGCCTACGAGTACCGGAAGAAGTACTCGCCGCTCGCCGCCTTCTGGCACACCGAGGTCGGCCCCCTCAACGAGATCATCCACGTGTGGGGCTACAAGGACCTCGCCGAGCGCGCCCGCATCCGGGCCGAGGCCGCGAAGGATGCGAACTGGCCGCCCAAGATCCGCGAGTTCGTGGTGGACCAGGACGTGGAGGTGGTGACCCCGTTCCCGTTCATCCCCGACATCGCGCCGGGCACGATGGGCCCGATCTTCGAGATCCGGCGCTACAGCCTCACCCCCGGCTCGCTGCCGGGGGTCATGAAGCGGTGGGAGGGGGCCATCGGGGCGCGCGTCAAGCTCTCCCCGGTGGTGCTGGCCGGCGGCGTGGAGTTCGGCGGCGCCAACCGGTTCATCCACATCTGGGCGTACAAGAGCATGGACCAGCGTCTCGCCGTCCGGGAGCAGGCGCGCAAGGCAGGCATCTGGCCGCCGCCGGGCGGCGGGGACGAGCTGCTCGCCCAGTCCAGCAAGATCGTCATGCCGTCGGCGTTCTCGCCGCTGCAGTGACGGAGGCCGAGCGGTGCCCCCGACCAAGCTGGCTCACGTCGTCTTCCAGACGAACCGGAAACCGGAGATGCAGGAGTGGTACTGCGCGGTGCTCGGCGGCCGCGTCGTCTACGAGAACCGGCAGCTGAGCTTCGTGACCTACGACGAGGAGCATCATCGCGTCGCCTTCCTCGACTTCGGGCCCCTGGCTCCGCGGCCCGCCGACAGCGGGCTCGGCGTGCGGCCCACCGATCAGCCGGGCGTCCACCATGTGGCCTTCACGTTCGGCTCCATGCGCGAGCTGCTCGACAACTACACCCGGCTGAAGGCGCAGGGAATCCTTCCGTTCCTGTCGATCAACCATGGGCCCACCACGTCGATGTACTACGCCGATCCGGACGGTAACCGGGTCGAGCTGCAGATCGACAATTTCGCTACCGCGGAGGAAGGGCAGGCCTGGATGCATTCGCCCGCCTTCGACCGCAACCCGATCGGCGTCGAGTTCGAGCCCGACGACCTGGTCCGCAAGTTCGAGTCCGGCATCCCGGTCTCCGAGCTGGTCATCCGCGACTAGGCCGGGGTCAGGTCTTGCATTACGACATTTTCGCCCAACGTCGTGACGCCTGATCGCCTCCCGCCGCCCGCCGTCGCCGCGCTGCTGCAGTCCGCGGCCTCGATGATTCACGCCGAGCTCGGCGCGCTGCCCCCCGGGGCGCTCGAGTTCCACCCCGCGGCGGGGGAGTGGTGCACCAAGGAGGTGCTCGGCCACCTCATCGAGTGCGAGCGGCGCGGGTTCTCCGGCCGCATCCGGATCATTCTCGATGGCGATACCCCGGCGCTCGAGGGCTGGGACCAGGACGCGGTGGCGCGGGCCCGTCACGATTGCCGCCGCGACTGGCCGTCGCTCTACCAGGAGTTCATCCAGCTCCGCGCCGCCAGCGTCGCACAGGTGGCCCGGCTCACGCCGGCCGACCTGCCGCGCGGCGGGACGCATCCGAAGGTCGGCCTCCTGACCGTGTCCGATCTGCTCCACGAGTGGGTGCACCACGACCGCAACCACATCCGGCAGATGCTCGCCAACGTGCAGGCCCACGCGTGGCCGCACATGGGCAACGCGCAGCGCTTCTCACAACCCTGACCTTCCCGAGGTCATCCGAGGTCCTTCCATGCCCGAGACGACGAAACCCCGATCGACCGAAGAGACCAAGCTGCTCGAGCGCGCCCGCCAGCGGCTGCCCGGCGGCGTGCTCGGCACCTCCCGCTACGCCGACGACGTCGGCTTCGTGGTCAAGCACGGCAAGGGCTCGAAGATCTACGACGTGAGCGGCCGCGAGTACATCGACTACGTGATGGCCTCCGGCCCGATGGTCCTGGGCCACGCCCACCCCGCGGTGGTGGCCGCGGTGCGCGCGCAGCTCGAGAGCGGCACCACCTACTTCATGGTGACCGAGCCGATCATCGAGCTGGCCGAGGAGATCTGCCGCGCGGTGCCGTGCGCCGAGCAGGTGCGCTTCACCTCGACCGGCTCCGAGGCGACGTTCTTCGCTCTCCGCGTCGCGCGCACCGCGCGGCAGCGCGACAAGATCCTCAAGTTCGAGGGCGGCTACCACGGCGCCCACGACTACTCGATGATGTCCTCGGCCCCGCGCTCGCCCAAGGCGTTCCCGGCGCCGGTCCCCGACTCCTCCGGCATCCCGCACTCGCTGGAGGCGGAGGTGCTGATTGCGCCCTACAACGATCTGGCGACGGTGGAAGGCATCGTGGCCACCCACGCCGACGAGCTGGCCGCGGTGATCATCGAGCCTTTCCAGCGGCTGATTCCTCCGCAGCCCGGCTTCCTGCAGGGCCTGCGCGAGATCACCCGGCGGCACGGCGTGCTGCTCGTCTTCGACGAGGTCGTCACCGGCTTCCGGCTGGCCTACGGCGGCGCCCAGGAGTTCTACGGCGTCGTGCCCGACATCGCCTGCGTCGGCAAGATCGTGGGCGGGGGCTTTCCCCTGGCCGCGGTGTGCGCCTCCGCGGAGCTGATGCAGCCCTTCGACCCGGGCCGGGACGGCACGGGCGACTTCATCTCGCAGTCCGGCACGCTCAACGGCAACCCGATCGCCGCCGTGGCAGGCCTGGCCACGCTGGCCGAGCTGCGAAAGCCCGGCGCGTACGAGACGCTGCACGGCACCGGCCGGCGCCTGATGGCCGGCCTCGCCGCGCTGGCGCAGAAGTCGGGCCTGCCGGCGCAGGTGGTGGGCGAGCCCGTCGTCTTCGACATCCTGTTCACCGCCGACCCGGTCACCGACTACCGCTCGCTGCAGAAGGCCGACGGCGCCCTGGCCCGCGCCTTCACCACCGAGCTGATCAAGCGGGGTGTGGTCAAGAACACGCAGAAGATGTACATGTCCCTGGCCCACTCGGACGCCGACGTGGCGAAGACCCTCCAGGCCTGCGAGGACGCGCTCAAGGTCCTGCCGAAGACGAAGAAGCGCTGAGCGCAGGGGAGGCTGCCGGCGCGGGGCAGGAGCGGGCGGTAGTTCGCCGGAGGATGCGCATGCGGGGTCCCGTGGTGGTCCGCCTGGCCGAGTGTACCTATCCCGCAGCGGCGCGCCTGGCGCGTGACGCCCGGGCGATCGTCGTACTCCCGCTGGGCGCCATCGAGCAGCACGGCCCGCACCTGCCGCTCCTGGTGGACTGGCTGGGCGCGGAGGAGCTGGCGCGCCACGTCGCGCCCCACCTGCGGCGAGCGGGGTATCGTGTGATCCTCGCCCCGGCGATCCCCTACGGGGCCAGCCCGCTGGCGGAGACCTGGCCGGGAACCGTGTCGCTCTCCCCCGCCACGCTCCGGCGCGTCATCGTGGAGGTCGTCGGTAGCCTCGCCCGTCACGGCTTCCGGCGCTTCATCCTCGCGAACTATCAGGCCGATCCGGGCCACCTCCGGGCAATGGCCGAAGCGAAGCGGGAGCTGATGCGGCCCGACGCACGGTACGGCTCACGGACTGGGCCACGGCGCCTTCGGGTGCTGTTCGCGGGCTTCAGTCCGGAGGCGGCGAGCCTGGCGCCAATGCTCGATCCGCGGGTCCTGCGCCTGTCGCGCAGCCCGAACCCGAAGAGGGAGTGGCATTCGGGCGAGCTCGAGACCGCGCTGGTCCTGGCCAAGCGCCCGGACTTGGTACGTAGCCGCCTCGCCCGGCGGCTGCCGCCGGTGTGGGTCGACTTCCGGCGGGCGCTCGCGCGAGGGGCGCGGCGGTTCGAGGAGATCGCGCCGGGCGGTCTCGGCTACTTCGGGTGGCCCGGGGCCGCGCGCGCCGCCACCGCGAATCGGGCGTTGAAGCTGCGAGCCCGTTTGATGGCACAGCAGATCATCCGATCCCTTGGCTAGATCGGGGTCAGGTCTTACATTACGACATTGCTGGCGAAGCCGGTGACATCGAAAATGTCGTAATGTAAGACCTGACCCCCAAACGAGGAGGCACGATGATGGCCGATTACGGGATCACACCGGACGCGACGGCTCCGATCACCTCGACGGCGGCGGCGGAGCGCGTCACCGCGTTTCTCCGGAAGGTCTACGGCTGGATGTTCGTTGGCCTGGGGATTACCGCCTTCGTCGCCTACGCGGTGATCGGGTCGCCCACGCTCGTCCAGACCATCGCGTCGAACCACATCCTGTTCCTCGCGCTCGTCCTCGCCGAGCTCGGCCTCGTCTTCTACCTGTCGGCGCGCGCCACCGGCCTGGCGCCGGGCACCGCCGCGGGGCTCTTCGTGGTCTACTCCGCGCTGAACGGGGTGACGCTGTCGCTGATCCTGCTCATGTACACGGGCGCCTCGATCGCCACGACGTTCATGGTCACCGCGGGGATGTTCGGCGCCATGGCGGTGTTCGGCTCGACCACGAAGCGTAGCCTGGCCGGGTTCGGCCAGTTCCTGTTCATGGGTCTGATCGGCGTGGTGCTGGCCTCGATCGTGGGCATCTTCTGGCGGAGCGATGCGCTGCAGTTCCTGATCTCGGTGGTGGGGGTGATCGTGTTCACCGGCCTCACCGCCTGGGACGCCCAGCGGCTGAAGCAGATGGCCCTGACCGTCCCGCCGAGCGAGCTCGGCTCGTACGCAATCGTGGGCGCCCTGTCGCTCTACCTGAACTTCCTCAACCTGTTCCTGATGCTGCTCCGCTTCCAGGGCGGCAACCGCGACTGAGCGGTCCCGGCTTCAGGGCGACTGCAGCGACGCCGACTGGTACTCGCAGTAGCCGGGGATCAGGTTGCCACGCCACCAGCCGCCCCGGCGCTCGCACATGGCCTGCAGCTCCGCGTCGGTGTAGGTCGGTCCCTGCGGCATGGACGCGCACCCGCTGAAGAGCCCGCAGGCGGCGGCGCCGAGCAGCACGCCGAGTAAGATCTTCCGGCCCAGTCCCGTGGTCATTGTGACGGCAATCATCGCTACGCGCTCCTGGCCGGCGCTCACGTCTCGGTTCCCCACCCCGTCCGTCAACCACAACTCGCGCCGGACTCGCCGGGTTCCCGGGGCCGCAGGGGGTGGCTCGAGCCCCGGGATGCCTAGCCGGCGAGCGCGTAGGCCTGGTCGATGAGCCGCACCGCCCGCGCGCAGTCGTGCACGCTGATCGGCGGCGCGGCCCCCCGCTGCCAGGCCTCGAGCGCGTCGCGGATCGCGGTGGCATAGGGCGTCTCGATCTCGGTGCCCTTGCTGACCTCGTCGCCCTCCGCGGTGGCCAGCTTCATGACGCCGTCCTTGAGGGTCAGGATAGCGTCGCGGCCGGCGACCTTCCACTCGCCGTCGGTGCCCACGCGCGGGAAGCCGTTGCCGACCTCGATGGTGCCCAGGATGCCGCTGGCCGAGCGTAGCAGCGCGGAGGCGTAGTCCTCCACGCGCTGGCCGTGCGCGCGCCGGCTGATCTGCGCGCCGGTCACCTGCGCCTCCTCGCCGGTCAGGTGCAGGAACATGTCGAAGCCGTGCGGCCCCAGGTTCCGCAGGCACCCGCCGCCGGCCTCCACCGGATCCAGCATCCACGCGCTGTCCCACCCCGGGTAGCGCGCCGGGCCGGGCCGGTTGATGCGGATATAGATGTGGGAGACCGGGCCGAAGCGCCCGGCGGCCAGCAGCTCGCGCGCCCGGATCGCAAACGGCTGGTAGCGCTGCGAGAGCGGTACCGAGACAAAGGCCTTGAGTCGGGTCGCCTTGTCCGCGATGGACTGCACCTCCTGGGCATTCACACCCATCGGCTTCTCCATCATGAACGGATAGCCCTGGTCGAGAAGGTCGTGGGCGATCCTCGCCATCTGCCGGTGGCGGCCCAGGGCCAGCACGAAGTCCGGGCGCGTCTCCTTCAGCATCTGGTGGTAGTCGGTGAAGATCGGCGGGTTGCCGACCTCGGCGGCGCGTTTCTTCGCGAGGCCCGCGTCGCCATCCTGAACGCCCACCAGGGCGACGTCCGGCATCGCGGCGAAGTGTCGGAGATAGGCGGCGTCGTGCACGGCATGCCAGTGACTGACCTCGATTCCGGCCACGCGGATGGTCATGGGAGCCCTCTAATCAATAAGTTGGCTGGGGAGTGAGCTGGGGAGTTGGCCGACGTGTAAACCCGGAGCGCTCCTCCTGCGTCTGATCGGTACGAGCTGGACGGGCCGGACCCGGCCCACAACCCCGACCGTCGGAGGAGACCAATGAACGTCCTGAAAGCCGCTGTCATCGGCATCGCCGCGCTGTCCGTCGCCGCCCCGGTTTTCGCCCAGGAGACGCGCGTGGATCGCCGGCAGGAGCGACAGGAGCAGCGCATCGACAAGGGCGTCGAGTCCGGTGCCCTGACCCCGCGCGAGACGCAGAGGCTCGAGCACGGCCAGCAGCATGTCGAGAACCTGGAGACGAAGGCGCAGGCCGACGGCAAGATCACGGCCAAGGAGAAGGCGCGACTCGAGCACGCGCAGGACGTGCAGAGCAAGCGCATCTACCGGCAGAAGCACGACGAGCAGACGACGCGGTAGCCGTCTCGGCGGGGCGACCGGGCCCGCCGGTCGCCCCGCCGCGGTCTTCCCGATGCATCTAGCGGTACGCGCCCAGCACCGCCTGCGCCATCTCGCGCGTCTTCGCGGTGCCGCCCTGGTCCGGCGTCAGCACCTTGCCGTCGCGGTAGACGCGCCCCACCGCGGCCTCGAGGCGCTGGGCCTCGGCGGTCATGCCCATGTGCTCGAGCATGAGCGCGGCGGAGAGGATGGTCGCGGTCGGATTCGCGATGCCCTGGCCCGCGATGTCGGGGGCCGAGCCGTGGACCGACTCGAAGTAGGCCCAGCCGTCGCCGAAGTTGCCGGACGGAGCCAGCCCGAGTCCGCCCGCGGTCTCCGCGCCCAGGTCGGACAGGATGTCGCCGTAGAGGTTCATGCAGAGCACCACGTCCATCGCCTTCGGGAAGCGCACGAGACGCCGCGCGGCGTCGTCGACGTGGAAGTGCTCGAAGGCCAGCCCCGCCTCGCGCACGATGCGCCCGGCGATCTCGTCGTAGAGGCCGTCGGTCTTCGGCAGCACGTTCGACTTGGTCACCAGCGTCACCTTGCCGGGCTTGCCGCGCGCCTGCCGCTTGCGGGCCAGCTCGCAGGCGAAGCGGGCGATGCGCTCGGCCCCACGCGGCGTCACCACCTTCACCGCGAAGCGCCCCTCGGTGCCGAAGTCCTTCACGGTGCGCCCCGTCCGGTCGGAGAGGTCGGGCATGAGCCGGACCAGGTCGGCCAGGTTGCCCTCGCGTCCGGGGTAGAGGCCCTCGCTGTTCTCGCGGAGGAGGACGTAGTCGATGCCGTCCGGATCGGCCAGCGGCGAGCGCATGCCCGGGAAGAAGCGGATCGGCCGGACGCCCGCCCAGGCCGCCATCTCCCAGCGGAGCCAGGAGACGACGGGCGAGGTCTTCGGGCCCGCCGCCCCGAAGAGCACGCCGTCGGCCTCGCGGGCCGCGCGCTTGGTCTCGTCGGGCAGGGGCGCGCCCTGCGGCGGCGTGAGGATCTTGAGCGGCAGGCCCGTGCCCATCAGGAGCTCGCAGGTGGCTTCCACGACTTCGAGCCCGATGCCTTCACCGGGCAGCGCGACGACGGTCTTCATGGCGTGAGCCTCCCGATTCTAGAACTGCGCGGTGATCTTGGCGCCCCGAGAAGTCTGGCACGTGCCCGAGCCGCCCCCGCCCATGCCCGCGGACGCGTCGAGGAGATCGAAGCGGCAGAGCATGGTGGAGTCGCGGTCGCCCGTGAGCGTGCCGATGGCCTTGTCCTGGTGCGTCCTCACGAAGGCCAGATGATCCGCCCCGGCCGCCCAGTAGGTGCCGTCGATCTCGCCCTGACGCTGGATCGGCTCATCGCCCGTCCAGGCCGCGGGCAGCGCGCTGCGCGGCGTGCCGGCGCGGACGACCTGGTACGTGCCCTTGAACTGCTCCCCGTCGGGCATGGTCGCGGCCAGTGTCCCGCTCTCGCCGAAGAGGCCCGACTCCCACGTCATGTTGAGCACCGACGTCGACGCGCCGGGCCCGGTGACGCGCCCGGTGACGAGCCCCTTGGCGCAGCCGACGCACGCCACCGCGAGCAGTGTGATCGCGACGATTTGCCCCACGGTCCTTCGCGGCATGCGCGATGCCTCCCCTTGGATTTCTGCGGGCCCTACCATAGCACCGGCGGAGGGCTGTCGCACAGGAGAGCCGCGTCGAGTGCTAGACTGCTGGCCAGCCAGGAGGCGTGGCCCATGGCAGACTCGCTCTCGGCGATCCTGGATACGACGGAGGCGGAGCGCCTCGCGACGGGATTCGTCTTCACCGAAGGCCCCCTGTGGCATCCCGACGGCTTCTACTACTTCGTCGACGTGCGGGCGAGCATGCTCTACCGGGTGACGCCCGGCCGCGCCCACGAGGTGGTCCGTGACAAGACCGGCGGCGGCAACGGCACGACGTTCGACCTGCAGGGCCGGCTCGTGCTCTGCGAGGGTGACAACCGCCGCGTCACGCGGCGGGCCGCGGACGGCCGCTTCGAGGTGCTGGTGGACCGGTTCGAGGGCAAGCGCCTGAACCGGCCCAACGACGTCGTGTGCAAGTCCGACGGCAGCATCTACTTCACCGATCCCGGCCTGCGGGTGCCGCTGGCCGAGCGCGAGATGCCGCACGCCGGCGTCTACCGGATCGCGCCCGACGGGGCGGTGAGCCTGCTGGCCGACTTCGAGTACCCCAACGGGCTGGCGTTCTCGCCCGACGAGCGGCGGCTCTACGTGGCCAACACGCGCTGGGCCCAGTACATCCACCTGCTCGAGCTGGACGCCGGCGGCCGGCTGGTGCGGCGGCGCATCTTCGCCGACATGTCCTCCGACGAGACCGAGGGCGTCCCCGACGGCATGAAGGTCGACGTGGAGGGCCGCGTCTACTGCACCGGCCCCGGCGGCACCTGGGTCTTCGCCCCCGACGGGACCCGGCTCGGGATCATCCGCACGCCGGAGGTGCCGGCCAACCTCGCCTTCGGGGGGCCGGATCTCCGGACCATCTTCTTCACCGCGCGCACGTCGGTGTATTCGATGCGGGTGAAGGTGCCCGGGCAGCCGCACCCGTGGTACCGGACGCGGCGCGCGTGAGAGAGACGATCCTGGTGGTGGACGACGAGGCGGACATCCGCGCCGTGGTACGCCAGATGCTGGAGTCCAAGGGCTACATCGTGTTCGATGCGGGCGACCCGAATCAGGCGTTGCGCATCGCGGCCCAGGAGCAGGTCGATCTGCTCGTCACCGACGTGATCATGCCGCTCATGCGGGGAACTGAGCTGGCCCAGCGCCTGCAGGCGGTGGTCCCGTCCGCGAAGGTGCTCCTCATGTCGGCGTACAAGATCGCGGAGATCACCGACTCGGGGCTGCCCTTCCTCGCCAAGCCCTTCACGCCGGAGACGCTCCTCGAGAAGGTGCGCCAGGTGCTGCAGCCGCAGACCTCGCCGTTCACCCGGCGGCGCCCCCCCAAGCGGCCCGGCTCCTGACCGACTCGGCACCCCGCCTTGACAAGGCCGCGGTCACTGGCGCAGTCTTGGCCCGCCCAATGACCGGCCGGCTCCGCGTGAGAGCCGCGCAGAGAGAGAGGATGCTCATGAAGCGCCATCCGATCCTGACCTGGGTCCTGTTCGTGACAGTCATCGGAGCCATCGTCCTCGCGGGGGCCGGGGCGTTCGTCGCCCGGGCGGCCGACCCCATCAAGATCGGCTTCGGCATGGCGCTGACCGGCGGCCTCTCCGCCAACGGCAAGCCGGCGCTGCTGGCCCTCCAGATCTGGAAGGACGATATCAACAAGAAGGGCGGCCTCCTGGGTCGGCCGGTGGAGCTGGTCTTCTACGACGACCAGACCAACCCGGCCACCGTGCCCGGCATCTACACGAAGCTGCTCGAGGTGGACAAGGTGGATCTCGTCATCTCGGGCTACGGCACGAACCTCATCGCACCGCTCCTGCCGATCGCCATGGAGCGCAAGCTCATGATCATGGGGATCTTCGGGCTCGCCAACAACGAGAAGTACAAGTACCCGAACTACTTCCAGATCTCGCCCAACGGGCCCGAGCCCGAGACCAGCACCGCGCTGGGATTCTTCGAGCTGGCCGCCCGCCAGAACCCGAAGCCCCAGACGGTGGCGATCGTCGGGGCCGACGCCGAGTACCCCCAGAACGCGCTGGTGGGGGCGCGCGAGCTGATCAAGAAGTTCGGCTTCAAGACCGTCTACGACAAGACCTATCCACCCAGCACCACCGACTACACCCCGATCGTCCGCGCGATCAAGGCCACCAACCCCGACGTGGTGTTCGTGGCCTCGTACCCGCCGGACTCGGTGGGCATGCTGCGCGCCGCGCACGAGGTGGGGCTCTCACCCAAGATCTTCGGCGGCGGCATGGTGGGCCTGATGTTCACGACCATCATGACCAGCATGGGGCCGATGCTCAACGGCGTCGTGAACTATGACTTCTGGGCCCCGGAGCCGACGTTCCTCGCGGTCCCCGGGATCAAAGAGTTCCTGAAGGAGTACCAGGCCCGCGCCGAGAAGGCGGGGGTCGACCCGCTCGGGTACTACCTGCCGCCATACTCGTACGCGGTCGGGCAGGTGCTGGAGCAGGCCATCACGGCCACCAAGGGGCTCGACCAGCAGAAGCTCGCCGACTACATCCGGGCCACCGAGTTCAGCACGATCGTGGGCAAGATCAAGTTCGGCAAGAACGGGGAGTGGGCCAAGGGGCGCACCCTGATGGTCCAGTACCAGAAGATCCAGGGCAACGGCATCGAGCAGTTCCGCGGGCCGGGCAAGAAGGTCGTGCTCTACCCCGACGAGTTCAAGTCGGGCAACATCATCTACCCGTACTCGGCGGCGAAGAACTAGCGCGAGTCGCTCCTGTTCTCCTGGGACCTGCTGGCGAACGCGCTGGTCGCCGGACTGCTGCTCGGAGGTTTCTATGCCGCGGTGAGCCTGGGCATCTCGCTCATCTTCGGGTTGCTCGATGTCGCCAACATCGCGCAGCCCGCGTTCCTCATCCTGGGCTGCTACTCGGCCTACGTGCTGAACAGCACGTTCGGGCTCGACCCCATCCTGGCCGGGCTGCTCGTCACCCCGCTCTTCTACCTGCTGGGGGCCGCGGTCTACCGCGTCTACTACAGCAGCTTCGAGCGACGCGGGGAGGAGTCGCTCCGCGGCCTCGTGTTCTTCTTCGGGCTCCTCTTCATCATCGAGGTGAGCCTCAGCCTCAAGTACGGGGTGGACTACCGGCTGGTGGACGCGTCCTACATCGGCAAGTCGATCGAGCTGGGCAGCGTCGGCATCGCGTACCGCCTGCTCGTGCCGTGCGTGGTCGGGCTCGTCATGACCGCGACGCTCTACCTCTTCCTCGGCCGCACCTTCTACGGGCGCGCCATCATGGCGGTGTCGCAGGACAGCGGGGCCCTGCGGCTGATGGGCGCGAACCCGGTCCGCATCAAGACCATCGCGTTCGGCATCGGCATCGCCGCGTCCGGCCTGGCCGGCGCGCTCCTGATCATGATCGCGCCGGTGGTGCCGTCGAGCGACCGCGACTACATCGGCCGGATGTTCGCGATCACGGTCCTGGGCGGCATGGGCAGCATCGGCGGCACGCTGGTCGCCGCGGTCATCCTGGGGGTGGTCGAGAGCCTGATGGGCACCTTCGCGGGCCCGTCGTGGTCGCTCGCGGTCTCGTTCGGGATCCTGTTGATCGCGCTGGCGGTGCGGCCGGCGGGGCTGTTCGGGCGCTAGATGCGGCGTACCGCGGTGGCGCTGGTGGTGGGCCTGGTCGTCATCGCGGCCGGGATCCTGCTGGCCTCGCTGCGGGTGAACCCGTACCTCTACTTCGCGGGCTACGTGATCCTCCAGTACGTGGTCATCGCGACGGCGTGGAACATCCTGGGCGGCTACGCAGGCTACGTGAACTTCGGCACCCCCGCCTTCTTCGCGCTCGGGGCCTACACCGCGATCGTCCTCATCCAGACCGTGCGGGCACCCCTGCCGGTGCTGATCGTGGCCGGAGGGCTGGTCTCGGCCCTGCTCGGCCTCGGTATCGGCTACCTCACGCTGCGCCTGCGTGGGGTGTTCTTCTCCATCGCGACGCTCGCGCTGTCCATCGTGCTCCAGACCGTCATCATCAACTGGGAGTTCGTGGGCGGCTCCCGCGGCCTGAGCGTGATCCGCCCGAGCGGGCCGCCCTTCGGCAACTACGTCACGTTCCTGTTCACGGTCATGACCGGGCTGGCGGTGTTCGCGGTGGTCACCGCGCGCTTCATCGAGCGCTCGTGGATCGGCCGGGGCCTCGCGGCCCTGCGCGACAACGAGGAGGCCGCCGAGTGCATGGGAGTGCCGACCCTGCGCCTCAAGCTCTTCGCCACCACGATCAGCGGCTTTCTTCTGGGCATCGCCGGGGCGCCGTTCCCGTACTACGTGACCTTCGTGGACCCGAACTCGGCCTTCAGCCTCGACTACGCCGTCAACGCGCTCGCCATGCCGATGATCGGGGGGACGACGAGCTGGCTCGGGCCGGTGATCGGCGCGGTGCTGCTCAACTCCGCGCAGCAGTACGCGAGCGTGACGATCTCCTCCGAGTGGAATCTGTTCATCGTGGGCGTGGTGCTCGTCGCGTTCGTGGTGCTGGCCCCCGAGGGCATCCTCGGCCTGGCGCGCCGCCTGCGGGGGCGTTGACCGATGGGCACCATCCTGGAGATCGAAGGCCTGCTGAAGCGCTTTGGCGGCTTCACCGCGCTGAACGGAGTGTCCCTCCACGTGAAGGCGGGCGAGCGGTTCGGGCTCATCGGCCCGAACGGATCCGGCAAGACCACGCTCATCAACTGCGTGTCCGGCTCGCTGCCCGTCGACGATGGTCACATCCGGTTCGACGGCCAGGAGATCACCGGGTTGCCGCCCCATCGGCGGACCCGGCTCGGCATCGTGCGGAGCTTCCAGATCCCCAAGCCGTTCGGCAGCATGACCGTGCTGGAGAACCTCGACATCCCTCTCGAGTACGCCGCGCATGAGCGCTCCGACGCGGCCGACGCGGACGCCATGGAGATCCTGCGCGCCATCGGGCTCGAGTCGAAGGCCCACCTGCGGCCCGCCGGGCTCACCCAGATCGAGATGCGCAAGCTCGAGCTGGCCCGCGCGATGGCGGCGCGGCCGAAGCTGCTCATCTCCGACGAGGCGATGGCCGGGCTCTCGCACGCGGAGGTGGACGACATCCTGGCCATCCTGTTCGGGCTGAGCGAGCGGGGCATCACGATCATCATGATCGAGCACATCATGCGGGCGGTGATGCGCTTCTCGCAGCGCATCGTGGTGCTCGACGCGGGCGAGCTCATCGCGGAGGGCACCCCGGACGAGGTCGTCCGCAACCCCGCGGTGGAGAAGGCCTACCTTGGCGAGTAGGATCGTGATCCAGAACGTGGACGCCGGCTACGGCGCGGTGCGGGTGCTCCACGGGGTGTCGATCGAGGTGCGGGAAGGGGAGACGGTGGCCCTGCTCGGCACCAACGGCAACGGCAAGAGCACTCTGATCAAGTGCCTGATGGGCATGGTGATGCCCGAGGCCGGGGAGATCTTCCTCGAGACCGACGGCAAGCGGATCGATCTCGCCGGGAAGTCCACCGAGGAGATCGTGGGCCTCGGCATCGCGCTGGTGCCCGAGGGCCGCCGGCTCTTCCCGAAGCTCACGGTGGAGGAGAACCTCCTGCTCGGCGCCTACCGCCCCGCCGCCCGCGCCGACATCACGGCCAACCTGGCGTTCGCCTTCGAGGCCTTCCCGGTGCTGGCCGGCCGCCAGCGCCAGCTCGCGGGAAGCATGTCGGGCGGCGAGCAGCAGATGCTGGCGGTGGCCCGCGCGCTCATGTCGTCCCCGAAGATTCTCCTGGTCGACGAGCCGTCGGTCGGGCTCGCCCCCATCCTGGTGAGCCGGGTGATCGGCAAGATCCGCGAGCTGAAAGAGCGCCGCCAGCTCACCGTGCTGATGGCCGAGCAGAACTTCAACCAGGCCACCAAGATCGCCGATCGCGGCTACATCATCGTCCACGGCAAGATCGAGTTCGAGGGCCGCAGCACGCGCGAGCTGCGGGAGAACGAGCTGGTGAAGAAGTACTACCTAGGGGTATGACCATGTGCTTCATCGATACCAACGGGATGACGAGGCGCGGGTTCCTGGGCGCCGGGCTGGCCGCCGGCGCGGCGATGGCCGCGAGTGTGGGCCGGTCGCTGGTGCAACCCGGCTTGGCCGAGGGCGCCGAGACGCCGGAGGCCGGCGGCGGGCCTGGCACGTCCGGGGTACGCTTCAAGTGGTTCGGCACCAACGGCTGGGAGATCAGCTTCGGCAACAAGACCATCCTCATCGATCCCTGGTTCAATCGCTTCGAGTCGGGCTTCTTGCAGAACAAGCTGAGCCACGACACGGTGCTCCCGACCGACACCACCCTGATCGACCAGCACGTGAAGAAGGCCGATCAGATCCTGATCGGGCATGGCCACTGGGACCACATGGCCGACGTGCCCTACATCGCCAAGAAGACCGGCGCGATGGTGATCGGCTCGGAGACACACGCCAACGTCATGCGGGCCGCCGGCGTGCCCGAGGGAAAGATCGTGCAGGTCAAGGGCGGGGAGTACATGCAGTTCGACGGCTACACGATCGAGGTCTTCCCGAGCGTGCACTCGATGGGTGGCACCAAGAAGTACGCGGTGCCCGGCCACCTCGTGTCGGTCCCACCGTCGCCCCCGACCAAGGTCGGCGACCTGCCGGAGGGCGACACCCTCATCTACGTGCTGACGGTTGGCGGCAAGTTCACGGTCTTCCTCATGAGCTCGGGTAACTACATCGAGCGCGCCATCGCCGGCCTCAAGCCCGACGTGGCCCTCGTGGCGCCGCTCTTCTCCAACAACACCCACGCCTTCACCCCGCGGTTGATGAAGGCGCTCGGCTACCCCAGGCTGGTGCTGCCCACCCACTGGGACAACTTCGAGGCGCCGCTGTCCGGCCCCGTCCAGGACCTTCGCGGGATCTACGGCGATCCGGCCAACCTCGATCTCTGGGTCAAGGAGATGAAGACGCTCACCCCCAAGACCCGGATCGTGACCCTGAACTACTTCGGCTCCTACGCGCCCTAGCGTGGATCGCGGCATCGAGTTCACGACCTTCTCGCTGGCCGGCCGCTGCGAGCGCACCGGCATGCTCGGCGTCGCCATCGCGACCAGCGAGATGGCGGTGGGGTCGCGCTGCATCCACGTGGCGCCGGGCGTGGGCGCGGTGGTGTGCCAGGCGAGCACCAACCCGCGCCTCGGTTTTCTGGGCCTCAACCTCATGCGCAGCGGGTACTCGGCGCCGCGGGCCCTCGAGGAGATCGCGGCCAGCGACCGCCACGTCGAGCGGCGGCAGCTCGGCTGTCTCGACATCAGCGGCCACGCGGCCGGCCGCACCGGCAGCGGCAACCTGCCGTGGGCCGGGCACCGCGCGGCCCGCAACGTGGTCGCGGCCGCCAACGCGGTGGTCGGCGCCGGCGTGGTCGACGCCATGTTCACCAGCTTCGAGGCCGAGCCCGATCGGCCCCTGTGGGAGCGGTTGCTGGCCGCGCTCGAGGCCGGCAAGCGCGCGGGCGGCCAGCCCGACGGCGAGCAGTCCGCCGGCCTCTACGTGGTGGATCGCGAGCCCTTCGCCACCGTGGACCTGCGGGTGGACCTGCACCCGGAGCCGGTGCGCGAGCTGCGGCGCCTCGCCGACCGCTACTTCCCGCTGGTCGCGTACTACGGGCTCCGGCCCTTCGACCCGAACGTCCCGCGAGCCGACGATTGGCTGCGGGAACGCGGCCGCTAGCTCCCCGGGAGCGTGACCGCCATCCGCCTGGCCCTCGCCTGCCTGCTCGGATGGGCCGCCACCACCAACTACACCAACCACGCGGCGGTGCTCCCGCTCCTGATGGCGGAGCTCGGGTTCGGCCCCGTGCAGGCCGGCCTCCCTTCGACCGTGTTCTTCACCACGCTGGCCGTCGCCTGCGTGCCCGCCGGTCTGCTGAGCGACCGCCTCGGCCCCACCCGGGTGGGAACCGCCGGGCTGGCCGCGGTCCTCGCGAGCAATCTCGCGCTGGCCGTCGCTCGGAGCCTTTCCGATCTCCTGCTCATCAAGATGGTCGGCGGCGTGGGGTGCGGGCTCGCGTTCATCGCGGGGATGCGCTACGCGACGCTGGTCGTCCCGCCGGCGCGCGTGAACCGGGCGCTGGGCCTGTATGGCGGCTTCGTACAGCTCGGCGGCGGCACGTCGCTCTACCTGGTCCCGCTCCTGTCGAGCCTCGTGGGATGGCGGTGGGCCTTCGTGCTGTCCTCGATGCTGATCGTGCTAGCGGCGGGTGTGTGGATCACCCTGGCCTCGAGCGTGCGCCCGACCGGGACATCCGCCCCGCTCGCCGAGGCGGCGGGCAACCGGAAGGTGTGGACCCTCGGGCTCGTACACACCGCGACCTTCGGGCTGGCCGTCCTGGTGGGGATCTGGGTGACGACGTTCCTGGTCCACGATTTCGGCCTGTCACTGGTCTCCGCCGGCGCAGCCGGCTCCGGCATCCTGGTCCTCGGCGTGTTCTCGCGGCCCCTCGGCGGATGGCTCATCGACCGGGGTGTGCTGGGCGCGCGGCTGGCCATGAAGCTCACCGTGCTGACCGGCGCGGTGGGTCTCCTGGCGCTGGCGTGGCCGGGCCGGCCGCTGGGCGTGGCGGCGGCCGCGATCATGCTGCTCGGAGTGGCCTTCAACGCCCCGTACGCCGCGGTGATGAGCACCACCGGCGCGATCCTGCCGCGCGCCCCGGGCGCGGCGGTCGGGCTGGTCAGCGGCCTCGGCGTGCTCGCCATCGCGGTCGGCGCGCCCGTGGTCGGTGCGCTCCTCGCGTCGACCGGCAGCTTCTCGCTGCCGTTTGGCCTCCTGGCCGTCTTCTCCTTGCTGGTCTTCTGGGCGCTCTTCTCGCTCTGAGCAAACTTGGTGGTTGGCGGCCGCCGCCGCCAACCCCGTGTCGTCACCGCATCGGTCAGGCGCGGGCTTCGAAGACCAGATTGAACGGCGTCTCCGCGGCGCGCCGGAACCGCGTGAAGCCGGCCTCGGTGGCCACCCGCCGCAGCCGGGCCTCGCCGGCCTGGGCGCCGAGGGCAGCGCCGACCTTCTGGGAGAGCGAGTTCGGCGTGCACAGCATCGTGGACGCCGCGTAGTACATCCGCCCGACCGGATTCAGATTGTCCTCCAGGCGATCGTGCGCGAACGGCTCGACGAGCAGCCAGGTGCCGCTGGGCGCGAGCGACCGGCGCACGTGCCGTCCGATGCCGACCGGATCGCCCATGTCGTGCAGCGAGTCGAAGAAGGCCACCAGGTCGTAGCCGGCGGCGGCATAGTCCATGGCGCTCGCCGTCTCGAAGGTGACGCGATGGTTGAGCCCCTCGCGCCGGGCGGCCTCGCGGGCCCGCTCGATCGACGGGCCGTGGTAGTCGAAGCCCACGAAGCGCGACTTCGGGAACGCCTTGGCCATCAGGATCGTCGAGGCTCCGTGGCCGCAGCCGACGTCGGCGACCCACGCGCCGCGCTCGAGCTTGGCCTGGACACCCTCGAGGGCGGGGATCCAGTTCGGCACGAGGTTGACCGCGTACCCGGGACGGAAGAACCGCTCGGTGCCCT
>Ga0335085_10003165_pt1 | contig 29100 bp, 17 predicted proteins | sample Lox_Sample_45_FD_206712 | JGI IMG/M metagenome (GOLD analysis project Ga0335085, IMG submission 206712) | Soil microbial communities from Loxahatchee National Wildlife Refuge, Florida, United States - Lox_Sample_4.5 | ecosystem: Environmental > Terrestrial > Soil > Wetlands | place: USA... | reverse complement strand
GGCATGCCGGTGGACGGGCCGGCCCGCTGGATGTCGCACACGATCAGCGGCAGCTCCACCGAGACGGCCAGGCCGATGGTCTCGGCCTTGAGGGCCATGCCGGGGCCGGACGTGCTGGTGACGCCGAGCGCGCCGCCGAACGAGGCGCCCAGCGCCGCGCCGACCCCGCCGATCTCGTCCTCCGCCTGGAACGTGCGCACCCCGAACCGCTTCAGCTTGGACAGCTCGTGCAGGATGTCCGAGGCCGGGGTGATCGGGTAGGAGCCCAGGAACACGGGCAGCCCGGACCGGCGCGACGCGGCCACCAGGCCGTAGGCCAGCGCGGTGTTGCCGGTGATGTTCCGGTACGTGCCGGGCCGCACGGTGGCCGGCTTGACCTCGTACTGGACCGAAAAGGCCTCGGTGGTCTCGCCGTAGTTCCAGCCCGCGCGGAACGCGGCGATGTTCGCCTGCATGATCTCCGGCTTGGACGCGAACTTGGTCTCGAGGAACTTGAGCGTGCTCTCCGGCGGCCGGTTGTACAGCCAGGACAGCAGGCCGAGCGCGAACATGTTCTTCGCCCGCTCGGCCTCCTTGCGCGAGATGTCGAACTCCTCGAGGGCCTTGACCGTCATCGAGGTGACCGGCACCGCGTGCACGTTGTAGCCGTCCAGAGAGCCGTCATCGAGCGGGCTGGCCTGGTACCCGACCCGGGCCAGGTTCCGCTTGGTGAACTCGTCGGTGTTGGCGATGATGTCCGCGCCGCGGGGCACGTCGCCCAGGTTGGCCTTGAGCGCCGCGGGGTTCATCGCGACCAGCACGTCCGGGGCATCACCCGGCGTCAGGATGTCGTGGTCGGCGAAGTGCAGCTGGAAGCTGGACACGCCGGGCAGCGTCCCGGCCGGGGCGCGGATCTCGGCCGGGAAGTTCGGCAGCGTGGAAAGGTCGTTGCCGAACGCAGCCGTCTCCTGGGTGAACCGGTCCCCGGCAAGTTGCATGCCGTCACCTGAGTCACCTGCGAAACGGATGATTACGCGATCGAGTTGCTGGACCTGCTTGGTCACAGTTGAAGGACCTCCTCGCGCGCCGCAGCCAGGCGCGCATGTGGCAGCGCGAGGCCAGCGAACGTCGCACCCGGCACGCTCGGCGCCCGGGCTGAGTTGGGATTAGTTTAATGTTACAGCCCTGTTCCGCCGCTCCGGCGGCGTCCAAGTGCTCCTGGCTAAGTCGTGACCTATCTCACATTAATTCGGCTGGCTGGATGATGGGGTGGCGACGCGCGCAGGGAGTGTGACACTCGGTGCTGGACGCCTCCCGCTATGTCATAGGACGTCGGGGGCGCGCAGGTGGTTCACAGCGGTGCCGTAGAGCGCGCGGCCTGGCTGGATAGGCTGGGCTGGTGGCCGCCGTGGAACTCCCCCCGCCAGGTGCCAGGCGCCCCGCTGACCTGCCGATGGTGGTGGACGCGGTCCGCGGCTGTGTGCTGTGGATCTGTGACGCCGGGCTGGCCTGCTGCGCGGTGGAGGTGGCGGCGGCGCTGAGCCGCGTTTCGGGTCCCGGGCCTGCTCAGGCCGCCGGAACGGCTCAAGCTGCGGGAGCTGCTGAGGTAAACGTGTTCGTGGTGGCGGGCACGGTGACCGACAAGCTGGCACCGCTGGTGCTGGCGGCCTATCAGCGGGTGCCGGAACCCCGATTGGTGCTGTCCTTTGGTGCCTGTTCCAACAGCGGTGGCCCGTACTGGGACTCTTACTGCGTGACCAAGGGCGTGGACCAGTTCATCCCGGTGGACGGCTACGTGCCGGGCTGCCCGCCCAGGCCGGAGGCGCTGCTGGCCGGCCTTGACCTGGTGCTGCAGCGGGCCCGGGCATGACCAGCGAGGAGATCCTCGGGCTGGTGGCGGCGGCGGGCCTGGACGCCACTTCCGAACCGCCGGCCGCCGTCGGGGCGATGACCGTCACGGTGCCCGCCGCCCGGTGGCTGGCGCTGCTGGGCCTGGCTCGCGAACGGCTTGACTGCGACTTCTTCGACTGGCTCAGCGCGGTCGACGATGAGGTGGCGGGCGTGGCGGTGCTGGCTCATGTGTACTCGCTGGCCGGGCGGCACCACCTGCTGCTGCGCACCGTGCTGGCCGGTGACCAGCCCCGGCTGCCCTCGGCCACCGGCCTTTACCGCGGCGCGGCCTGGCACGAGCGGGAAACCCAGGAGATGTTCGGCGTCGTTTTCGACGGCCACCCCGGGCCGGGCCCGCTGCTGCTGCCGGACGGGTTCGAGGGACACCCGTTGCGCAAGGACTTCCCGCTGGCCGCGCGGGCCACCCAGGAGTGGCCCGGGGCCCGGGAGCCCGGCGAGCCAGCCGAGCCGGGCCAGCCGGTGCGCGGCCGCCGCCGGGCGGTGCCGCCCGGGGTCCCAGAGGGCTGGCCGGCCAGATGAACGCAGCTTCTGGTGGGGGCCTGCCTGGTTCGGGTGCGGGCCTGCCTGGTTCGGGTGGGGCCCGGCCTGCGCCCGGTGCGAGCCTGCCCGCGCGCAGCCGCGGCGTGATCGGGCTGCTGGAAGAGAACTGCACGGTCTGCATGCTGTGTGCCCGGGAGTGCCCGGACTGGTGCATCTACATCGAGTCACACAAGGAACCGATGCCGGCCGAGCCCGGTGCGGCCGGCGGGCTTGGTGGGGCCGGTGGACCTGGTGCGCCGGCGCGTCGCGGCGGGCGCCAGGTGCGGAACGCCCTCGACCGGTTCGCGATCGACTTCTCGCTCTGCATGTACTGCGGGATCTGCATCGAGGTGTGTCCCTACGATGCCCTGTTCTGGTCGCCCGAGTTCAGCTACGCCGAGACGGACATCCGGGAGCTGACCCATGAGCGCGGCCGGCTACGCGAGTGGATGTGGACCGTGCCGCCCCCGCCCGCGCACGACCCAGGCGCACCCCTGGCCAAGGAAGTGCAGGCGGTCTATGGCCCCGGCGGCGTCCCGGACGGAGGTGTCGCGGACGGAGGCGGTGCGCTGGGCGCCGGCGGTGTGCTGGACCCTGGAGGCGCCCCGGATGTGCGCGGTGCGCCGGATGTGCGCGGTGCCCCGGGAGCCAGCGAGCTCTAAACCCTCAGCGCGGTGAGTTTGCGGTTACGGGTGACCGTAAACTCACCGCGCTCTGCCGGGCAGGGGAACGGGCCGGACTTCAGCGGAAGTTGACGAACTGCAGGGCCAGGTCCAGGTCCTTGCCCTTGACCAGTGAGATCACGGCCTGCAGGTCATCCTTCTTCTTGGACGAAACGCGCAGTTCCTCGCCCTGGACCTGGGCCCGGACGCCCTTCGGCCCCTCATCCCTGATGATCTTGCTGATCTTCTTGGAGTCATCCTGGGAGATGCCCTCCTTGAGGGCGACGGCGATCCGGTACTCCTTGCCGGACAGCCGCGGTTCTGCGGCGTCCAGGACCTTGAGCGAGACCTGCCGCTTGACCAACTTGTCTTTGAACACGTCCAGTACCGCGCTGGCCCGCCCTTCGCTGTTGGCCCGGATCTCGATGGCGTGATCCCCGGACCGGGCGATGGAGGCACCCACGCCACGGAAGTCGAACCGGGTGGAGATCTCCTTGGTGGTCTGGTTGATCGCGTTGTCGACTTCCTGCTTGTCGATCTTGCTCACGATGTCGAAGCTACTGTCCGCCATGCGCCGGCTCCTTCCCCTTGGCGGTGACGACGTCGGGTCATGAGGCTACTGCGGGCTGCGGGACTTAGCGGCATTGCCCGGCCGTGCGCCAGTCCGCCCACCGAGGACCAGGTCCGGCCGCAATCCGCTGCGCGGAGGACGCGTGTCGTCCGCTATCCTTCACTGAGCCGTCTGCGGGCGGCGCCAGGCAGGTTGCCCGAGTGGCCAAAGGGAGCGGTCTGTAAAACCGTCGGCTTAGCCTACGTTGGTTCGAACCCAACACCTGCCACCACTGACTATCCGTAGTATCAGCAGCTCAGCGCCGTGATTCGGAATCTTGACCTGGTCGGCGCTGCTTGCCAGTGCAAGCGGTCTGCGAAACCGCCCGCTCTGGCAGGGCAATTGTGCCCGGTCCGGGTTCTCACCTGGTGTCCGGGCCTTCCCCGCCGGCCGGTGCTGAGTTCGCTTAGACCACGCTGAACTGCGAGAAGTTGCCACTGGATCGGCGTCGGGCACATGTTCGGCCGGCGGCGCAGGCCACCATAGTTTGCGGTCGTGTGTTCGGCAGGTTCCATGATCACGGACATGTAGCGGACAGGATCTGGGCACAGCAAGCGGTCCGGCGAACCGCTTGCTCTCACGGAAGGTGACGGCGTCCGCCACTACCCGACCGCGACGGCGAGCACGGCGAGCCGCGTTACTGGGTAATGGTGATGTCGGCGATCTGGCCGTGGAAGTAGTCGGCGTAGCCGGTGTTTCCGTTTTGCTGGTAGTGGGGTTCGTCGGGCCAGTTGCCGCCGGTGTAGCCGGCGCCGAGGGTGAGATTGCCGGGGTTGGCCGACGTGAGGTTGACAGTGCCGCTGAGGGTGCCTTGGAGTTGCCCGTCGAGATAAAGGGATTGGCTGCCTGTGGTGGCGGTGAGAACGGCGTGGTGCCACAGGCCGTCGTTAACGATGACGGTGGAGGTGATGGGGGTGGTGGTGCCGTTTGGCCATTCGGCGTGGAGTTTGCCGTCGGTGCCGATGTACAGGACAGGGTAGTAGCTGCCGGTGTAGGTGGAGCCGGCCGAGAGGGCCTGATTCTGTAGGGAGACCAGGACGCCGTCGGCAGCGGTGGTCTGGAACCAGACCGAGATGCTGGGGGTTGTGTCGCTGGCCGGGAGGGTGGCGGGGGGCGGGGTGACGTAGCCTGTCTGGCCATCCAGGGTGAGGTCGGTGCTGAAGTAGTCGTTGTCTGCCCAGGTGGCACCGCCGTTGAGAGTGGCTGTGCTGCCGGTGATGCTGTCGGTGGCGGTGGTGGCGCTGGAGGTTTGGGCGAGCGGGCTGCCGTCGGTGAGCGGCCAGTCGTCGGCCGGCCCGGCGGCCGAGGAGCCGGTGGTCTCCTTGCTGAGGGTGCTGGTGGCGGTGTTCAGCGTGTAGGGGGTCAGCGTGCTGCTGGCCTTGGTCCACAGCTCAGTGGCCCCGGCCTGGTTGATGTCCGCGGACAGCAGGGCTGGCGGGCTGGCTCCCCAGGGCACGCTGAGCTGGGTCCAGTTGCCGCTGCCGATGACGGCGGTGGCGGACTGCGTTGGGTTGGTGGATTCGTAGAGCGCGCCGGTGGCGGTGTCCAGCGCGAACAAAACGGTAGCGGCGCCGTTGTTGCCGGGCTGGGCGGTGGCGAGGGTGTAGTTGTTCCAGTCGGCGGTGCCGTCGGGTGCCTGAGTGGAGAGGGTGGTGTTCCAGGTGTACCCGCCGGGTGTGGCGCAGCCGGTGCACAGGCCGTTGGTGTAGAGGTCAAGTTCGTAGCCGTTAGTAGGGTCGCCGGTGATGCCGATGAGGTCGTCGGTGCCGGTGGCCAGTTCGCTGGCGTTGCCTGCCGCGGTGAGCTGGGTGGGGTCATCGCCGTTGACCAGGCTTTGCATCAGGTCGGCGCCGATGGTCGAGGTGTGCTCGGTGTCTGGGGTGAGCGACGCGGCGTTCCCGTTCCCCCCGATGACCACGGCGTTGCCGGAGGCTGGGTAGTAGGCCATGACGTCCTGGACGTCGTCGCCGGTGAAGTCGCCGTGCAGCACGGTGGCCCCGGCCCAGTCAGCCGGGCCGTCGGCGCCGGGGCTGATCGCCGTGCCGAGGCTGCCGATATCAATCCGGGCGCCGACGGTGCCGTTGCCGGTGCCGGGGGATAGCCACAGGCTCGGCTTGGCGCCGCTGCCGACCGAGAGCACGTCGGGATAGCTGCCGCCGGTGAAGTACCCGTCCGGGTAGGGGGTGGCGGGCGGGGTGCCGGTGAGGGTCAGGGTGGCGGCTTCGCCAGGGTTCCCACCACTGGCGGTGCCATAGACGGTCAGCTGGATGGGGCCGAGCTGGGTCGGGGTGATGGTGCCGGTCCAGCTGTTGGTGCCGTCGGCCTGCACCGTGACCGGCGGCGCGGCGCCGAGCTGGTAGGTGTAGGTGACCGGGCAGGGCTGCGTGGTGGGGCTGCAGCCGGGCGGCGGGGTGAAGGTGGCGGTGAGTGGCTGCCCCAGGACACCTGTGTCCCCGGCAGGAAGGCTGACGCCGGGCGCGGAGGGGCCCTGGGGGTTGTAGGTGAAGTAGCAGTCGTCGGCAGGCTGGGGGCTGGACAGCTGGTTGACGTCGGTGCTGATGGCGTACCAGTGGTAGGTGTATTCCTTCGTCGCGCCGTCGGTGGGGTGCCAGGACTTGATGACGGTGCGGGAGAGCGGGAGGTAGGCCGTGGCCGACTTGCCGCTGCCGGTGGGCACGGACTGGCTCGGGGTTTGGGCTGCGGAGTCGTAGGCGGTGGACCCGTCGGAGTTCAGGACCACGAACCGTGTGGTCAGCGCGTCAGTGTCCGGGTCCCCTACTGCGGCGGACAGAGTGACATCGTCGTTGCCGATGACCGGGGCGTCGCTGGCGCTGTACTGGCAGGCGCCGCCCGGGTCGGTGGACCGCTTGACGGGCTTGCCCGGCGGGTCGTTGTAATGGATGGTCAGCTGCGTGTTGCCGGTTCCGTGCCGGAATTGCTTCCACTGGCTGTCATCAGACTCGCTGGCCGCGCGGATGCCGAAGGTCTGCGAGGTGGCGCCGTTCGCGACGTCGTTCTGCATGACGGAGCTGACGTCCCAGGTGACGTCCTCAGACTGCCAGGGGCAGCTGGAGTCATACCCGTAGGCGAAATACTTCTGCTGCACTTCGCTTTGCCACGATGGCTGGTTGTTCCACGTGGTCGAGGAGCTGATGCCGCCGGTGGTCCACAGCTGCGCCGCGGTGGGGGTGCACGAGGGCGCCCAGTGGTTGGTCATGTACAGATAGGCGGCGTTGACCTGCGCGTCGGTGGGCAGCGACGGCATCGCCATCCGGATGAACGACCGGGCCTTGAAGGTGGTGTTGCAGCCCGCGAAGTCGCACAGCCCGACTTGCAGGTTGTCGGATTCTTTCCAGTACGACTGGGTGGGCCACGCGGAATCGACCTGGGTCCACGCGGAGATATCGGTCGTGACCTTGTACCAGGTGGGGTCGATATAGACGGGGTAGACCGTGCTGGCGCCGGTGAGCGCGGAGGCGGGCGGGGTGAGCGTAATAGTCTTCCCGGACACGGTGACCGGGACATCCGCGGTGTGTGCATCCGCGCCGGGCGCGGTGGCGGAGGAATACGCAGGCTGGCCGCTGCCGTCGGCAACGGTGGTGCCACCGGAGCTGGTGGTCGTCGCCATCGCGGCGGGCGGTGCGGCGGAGTCCCACATGAGCGGGGCCGGCGCGGTGAACATGGCCGGCGCTGAAGGGCCCGGGGCGGCGGAGAGATCCCCGTTGCTGTCGGTGGTGACGCTCAGGCCGCTGGTGGCGATGCTGAGTTTGAGGGAGGCCAGCGCCGGGTTGGCGGCCGCGGCGGCGGTGTGCACGACCAGCACCTCGGAGAACCCGCCCTGGGCGCTAGCGGTCACGATCAGGTCCACGCCGGGCAGCACGCTAGGGTAGGTCGCCGTCGCGCCAGACAAGGTCGGGGCAGGCAGGGTCGTGGGCCAGGTCAGCGCTAGGCGCCGCGCGTCGGCAGTCATGACGGCCAGCGGCCCGCTGCCGCCGCCGGACAACACCAGGCCGCCCGTGGTGACGGCGGGGGAGATGGTGCCATCCGGGTTCGCGTGCAGCGTCGGGTCCAGGTCTGCCCAAGCGCCATTGCGCCAGGCACGCACCGGGTCGGCTGTCTCGGTGAAGCTGAACGAGCCGTCGGGGTTGGCGGTCGTGGTCGACGTAGGGGTGGTCAGCGCGCTGGCGGTGACCGGCTGTCCGGAGGCGAGTGCCTGGGTCTGGGCCTGGCCGGCAGTCAGCGGCCCCGCAGCAGCGGTCAGCCGCGCGTGCGGCTGGCGTTCGGCATGCTGGGTGGGGTGATGGGCGGCGGCCGGGGTGGCTAACCCAGCCAGGCCGGCTACGAGCAGAAGGCCTGCGGTAAGGGCACAGCGGGCCCGGTGCCTGGGATGACGTCGGGGAGCGGGCACGGCAGGCCTTTCGCTGGAATTAGCTGAGGCCGGGGCGGCAGGGACTGCTGGGCCCCCGGTCACCTGAATCCAACAAGGGAAACTCCCGGTATGGAAGTCACAAATATGTGGCTATACGGGCAAAGGTTGCGGGAGTTACGTTTTCGGGTGCCCGGTTCCAGGTTGGCCCGGGGTGCTCACGTGGTGAGGTGGCAATGGCCGGGTGGCGGGGCACGGGCAGGACAATCATGGGCCGGTTCGGGATCCTGGTCGCAGCGGCGGCCGTGCTGGCGGGGGTGGCCGGGCTTCCAGTTCAGGCGGCGGTAGCCCCGCACCGCGGTGCGCCGCCGCTGCCGAAGGTGAAGGCGGCCACAGGGGTCGGCAAGCTGGGGGTAACGCCGCGGAAGAAGCCGCCGGCCGTGCGCTCGTACCGGGCCCGTGAAACTCACTGGCCGGCCGCGGCCACGGCGAGGATCGCGTTAGACATCTCGCTGGCGCCGCTGTCCCCGGCTGGGCAGGCCGCCACGCAGCGCACGTTAATCTCGCAGGGCTTGGTGGCCCAGGGAGCGGGCACCCCGGTGTGGGCGCAGTCGCTGCCGGGCCACGCGGCGATGACCGGGGTGCGGGTGCGGGTGCTCAGCCACGCCGCGGCGCTGGCCGCCGATGTGCACGGGGTGGTGTTCACCGCCCGGCGCGCTGCGGGCAGCGCAGGCGGTTCCGTGCGGCTGGGCATCAGCTACGCCGGGTTCGCGCAGGTCTCGGGCGGGAACTACGGGCTGGGCCTGGGGCTGGCCGAGTTGCCGGCCTGCGCGCTGACCACTCCCACCCGCCCGGCCTGCCGGGTGGAGCGGCCGCTGGTGTCGCGGAACGACCCTGCCGCTCAGGATGTGTCCGCGCAGGTCAGCTTGCCCGCATCGGCGGCGACTAGCGGCAGCGCCGCCACCGACGTTGTCCTGGCCGCCACCACGACCTCGGACGGCGGCGGCCCGGCGGGCACCTACTCGGCGACGTCGCTGCGGCCCTCGGGAACCTGGAGCGAGGGTGGATCGTCCGGGTCATTCACTTACTCCTATCGGCTGACGGTGCCACCCGCCGCGTCCAGCCTGGTGCCATCACTGGCACTGAACTATGACTCCGGCCGACTGGATGGGCAGACCGCGGCCACCCAGGTGCAGGCATCCTGGGTGGGGGATGGGTGGTCGGCACCGGAGTCGTTCATCGAGCAGTCCTTCACCCCGTGCGCGGATGACCCCGAGGGCAGCGCCGCGTCCCAGTCGACCCAGGACGCCTGCTACGACGGCCCCATCCTCACCTGGTCCCAGGACGGGTCCTCCAACCCGCTGGTGTGCCCGGCCCCGTTCAGCTACACCACCTCCAGCACCTGCAAGGCCTCCGCCGACAGCGGGGAGGTCATCACCCACCACGTGAACTCGGGGAACGGCAGCAACACCAAGTTCACCGACTACTGGACGATCACCGAGCGGGACGGCACCACCTACTACTTCGGCCTCAACCAGCTGCCCGGGTGGGCCAGCGGAGACCCGGCCACCGGGTCAGTGGACTACGAGCCCGTATACAGCGCGCATTCGGGGGACCCGTGCTACAGCAGTGCGGGGTTCTCCTCATCAGCGTGCACGATGGCCTACCGGTGGAACCTGGATTACGTCACCGACCTGCACGGCAACGCGATGGCCTATTACTACGGGCGGGACTGGAACGCGTACGCCCAGAACGGGAACACCTCCAGCGCGGTTAGCTACACCCGTGACAGCCACCTGTCCCGCATCGACTACGGGTTCACCGACGGGAACGCCTACACCGGGCATGTGCCGGACCAGGTGGTGTTCGGCACCGGGGACCGGTGTTTCGCCACGAACTGCGACCCGATCAGCACGTACGCCTCCAACTGGCCGGATGTGCCGTACACGCAGGACTATTGCGCTGCGGGCGCTAGCTGTCAGGTGACGGGGCCGACGTTCTGGTCCACGGTCCGGCTGGCCTCCATCACTACCCAGCAGTGGAATGGCACCGCCTACGCGCCCGCAGATTCCTGGTCGCTGGCACAGAGCCTGCCGACGCCCGCGGATCAGACCAGCCCGACATTGTGGCTGGATTCCATCACCCACACCGGCTCTGACACCACGGCCGGAGGCAGTGCGGTCACCTTGCCTCAGGTGACCTTTACTCCCGTGGACGAGCAGAACCGGGTCAACCCGGGAAACTACCCCGGGCTCGACCGGTTCCGGATCGAGCAGGTCACTACCGAGACGGGGGCGCAGATCTCGGTCAGCTACGAGCTCACCGACCCGTGTAACCCCAGCTCGCTGCCATCGCCGTCGGCGGATACCTCGTCGTGCTTCCCGGTGTACTGGCAGCAATTCACCCCCTCCACCGGCGCGGACTGGTTCAACAAGTGGGCCGTCGCTATTGTCGCCGTGTCCGACCCGACCGGCGGCTCGCCCGGCGTGTACACCTCCTACGCCTACAACAGCCCGGCGTGGCACTACGACGACAACGAGATCGTCCAGCCGAAATACCGCACCTACGGGCAGTGGCGCGGCTACCAGACCGTCTACACCTACACCGGCGGCGGCACCGACCCACAGACCAAGACCAAGACCGACTATTACCAGGGCATGGACGGGGATACGTTACCGTCCGGTACCCGGTCGGTGACGCTCACCGACTCCCAGGGCGGCCAGCACACTGACAGTAACCAGCTCGCCGGGAATGTCCTGGAGTCCACGTCTTATGACTACAAGAGCGGCGCGGTCGATCACTCCACCATCTCCTCCTACTGGGTGTCCCCGGCGGCCGCGACCCGCACCCGGTCCGGCCTGCCTGATCTGACCGCGAACGCGACCGGGCTGGTGGAGACCTGGAGCAGGCAGGCGATCACCGACACCGGGACCACCACGTGGCGAACGACCGAGACCGACACCAGCTACGACGCCAGCCCCTCCGATGCGCTGTTCGGGCTGCCGCTGCACACCTTCAGCCACGGGGACCTGTCGGACACCTCCCAGCAGACCTGCACGACCACCACCTACGCGCCCCCCAACAGCAGCGAGAACCTGATCGGGCTGGTGGCCGAGACCGAAACCGACGCGCAGCCCTGCGGCGGCGCCAACCCCGGCGGGGCCAGCGCCCCGGGATCCGGGCAGGTCAACGCGCTGACCGCCCCGGCCAGCCTGTCCCGCCCCGCCGACGTCATCTCCGACACCAGGACCTTCTACGACAACCCGGCCCTGGCCACCACGTGGCCGCAGCCGGCCAGCCCGGCCTGGCCGCAGGCGACGCCGACCCTCGGTGACGTCTCGGTGGTCCGGCAGGCCACCGGCTACTCCGGCGGCGCGTTCACCTACCAGACCAAATCTGCGGCCGTCTACGACTCCTACGGCCGGACGGTCAACTCCTACGACGCCAACGGCAACCTCACCACCACCAGCTACACCATGACCAACGGAGTCACCACCGGCGACAAGGTCACCAACGCGCTCAGCCAGGCGACCAGCACCACATTCGACCCGCTCCGCGGCATCCCGGTCTCGGTGACCGATCCCAACAGCATCACCACCACGGTGCACTACGACGGGCTCGGCCGGCTCACCGATGTATGGGGGTACAACCGGGCCACCACGTCAGCGGCCAACGAGATCTACAGCTACGCGGTCTCCAACAGCGCCCCCACGGTGGTGACCACCCAGCAGCTCAACAACGAGTCCACCTACGTCACCTCGACCACGCTGTATGACGCGCTGCTGCGGACCCGCCAGACCCAGGACCCGGCTCCGGGCGGGGGGATGCTGGTCACCGACCACTTCTACGACTCCCGCGGCTGGGAGTGGAAAACCAACACGAACTGGTTCGACCCTGGCGCGAATCCCGGCTCTTCGATCGTCACCGTCCCCGACAGCCAGGTCCCCGATCAGCAGGTCACCGACTTCGACGGGCTGGGCCGCCCGGTTCTGGTCACCTCCTACGATGACTCGGCGGTGAAGTCCACCACGGCGACCGCCTATTACGGGGACCGGATCACCACCGTCCCCCCATCCGGCGCCACCCCTACCTCCACCGCCAGCGACGCGCTGGGCCGGACCACCGAAGTGGACTCCTACACCTCAGTCCCGACGGTCACCACCACCCTGTCCGGTGGCATCACCTCGGTCGCCATCACCGGCGGTACTACCCAGGCCACCGACTACTCCTACAACCACCGCGGCGAGCTGTCTGACATCAAGGACGCCGCGACTGGCGAGGACTGGGGCAAGACCTACAACTTGCTCGGCGAGGTCACCGGCAGCACCGGCCCCGACACCGGGGCCACGACGATGACTTATGACCCGGACGGGAACCTGGCCTCCAGCACCGACGCCCGCGGCAAGACGATCAGCTACAGCTACGACGCGCTGAACCGCAAGACCGGCGAATACGACGGTCCCTCACCGGCGGCATCCCCGCAGCTGGCGTCGTGGGTGTACGACAACTCCAACAACGTCGCCGGGGTGACCAACCCGGTCGGGCAGCTGACCACCGAGTCGTCCTACTCCGGTGGCAACACCTACACGCTGCAGCAGACCGGCTTCAACGTCTTCGGGGAGTCTCTCGGCCAGACCCTCACCCTGCCCGCCGCCGAGGGGAACCTGGCCGGCAGCTACACCCTCACCCATCTGTATTCGTCCACCGCCGGGCTGCTGCTGCGCGACACCTATCCCGCCTCCCCCGGCGGCGGGGCGCTGCCCGCCGAGACCGTCACCCACGGGTATGAGACCGGGTTCGACCTGCCGGACGGCCTCGGCAGCACCCTCGCCGCCTACGGCCAGCAGGTCAGCTACACCCCGTTCAGCCAGGTAGCCCAGGAAGAAATCGGCACCACCACCAGCAACGCATACATCACCAACAGCTACGACCCGCACACCGGTGCGCTCACCGACTCCAACGTCAAGAACACCGCGGTCTCGGCCACCCCGTTCGACGACACCTCCTACAGCTACGACCCGTCCGGGAACATCACCGCCCAGACCGACACCCGCAACGGCACCACGTCCGAGACCCAGTGCTTCACCTACGACACCCTCGACCGGCTCACCCAGGCGTGGACCGCCACCGATGACTGCGCCGCCAGCCCCAGCAGCAACAACGGCGCCACCGTCGGGGATGGCATCAGCGGCGGCGCGTACTGGACCAGCTGGGCGTTCAACCCGCTCGGCGACCGCACCACGCAGACAGAGCACTCCCTGACCGGCGGCACCGGCACCGTCACCACTTACACCTACGGCAACGCCAGCCAGCCCGACACCCTCACCGCCACCTCGGCCACCGGCCCGTCGGGGACCAGCACCGCCGCCTACGGCTACGACGCCGACGGGAACACCCTCACCCGCGCACTGCCCTCCGGCAGCCAGACCCTGACCTGGACCGATGACGGGAAGCTCGCTTCCGACACCACTAGCGCCGGCACCACGTCATACGTGTATGACGCCGACGGGAACGTGCTGCTGCAAAAGGACCCTGGCCAGACCACCCTGTTCCTGTTCGGCGGCGCTGAGCAACTCGTCCTCAACACCTCGACCGGGGCGGTCACCGGAACGCGGTTCCTGGCCCTGCCTGGCGGTGGGCAGGTCGTCCGCACCGGCGCGGGAACCGCGTACAGCTTCGAGGTCGGCGACCAGCACGGCACCAGCCTGCTCACCCTCGACCACACCGCCGCCAACCCCGCCTGGCGGCAGTACACCCCGTACGGCGCGCCCCGCGGCACCGCCCCCGCCACCTGGCCCGATACCAACGCGTTCCTCGGCAAACCCACCGACACTCCCACCGGCCTGGACCTTATCGGCGCTCGCCAGTACGACCCGGACACCGGCCGGTTCTTGTCCGCCGACCCCATCCTCGACCCCGCCCACCCGCAGACTCTCGGCGGCTACACCTATGCCGCCGACAACCCCGTCACCCAGGCCGACCCCACCGGGCTGCTGCTACCCGGTGGCGCCCAGTGCGGCGTCATCCCATCCGAACCCTGCCAGTCCGGCGGTGGCGGCAGCCACAACGGTGGCAGCCCCAGCCCCGGCAGCCCTGGGGCCGGGCCCGGGCCCGGCAGCGGCTGTGACCCCTACATCCAGCTCTGTGGCGGCAACCCAGGCAATGGCCAACCCGACGGCCCTGGCGCCCCACCCCCACCCGACCTGCACCCCATCGCCGCTCACTACGAGAATCCTGCCGCGGATCCAAACCGCGCGCCGGGTTGCCACGCCTCCCCCCGCGGCTGGCAAGGAGACTGTTACAGCGGCTGGCTGACTGCCAGCCAAGGCAGGGCTGTCGCCATCGGTCTTGGACTCACCCTTATCAACATCCTCCAAGGCGGGCTAGACCCCGCTACCGACGCCCTCGAAGTTGGCGAGGTAGCCGGAACAGCCGCAGAAGACGCAGCGACTGGAACCTCTCAGGCAGTCAACGCCGCACCTAGGTCAATGTGGGCAGAGAAGCTGGCGGAGGAGGGTCGGCAGGCTGGCGAGACCACTCAGAACCTGCATGATGCTGCGGACACAGCAGGCATGGCGGCTCAGGACCTCCTCGGCCCGCATCCTTCTACCTGGCAGGCGATGATCGATGCAGGCGGCGGGCTTCCGCCTTCCGCCCCCGTCTCTAATACAGTGGGTACCACTTTCTCCCCCGTGGAGGGCGGTGCGGTGACTGCGACGATGGCTATGCGCGCCCTCTGGATGGCCATTCAGAGGGCGATGGGATGACAGCAGCAGTGGAAGCTGATCATGAGACTGTGCGGGAACAAGCCGTCTCAGCGCTGCGCGCCGCGCTGGTCAGTGGGATGGGCGTGGCCGACGCGTTCCGGAGATGTTGGTATCGGCATCCGGTATTCGCAACGGCTTTGTTCGTTGAATCAGCGTCCCAACGGTTCGGTACTCATCCTGACATACGAGCAATTACCAGTTTCGTGGCTGCGATCCGAGAATCGCGGAGAGGTGCAGGGCTTGGCTTTCCGTGCAGGGAGGCTGAGGCGCTGATCCGCGCTGCGCTTGGCGAGGCGGAGCTGATGGATGCGGTCCACCCAGGTCAGTTCAGCTACACGGAGATCGGTATAGCAGTATTGGTCATGCTCTACGACGAAATGGGCTTCACTGCGACGGAGTGGGAGCCGTTGCTGGACCGGGCGAACGCGATGCTCGAGAAGGCTCACCGTTACTCTCAGGAGCTTTCCTCGTCCGAGGACGAGTGGTTCGCTTCGGGAATGCCCGATTCGCCGTTTGTGCTACAATCAAACGTGAATATCTGATTGGAAGGGCTATTCATAATCCATGCGAATTCGCTCTCGATCGAAAGCGCCGACGGGCCCGCGGACATATGTTGGCCAATGGTTGCTGGCGACGATGCTAAATCAGAGCAGCGAGCGCCAACGCCTCAGCCGTATGTTGAATGGCGGGAAGAGCGGCTGGAACTATGACGAGCCGGCGGTTGTGGAAGTGGCATTCCAGATGGCTGTCAGCCGGCTTTTCCCTAAGGCTGTAGACGTCCGTGAGATCACGGCTTTCGTTGTGGATATGCGTTCAAGAATACATAGCACGGAACCTCCGGATCAGTTGGAGACTGAGGCGCTTATCCGAGCTGCACTCGGAGATCAGGATGTCTTCATTAGTGACATTCAGCCTATGCGCGTATTTAATATACACGTTGCAATTACCGCTGAGGCGACTCGGAGGTTTGAACTTGGCAAGGACGATATCGAGCGGCTAATTCTCGAAAGTGAGCGGATCGCGTTCGAACGAGGGTGGAACCCCCCTCTCGCTGACTGAGCCCACTAACTGTACTAAGAAGTTCGTAGTTCGTAGTAGGGACGCCGCAGAAGACAGTGGCCCCGCCGCCGACGCCGCGACTGCGGGGCGAATGAGCCTCACCCCCGCCACGAAGGGTCCTGCTCGCCTCTGGCGTGGCGGCTCCCATCCCCAGCCTCAAACCGGGCGAGAAGATCCTCGCGACCAACGTCCGCACTGGGCAGACCTCGGCCGAGCCGGTTACTGCGGTCCTGGTTTACCACGACACCAACCGCTGCGATCTGACCCTCAAACCTGCCTACGGCACGGCCGTCGGAGTAGCGCTACCCGGCGAGTGTGCGTGCCGCGATACCGCCGACGGCTGGCGGAAGCGGTCTGGTGGGAACGATGGTTATCGTTGCGCTGATTCAGAAAATCGCTGATCTAGTGCCGCATCAGGCAACGTTCGCCCGGGTGACGACTCGGCGGAGCCGTTCGTCGTAGGCGTGGTTGTTGCGCCAGATGATGTACCGGCGGATCATGCTGGCCTGTTCCTTATGGCTGGCGTGGTCAGTCCCGTCCAGCGCGAAGTAGCGCAGTGCGGTGAACTGGGCCTCCACGCGGTTTAACCAGGATGAATTGGTCGGCGTGTAGGCGATCTCGACGTTGTTCGCGCTGGCCCAGGCGCCGACCCGGCCATCTTTAGCGGTGCTCAGGTGCGGGCTTAAGTTGTCACAGATGATCGCGATCCGGGTCGCGGGTGGGTAGAGAGAGCGCAGGTAACGGCAGAACTCCAGGAACCGGCCGCGGGTCTTGCGCGGCTTGACGTGCCCGGACAGCCTGTCCTCGCCCAGCTCATAGGCGGCGAACAGATGCCGCACCCCCTCCGTGCGGGTATAGGCCGCGCGCATCCGCGGCCGCGGATGGCGGCCCGGTTCCTTGTGCCCTTGCCGCTGACCGCGGCCCACTGGCGGCCGGGACGGGGCTGCAGGTTGAGCGGGCCGAACTCATCCACGCAGAAGATGACCTGTGGCTCGCCTGGTTCCGGGACGGTCTCACCATCGGCGATGGCATACAAGTGCTCGATGCGGGCCTTCTTCACCGCGTAGCACGGGTCCGCCGAGGTCTTCCAGGTCTTTACCCGTTGAAAGGACACGCCCTCCTCGCGGAGCAGGACCCGCAGGCCTTCGTGGCTGATGTCGTCGACCACCCCCTCAGCCACCAGGAAGTCCGCCAGCTTGGACAGGCTCCCGGTGGAAAACGGCAGGCCATGCTCAGCAGGCCGTGACTTGGCGATCTTCCTGATCTCGCGGCGCTGCGCCAAGGTGAACTTCGGTGGCCTGCCGCCCTTGTACCTGGGATACAGCGAGCTGAACCCGTCAGCGTTGAAGTTGCGGATCACATCGCGGACCCGGCGCCCCCTAGTGCCGGGGCTGAATGATAGCGATCCGCACCTTGAGCGCGCCTACGCCCTGAGCCGCCATGCTGACGCCACGGTCTTTACCGGCTTGTTCTACCGCGATCAGATCGCATCCTATTACCGGGCCAACGGCCTGCCCAAGCCCTACGACGCGACAGCGCGCCGGAAGATAGTGCCAGAGACCCTGGAGCAGCGGGTGCTGGCAGCATTCGCGGGCTCGGCCTCGCTGTTCCGTAAGACCTCCTGCGCCGTGTCACACGTCCACAGCCTGCCTGACTATAACGGCCACTACGGCATCCGGGAATTGTGCGGCATCTGCCCAGTTCGCCAGGTTGACCTGTGCCGCAGCGCGCACCAGATACCGTCGGCCGGCCAGATTTACCAGGCCGCCAGCGCGCTGCCCGAAACCTCAGGCCTGACGGTAGTAGACATCACCGAACGGGCTGCTGTCGTATCCGGGCTGGAGGATGAGCAGCCACGCTATTACCTGCAGCATGCGCTCGGCTTTCAGATGCACGACGCGCGGCACCCACACCACGCGCGCCGGCACGGCCGGGCAGACATCGGATGGAAGGACACGCCCCCCGGTGACTGACTGGACGAGCCTGAGCTATGCCGTAGTCGACGTGGAAGGCAATGGCCAGCAACCACCCGACCTGGTTGAGCTGGCGATCCTGCCGATCACTGACGGTGCTATCGGTGAGCCCGCGACCTGGCTGGTCAGGCCACCACGGCCGATCAGGCGCTTCGCGACCAGCATCCACGGGATATCAGCTAAGGACGTTGCCGGTGCGCCACCTTTCGCAGAAATCGGGCATGAGGTACGCCGGGCGCTCACGGGCAGGGCACTCATCGCCCACAACGCGCATGTCGACGTGGGTGTGCTCCAGCGGGAACTAGCCGGATGGGATTTCCCCGAGGTATTCGACACCCTCAAGCTCGCCAGGGCGCTGCTTCCGGGCCGGCCCAGTTACAGCCTCGGTGCTCTGGTTGAGGCGTTGTCTCTCGGCGGTGGGATGCCCCCGGGGCTGGCACCTCACCGGGCCGCCTATGACGTGATCGTCACAGCCCGCCTGTTTGCCCGCCTCGCCACCCGCCACGACGGCAGTCCCCTCTCGCTGCGAGAACTCCGCAGTCACTCAGGACAACAAGAACCCGGAGACGCTGATGAAACTGCGACCCTTTTCTAGCCAGCACCGGGGAATGTTTATCAGCATCGACGGGCCGAGCGGAGCCGGTAAATCAACAATTGTCCGCCATCTGGCGCAGATGCTCGCCGCGGCCGGTGAGGATATCCATATCACAGCCGAACCGTCCAGTGGACCTATCGGCATACTGTGCCGGGAACTGACTGAATCTCTTACTGGCCACGCCCTGGCTTGCTTATACGCAGCCGACCGGTATCATCACCTGGAAATAGAAATCCGCCCTCATATGGAACGCGGCGAGACGGTAATAACCGACCGGTACGTGCCGTCCGGTCTTGTCATGCAGCGGTTCGACGGCATAGACTCGGCTTTCCTGTGGCAATTAAACTCAGAGGCTGACCGCCCCGACCTCGCAGTGATCCTCGAAGCTGACCCAGAAATCATCGCTGAGCGGCTGACTGCGCGTGGGCCCGCATAATCGTTTCCAGGTCACGCCCGGCAGCAGCCACGCTGAGGCTCATTTCTACCTGCAAGCCACGGAAAGACTGGTCCAGGCTGGCTTCGACGTGCTGCGCGTGGACTGTAATAAGCAGCCCGCAGACCAGTCGGCGTCATTCATCCACGATCAGCTCATGCGCTTCTTTGTGACCGGTCCCCGCCAAGACGGCACCGGCCGTAGCGCTCATCCCGGCTTAGCAGAAAGAACGGCACCATGAGCGGCAAGGCGGGCACGGCGCAGCGGCCACGTTGCTGCCACGGCCCTCTTGCTGAGGGCGGGGCTGGCGCTGTCAGCGGGACTGTTACCCCCGGTGTCAGGCAGGGCCTGGCGCAGCGCCTGGCAACACGGCTACACGCGTGCATCACGCCATCGCCTCGTTCAGGAGAAGGGAAGCGACCGCTGAGGACAAGCGCTCCGCCCTTGTCACTCTGGCCGGCATTCTTGAAGAGCGCCGCCAGTTGATCAAGGCGGATCTCGGCAGCGCCGACGAGGGTGCCCTGTTCCACATCGCCAACAAGTTCGCCATCCGTCATCAGAACATGGACGAGCAGGGCAACTATGACCCAGCCTTCCTGGACTGGATCTTCTGGTGGTACCTCGGCACGGTGGAACTAACCGACCGGATCATCACGCGGCAGGAGAATAAGAGCGCTGGTGCCCGCCCGGGCGGCGGGGCTGGCACGCCCTAGCCGTCGTAGCCACTGACGCCTGCGGCGAGATCTGCGAGCAGCAAATCCATGACGATCTCCTCTTCGACGGCCACGATGTGATTAAGCATCGCTTGCATCAGATCCGGGTCCCACGGAGTTCTTGCCTGTCCAGTCGCCGGCGAGAGCCGTTTTGGACGTTGGTTGAGTCCCAGGCCTTCTCGGTAGTCGCGGGCACCGAACCGCCAGGGCACGGCACCAGATTCCGCCATGACCCACCTGGCGATGTCAAGGCCGGGCCAGTCGAAGTCTCCGTGATAGCAGAGCGCGGCGCCGGCATTCCGAAGTTCCCGGAGCAGCAGTCCGGCCGCCACGCTTGGCCGTCCTTCGGTGGAGATCAGCGGGGCACTGCGGGTAGCTAGGCTGCTCGATGCGGCTTCGACGACGCTTGGGTTCTCGCAGGCGAAGATGGTCTTCAGCCTGTCCGGAATCGGTTCACGCTCCTTGTCCAGATAATGCCGCACCTGGCCGAGAGTGAGCCTGACGGGCAGGCCAGCCGCAGCGTTAGCGGCCAGTGTGGTGGATACCGGTCCTGAGCCCGGAAGGATGAGCCCGAAAGTCAGTACGGTGGAGGAGACGGTGTCGAGAGCTACCCCGGCGTTGGCCCACAGCATTCGCCTGCGCTCGGCGCCGACGTGTTCGTCCGGACGGTCATCGCGCCAGGCGAGTGCCCGTAGCACGGCGGCTTGTACGGGGCCATCGTCGAGCGCGTGGGCATGGCCAAGTACCCGCCCAGCCAGGATCGCCAGTGATGTTCCCGGATGGGGCAGCGTATCAAGGACGGCGAGTACGTCCGACAGCACGCGGCGGCGTATCTGCGGATCCGCTGGCATACGGCCGTAACGACGTTCATCGGCCAGCCAAGGCTCCAGCTTTGGATGACGGGTGAGCGCTGGATGGCTGAACGCTTCCGCCCAGAGTTGATCGTTGACGGACTGCCGCGCGGCCCTGTCGGTTCGGCGCTTGGCGGCTTCGTCGTCAAGCGGGCCGCCGGTCGCCGTCAGGCAGGCCGCGAGTCCCGCGCCGAGTCCGCTGGCACGTAGCAGCGCGTCCACCCTGGACAGGGTGATCGTGACCGTCTCGTCCTTGTTCGTGGGCCAGCGCAGGAAGTCGGCCATGGCGGCGACCTGTGTGTCCTCCAAAGTGGTCAGATCGACGCGTATCCGCTGCCGAGACAGATCCATCTCCCAGGTAGCACGCACGGTGTGCGTGAGCCACCGCCAGGACGGGCTGCGAAGCACCTGCCGGATGTGCTCGGCGTCACGTTCGCTGAGCGGCTCTGGTACCGAAAGGTCGTACGCGGTCATGGCTCGCCGTCCGCGTAGAGGAACGGATCAGGATCCATTAGCCGGTGCGCGGCGCGGCCGTCCCAAATGGTGCGGGTACCGAGAACCGCCTCGTTGCCCTTGACCAGTTGGTAGATGGCGAGCCCGTCGATCTGGCGGTAGAAACCCTGCTCGCTTTCGCTCGTCGCGACAAGGTCGAGATCAAGGATGCGGATGAGTTCGAAGAGGTCCCCCCGGTTGTCCTCGTCGACGCCTGCGAACACCTCATCGAGCAGAATCAGCCGCGGCGCGCCCGGCACTTGCCGCCCGTCAGATGCTGTTGCTCTCACGTCGGCGGAGTCACAGTAGGAAGCCGCGGCGGCGAATAGCGGCAAGTGCAGGCAGACGGCCTTCTCTCCGCCAGACAGAGATCCGTGCGTCTTGCTGGTGAGCGGCTGGTACGGCTGCTCGGGTCCGCGCCTGAACTTGATCGTGAACCGTCGCCACTCGCGGTAATCGAGCAGCTTGCGCATCTGCTCGGTGTAGTCGGCGTCCCCCGTTGCGCGCACCGTGGCCAGGTGTCCCCGGAAGAACTCCTGGAGCCGTTCCCGTTCGGATTCTAGGGGCGCGTCCTTGCCCATCAGCTTAACGATCTCTCCCATTCCGGGAGCGTTCTTTTCGTCGGGGACCCAGTCCATCGAAACCTGGATCCCGCTTCCTGTCGGATGCGCGGACATGAGGTCCGACATCTGCTTGATCGCGGTGCGGGCATCCCGGATCTTGTTCGTGACCTCACGGCGGGTGGACTCGGCCAGGAACTTCCGGAAGAGGTCAGCCTCATGCTGGGCCAGCAGTTGCTGCGCCTGGAAATGCTCCTCTGCAATCGCCGTCATCATCCGCGCCAAGGAGAGAGACCGCGTGCCGCGGCTCGTCTCCAGCACCAGCAGGCCGTGGTGGCGCTCATCCCGTACGCTGACCTTGCCGGCGAGATCGGGCTCCAGTCGGTGCCGGTTCTCGGTAACGCGATTGGCCGCCGTCTCGACCGCTTCCGGATCGCGGCGGAGCTTATCCCCGGCGGCGTCCCTGACCGCACGGGCCCAGTCGCGGGCCGCCCGCACTCCGAGGGATGCGACGGGCCCGGCGTTCGGCGTTGTTGGATTCGGCGGTCCGCCGACGGGGGCATCGGGGTACCCGGCCATCGCGAGGAGACCCAAACGGTGAGCGGCCAGGAAATCGGCCGTCGCGGTCGCCCGCATCTTGTCTGCCTCCGCCCGTTTCTCGGCCAGCCCCCGCAACTCAGTCTCCGCTTCCGTGAGCTTCAAGTTCTGGGTGAGCTTTTCTTCCGATAGCTTGTTCTTCTCATCGCCGAGTTCTTGCTGCTTTTCCTCAAGCTCTGTCAGTTCGCTGACGATCCGCTCGTAGTCATATCCGTAATTCCTGGTGAGTTCGTCCAGCTCGGCGGCCTTTTCAGCGAGTTCCCGCTGCAGCCGGTCTGCCTCGGATCTCAGCTTGCTCGCCGTTTCCGCGCTGACGATGGAACGGGCATGTGCGTGCTGCGCCGTGCCCGCGGCCCTGATCTGCTCGATCCCGCTGCGCAGCCACCGCTCGGCAGACTGCCGGTATTGCCGGACGGACTCGGCGAGGACGTCCGTATCGCAGTTCTCCGGAAGCCCGTTAGCGAGCAGCGCGGTACGGAGCGTTCCGGCACTGGTCTCCGCGTTGCCCTTGGCTTTCCTTTCTTCTTCCTCCCGGCTTTCGAACCGCCCCCGCGCTTGGCGGACCTGTTCCCGGGCTGCGACGACGCTGGCACGGGCCTCCCGGACCGCCGAGTCGTCGGGAATCGCGGCGCGTTCGTCTTCCACCGTCCCGAGTTGCGTCTGGCACCGGCCAGCGTTAGCTCGCCGTGCGGCCGCGGCCTCGGTCCACGCCGCTGCCAGCCTGCCCACCCGCATGGCCAGTTCCCGCAGGGGGACGACAGATGCCGCAGCGGCGGGATTCTTGAGAACGTGCCCTGCTAGTTCGCTCGGCGAGTCATCCAGATCAGCAGCGGGAGGAATCTGCCGCACCTCAGACGCCACCGGCGGCTTCAGTGGTGTCCGGGCAAGGCAGTCTCGCAGTTCACGGGCCGCGTCAGTCGTGCGGTGAGCCGCCTGACGCGCGGTGTCACCCGTGGTGCGAACACCGTCGTCTGGCGGGAGATCGTCTCGTTCGGTGTTAAGGCGGGCGAGGGCGCGGCTGATTTCAGACTGGCGCCGCTCAAGCTGGGTGAGTTCCGTGCGCCGTTCCGCAAGCTGACGGCGGATCTCAGCCAGCGCGGCCTGGCGAGCTGACTCTCTGTTACTCGCGCCGATGAAAGCGATGTCACTGACCCTGTGCGCTCCTGTGAGCGAGCCCGCCCGCCATGACCCGTCCCTGCCCAGCACCAGGCCCTGCAGCGCCGCCGCGTGCGCCGTCGGCGCGCAGCTGATGCGGGAAAGCACGGAATGGATGATGCCCGATGGCACTCCGATCTCCGCGCTGTCCGCGTCCGGGACCAGGACGTCGGCGAGGGTGCCGCCGCCCGCTGTCGGCGAGGATGTCGCGGCGTCAAGCTGCGCATCGAGGAGCGGTCGGCCGTCATCGCTTGACAGCAATCGGCCGTCGGGGCTGATCCAGGCATCCGCTACCCCGCTGCCCAGCGCCGCAGCCTCCAGCCCGAGCCGGTCGTCCCTGCCGACTGAGGCGGCGAAGGCGACCAGCATGTAGAACGGGGCACCCGCCCGGTTTTCCCGGCTGGCTTGCCGGGTCGCCGGGATCTCGGGTTCCGGGAGCCCTCCGCTGGCGAGGTGTTCTTCCCGAAGAGAAAGCTCATCGATGGCGCCGCCGACGCGGGACAGTTCCGGTTCGAGGTTGGCCCGGTCCGTGAGGAGCTCGCCTGAGCGGGCCGTGTATGCTCTGGCGGCCCATTCGCTGGCAGCCTGATGGATGCCTTCTCCGGGGACCACGCCGAAGTCGGGTGGTGCCGCACCAGCGGACAGCTCGCTCGCAGCGGCGGCCCACGTGGTGACATCCGCCCGGTATGAGGTGATGGAATGTTCGTGTGCGGCGGCGTCCACGGCGGCTTTCTCGATCAAGGCCGCGACGTTCTCGGCCAGCCGGGCCACACCCGCCACCGCGGTGGCGGTCCGGTCACGGTCGGCCGCCGCCGTGAGATGCTCCTGCTGCTGAGCGAGGAGCGCGCCAGACCGTGCCCGTGCTGCTTCGGCGGCCCAGCGGGGCGCGCGTTCCAATACGGTCGCCGGATCCCAGGGCAGCGGCGGCGCCTGCCCGGCCCCAAGCTGGACGCTGGACTCGGCCCACTGCTCCAGTTCCCCGATCCAGTCCAGGGTGATGGCGGTGTCTTCTTCGAGCTGTTCGTTGAGTGCCGCCTCGGCGTCGTCTAGCTCGGCCTGGGCCCGTTGGGTTTCACCTCGCGCGATCTCCAGGGCGGCCTGGTTTCGGCCCGCGGTCGTGCTCAGGCCGCGCAGTGCCTCGACCTCGCCAAACCAGGCGCCTATGTCGGCCTCCAGCTTGCCGACCAGTTCTCTCGCGCGGTCGAGGACCGTCCTGAGCGTTTCAGGATCCGGGGTGTCAGCACCGGACAGGGCTGCCAGAGCGGCGGCGAGTTCTGTGTCGAGTTCGCTGGTTCTCGCGCTTTCCGCGCGGTTCGCTGCCTGGTCCTGATCGAGTGAGCAGTTCTCCCGGGTGGTGATGGCCTCATCGGTGGCACGTTCGGCCGCGGAAGCATCGTCGGCGGCGGTCGTCTCGGCATTATCGGCTGTCGTAGCCGCAGTCGCGGCGGTGCCGCGCAGTCCCTTCACCTCCTCGCGAAGCGGCTCGACTCCCAGCCCCTTCGTGTAGGCGTCCCGCCTTTTCAGGGCCTTGACGCGGCCAGCGATCTCAGCGAGGCAGTCATCGATCTCCTGGTGGCGGGTCCTGATGGCCTCCAGAGCTTCCTTTGCGTCGTCGCGAGCGAATTCGGCCGCTGTGGTCTTCTCTCCGAGAGTGCTGATCGCGGACTCGGCGGCAGCCACTGCGTCGGCCCGTGCGGCACTCGCGGCCCGCGAGTAATCCCGGTAGACGTTGTGCAGTCTTCGCAGATCGCCCAGGGTCTGCTCAAGCTCATCCACGGCGGCGGAGTGCCGGTCGAGCCGCTCGAAGCCCTCGGCGAGATCTTCGACGATGCCCTCCGACACCGTCGGGAGACTGTCCCGCAGGATCTTGTTGAGGCCGTTCTCGTCGAGTTTGTCCGACAGTTTCGGCCGTCGGAGCTGCAGTAGCGTCTGGATCAGAACGGCGTACCGCTGCGGGTTCAGCCTGTAGAGGGCCTGGTTGACGGCCGTGCGGTGGGCTTCACTGGTCGGGTGCATGGTGCCGGGTCGTCCGGCGGCGGTCTGGGCCGCCAGCTCCGTCGTGAGTTGTTGTGCGGTCAGCGGCTCGGACCCGGGATGGCCTACGGAGAAATCCACGCCGATCCGGGCCGAGGTAGTGAAGTAGTGTGCCTTGACGGACGAGTCGCGGGTGCCTTCGAGCATCGCTCCCACGGTGAAGTACTCGCATTCGCCAGAGGGGAGGTATCGCCCGAACTCGACCCACGTGTAGGCGCGCTCGCTGGTGCGGGTGCCGGACTCGTCGAATCCGAGGAGCCATAGGTACATGTTGCGGTGGTTGCCGCCGAAGGTCGACAGCCGCGATGCCTTGAGCTCGGCGTCGAGGAGATATGGGAGCAGCACTTCGAGCGCCATCGACTTCCCGGTGCCGTTGTTGCCGCGCAGCAGGAGCCGACCGTTGTGGAAGAAGAACACCTGCTCGTCGTAGAGGTAGAGATTGAGGATGCCCGCCCGCAGCGGCTGCCAGCGTTCTCGGACCGGCTCGGGGATGCCTGCCAGCACATCCATCGGCAGGGCCGAGGTCACGGTCATGTGCTTTCCTCCTGTCCTTCTGGGGGCTGTCCTCCCGGAATCGGCAGTCCGCTGGACGCGGCCTCGGTGTCCTTGACGTCCGGGCGGTAACGGCCGGCTGCGGGGAGCAGCGTAAATCCGGCCGCATCGGCCGCGGCGAGGCTGAAGCTGGAGAGCAGGGCCAGCGCGGCTGCCGCGAGGTGGCCTGGGCCGTCTGGTGTCTGGTAGGCGCGCGCCCATGTCGGATTGGTGCGCAGGCGGTCGGCGATCACGCGTTCGGCGCTGTGCCGCGGGTAACGGACCGGGCCGTCGGGAACCGTTTCCGGCTGGAACGCGCTGAGCAGCAGCAGGGCCGCGAAGCTGACGATGTCGTTTCCCTCCGGAAACCGGGGATCAGTCGCGATGCTGTCGGGGTCGATCGCGGCCCATCCCTCGGCCCTGCGTTCGAGGACCATTCCTGTCTCGGTGACCCAGCTCGTGATTCCGCCGATGGTCTGCTGCAGGTAACTTCGCTCAGCAGCGCTGAGCTGATCGAGGTAGAGAACCGGATCGTCAAGCAGGATGCGCATGATGCGGTGCCGGGCCCGGAGGCGGACCTGGTCATCGCTGGCTGCGGGAACATCCGGGAAGGGCGGGGCCTGCGGTGGAACCCATGGCCCGTAGCGGCTCTCATACAGCAGATGCTCCGTCGTGGTTGCGAGGCTCGGCGGGAAAGGCGCGGAGATCAGATGGCCGAGACGCCGGTCGTCTATGTCGTAGAGCGCGTTTGCGTTCTCGTCGGCGGCGTAGTCACCCCGGGCTTCGACAACATGCAGGATGCCTGCGTTGATCAGGTACGTCACAGCATCGGACAGCGCAATCCGTTCGTCTCGGCGCGGAGTGAAGTTAGCCAGTCCCGGCGTGTCTGCGGTGATGGCCTGGACCCGATCGGCCAGGTCGCGGAGGCTGATCTGCGGTCGGGTCGTGTCGGACAGCGCCGCTGCGGCCACGGCCACCAGACTGTAGCGACGTGGCGTGAACGCGCGCCGGGTGGAACGCTCCGTTTGCAGGCCGCGGGTCCCGTCCAACCGGGCGGGGACTTTCCGCAGCCGCGCGAATCCGTGCCTCGCATCCACCACGAGTACCCAGCCGCATTTGTCATCGAACCAGCGCTGCAGCCACTGCGCGTGCGCCGCGACGGCCGAGAAGTCAGATTCGGCGCGCCGGTCGATCAGCGGCCGGGCCAGGAGCGTCCGGATCGCCCTCGATCGCGCCGTCGCGGTTTCCTGCGCGATCACGCTCGCCATGAGGTCTCCCCGTGATCTCCGGCGGGCACCGCAGCAACGGCGGCAGGCGCGATGTCGGCTGCCGCGCGCTCAGCGGCGACCACGTTGGCTCGCCACTCCACGCTGATTCGGTAGTCGGGAAGCGTCCAGGTGCCGGTCTCCGCTTCCAACAGCGCTGCCCGGGGCGGCAGCGGGTCAGCGATGCTGATCTGCAGGGTGCCATCGACGCTGACGGCCAATCGGCTGCCATCTCGCCGCCGTCGGCTCCGGAAGGCTCGGTACAGCAGTGACGCCAGCAGCCTGAGCGCGGCCGGATCGAGTGGGCCGTCGGCCCGGTCATTGACCTCGCCGATGTCGCAGGTCCCGAGCCCTGTCAGCGTTCTCGCTGCCTGATCGGCTCGCTCCTGGGCGGCACGCGCCCTGGCCGCCAGATCGTTCTTCGCGGCGGACCGATCCGCCACGTTCTTAGCCCGGCGGACATAGTCGGAGCGGCCGCCTGACCTGAGCTGCCGCGAGATGGTCACGGAGGCCTGCGGCTCCCACCAGCTGGCCGAGCTGGGCACGGCGGTGGCGTCGTCAAGCACGATCCCGAGATGCCGGGCGGACGACAATCCGAACGCGGCGTGCCAGAGCTGATGGGCCTCGTCGGCGCTGCTGGCGGCCTCGAACCGGACAGCAAGATTCAGCAGGTCGGCGGAGCGGCTTGAGGGGCTGGATGACGCCTCGCGGATCCGCTCCGCGGAGCGGGCGATACCGAGAACGGCGGCTCGGGTTTTCTCGTACAGGGAACCAGCCCCCGCGCGTGCTCCGCTTTCCGCGCGGAACCACTCGGCGAGCCCGGCTAAATGCCTCCTAGCCTGGCCAGCCCAGGTCAAAGAATTAGGGGGAGCGTCGAGGGCCAGGGCGCCGGATGCTTCCTCGCCCGCGGCGAAGGCGGCTGTCAGAGCCGAGGGATCGACCTGATCCAGGTCATCCAGACGGCGGCGGATACGGGCCGCGAAGACGTCCAGATCGGCGATGAAATCGTTCAGGTAGGTGATGGTATCGGCCTTGAACAGGGTGAAGTCCCGCACGTCAATGGCTGAGGATGCCAGCAGCCGGTTCACTTTCTGCATGAACAGGGTGGCGTTCGTCGTCAGGCTCTTGAACCGGGTATGCAGGTCTTCGCACAGACCGAATATCCGATCGCCGTCCGGTCGCTGCGCCCGCAGCAGGACGGCAAGCTGGCCGAGCATCTCCTCGATCTGGCGCAGTGCGACCGCCTGCAGGCCGCCGACGCGCCGTAGTGCGTCATCGAGTGCTCTGAGCGCCTCGGCTGCCGCCTCTCCACCGGGTGTCAGGTCGTACACGTACGCGGTCTGCTCGTAGCTCTCCAGACTGGTGGCGCGCCCACTGTCGAAGTCCTGGGTCAAGTTGCCCCATTTATAGAGCTGTTCGAGCCGTTTCTTAACCTCGCCGAGGCTGAGCGAATCGTTGTCATCGTCCTCGCCGCCCGGATCCAGACGGTCGAGCAGCGCCGCATAGATATCCTCGGGTGACAGCCGACTGTGGTAGCTGGCCGCTGCCTCGGCGAAGACCTCCATGATCTCCCGGTACATCGGTGCTTCCTGCACAGCGGCGTAGCGCAGCAGCGGTTGTGCGTCGTAGCGCCAGCGAGCCATGGCGGCCTCCGGTTGGTCCCCGTGTTCAAGGCCACCGTAGACAACGCCACTGACAACCCACAGGCATGCCTGCACGATCCGTGGCCGGCAGAGGCACGGGAGAAAGGCGAAGGTGGCGCGGACCGTAATGGCGCGATTGGCTCGCGTTCGGGATCAAGGAGGCTGAGGACCTCGTCACACCAGCCGTGGCGGACGCCCGCACTGGCCGTGAGGCCCCTTCCGATGAGAGCGACGACGACGATCAGTCGGCAGCCTGAATGCACGGTCAGAGATCGGAAGCCGAGCGGCGCGGTCGGTGTAGCCGCTCCCACCCGGGCCGTCCGTGCCCCGTCCGTGGATTTCAGGGACCCGGGCTCCGAATCCACGGACGCATAGCGGACGGCGG
>Ga0335085_10003164_pt1 | contig 29100 bp, 25 predicted proteins | sample Lox_Sample_45_FD_206712 | JGI IMG/M metagenome (GOLD analysis project Ga0335085, IMG submission 206712) | Soil microbial communities from Loxahatchee National Wildlife Refuge, Florida, United States - Lox_Sample_4.5 | ecosystem: Environmental > Terrestrial > Soil > Wetlands | place: USA... | reverse complement strand
GCGCGGACTGGAACTGGCGAAGCTCTGCCGCGAGCGCCTCGAGGCGGCGCAGCAGCAGGTGCGCGTGCTCGAGGGCGAGGTCCTGAAGCCGCTCGCGGCCGCCGATGCTGGCGAGCACGACTGAGACCGATTTTGCCGCCTGGATGGGCGCAGTGCAGGCGCGCGTCGAGGCGGCGCTCGCCCGCGCCCTGCCGGGCGCGCAGCACGCCCCCGCGCGGCTGCACCGCGCGATGCGCTACGCGGTGCTCGAGGGCGGCAAGCGCGTGCGGCCGTTGCTAGTGTTCGCCGCCGGCGAGCTGGCGGGCGCGCCGCAGGCGCGCCTGGACGCCGCCGCCGCCGCGGTGGAGCTGATCCACGCCTATTCGCTCGTGCACGACGACTTGCCGTGCATGGACGACGACGTGCTGCGCCGGGGCAAGCCGACGGTGCATGTCGAGTTCGACGAAGCGACGGCGATGCTTACCGGCGACGCGCTGCAGGCGCTGGCGTTCCAGTTGCTGGCCGAGCGCTGGCCGAAGGGGGACGCGGCGCTTCAGCTCGAGATGGTGCGCAGCCTGGCGCTCGCCGCGGGCTCGCGGGGCATGGCGGGCGGCCAGGCGATCGACCTCGAGTCCACCGGCAAGGCGTTGACGCAGCCCGAGCTCGAGTTCATGCACGTACGCAAGACGGGGGCGCTGATCAGCGCCGCGGTCAAGCTCGGCGCGCTGTGCGCCGGGCCCTGCCCGGCGGCGCTCGAGGAGTACGGCCACCGGGTCGGCCTCGCCTTCCAGGTGGTCGACGACGTGCTGGACGCGGAAGCGAGCACCGCGACGCTCGGCAAGACCGCCGGCAAGGACTCGAAGCAGGGCAAGCCGACCTACGTCTCCGCGATGGGCGCGGCGCGTGCGCGCGCCTTCGCCGAGGAGCTGCGGGCAGCGGCGCATGCCGCGCTCGCCGATTTCGGCGACCGCGCGCTGCGGTTGCGGCAGCTCGCGGACTTCGCGGTTCTGAGAAAATTCTAGGTATGGCGAGCATTACCGAAGAGCTTCCCGCCGACGGCGACAGCCCGTCGCTGTACGCGCTGCTGAAGACGGTCAACGACCCGTCCGAGCTGCGGCGCCTCGACCGGCGGCAGCTGCATCAGCTCGCCGACGAGCTGCGGGCTTACGTGCTGGAATCGGTGTCTCAGACCGGAGGGCACCTCTCGTCCAACCTCGGCACGGTGGAGCTCACCATCGCGCTGCACTACGTGTTCGAGACGCCGGACGACCGGATCGTGTGGGACGTCGGCCACCAGACCTACCCGCACAAGATCCTCACCGGGCGCCGCGAGCAGATGTCGCGCCTGCGCATGCTGGACGGCATCTCCGGGTTCCCCAGGAGATCCGAGTCCGCGTACGACACCTTCGGCACGGCGCACTCGAGCACCTCGATCTCGGCGGCGCTCGGCATGGCGGTCGCCTCCAAGCTGCGCGGCGACAAGCGTCACTGCGTCGCGGTGATCGGCGACGGGGCGATGTCCGCGGGAATGGCCTTCGAGGCGATGAACAACGCCGGCGCCATGGACGTCGACCTGCTGGTGGTGCTGAACGACAACGAGATGTCGATCTCGCCGCCGGTCGGCGCCCTCACCAACTACCTCGCGCGGCTGCTCTCCGGGCGCATGTACGACACCGCCAAGCGCGCCAGCGAGCACATCCTGAAGCGGGTTCCCGCGATGCTCGAGCTTGCGCGCCGCGCCGAAGAGCACGTCAAGGGCATGGTGACGCCGGGCACGCTGTTCGAGGAGTTCGGCTTCAACTACATCGGGCCGATCGACGGCCACGACCTCGACACGCTGGTGGCCACGCTCGCCAACATCCGGAAGCTCCGCGGGCCGCAGTTCCTGCACGTGGTGACGCGCAAGGGGCAGGGCTACAAGCTCGCCGAGGAGGACCCGATCGCCTATCACGGGCCCGGGAAATTCAATCCCGCCGAGGGCCTGCGCAAGCCGGCGGCCGCGGCCAAGCCGACCTACAGCCAGGTATTCGGCGACTGGCTGTGCGACATGGCGCGCGCCGATTCCCGCCTCGTCGGCATCACGCCGGCGATGCGCGAGGGCTCGGGGCTGATGCGCTTCTCCGAGGAGTTCCGGGAGCGCTACTTCGACGTCGCGATCGCCGAGCAGCACGCGGTAACCTTCGCCGCCGGCCTCGCCTGCGAGGGCCTCAAGCCGGTGGTGGCGATCTACTCCACGTTCCTGCAGCGCGGCTACGACCAGCTGATCCACGACGTCGCGATCCAGAACCTGCCGGTGCTGTTCGCGCTCGACCGCGGCGGCCTGGTGGGGGGCGACGGCCAGACCCACAACGGCGCCTTCGACTACGCGTACCTGCGCACCGTGCCGAACATGGTGGTGATGGCGCCCTCGGACGAGAACGAGTGCCGGCAGATGCTCTACACCGGCTTTTGCCTGAATCAGCCGGCCGCCGTGAGATACCCGCGCGGTACGGGAACGGGGCGCGAAATCGAGCAGGCGATGAACGCGCTCCCGGTCGGCAGGGGCGAGATCAGGAGGCAGGGGCGGAAGATCGCGATCCTCGCCTTCGGCGCGATGCTCAAGCCCGCGCTCGAGGCCGCAGAGGCGCTCGACGCGACCGTCGCCAACATGCGTTTCGTGAAGCCGATCGACGAGCGGCTGGTGCGCGAGCTGGCCGCGACGCACGAGCTGGTCGTGACGGTCGAGGAGCACCAGATCATGGGCGGCGCCGGAAGCGCTGTGCTGGAGGCCCTTTCTCGGACGGGAGCAAAGGTGCTGCTGCTCGGCCTGCCCGATCGCTTCATCGACCACGGCGACCCCGCCAAGCTGCTCGCCAGCGTCGGGCTCGACGGCGAGGGGATCCGGGATTCGATTCGAAACGTAATATCCGAGTAAATTACTCGGGAGTTATAATCGAATCATGAAGGCGAAGGACCTGCAACATATCCCTGACGTGCAGAGCGCGCCCGACTCGCGCAAGCTGGCGATCGACCGCGTCGGCGTCAAGGCGATCCGCCACCCGGTGCGGATCATGGAGCGCGCCGGCGGCACGCAACATACCATCGCGACGTTCAACATGTACGTCGGCCTGCCGCACCATTTCAAGGGCACGCACATGTCGCGCTTCGTCGAGATCCTGAGCGCGCAGGAGCGCGAGCTCACGGTCGACAGCTTCCAGGCGATGCTCAAGCAGATGGTCGAGCGCCTCGAGGCCGCGGAAGGCCGCATCGAGATGAGCTTCCCGTACTTCATCGAGAAGGCGGCGCCGGTCTCGGGCGTGAAGAGCCTCATGGACTATGAGGTGACCTTCGTCGGCGAGATCCTCGAGGGCCGGCCGTGCTTCGCGATGAAGGTGCTGGTTCCGGTCACCAGCCTCTGCCCGTGCTCGAAGAAGATCTCCGACTACGGCGCGCACAACCAGCGCTCGCACGTCACGGTCACCGCGCACACCAGCGATTTCGTCTGGATCGAGGAGATCGTCGACCTGGTCGAGAAGCAGGCCTCGAGCGAGCTCTACGGGCTGCTCAAGCGACCCGACGAGAAGTTCGTCACCGAGCGCGCCTACGACAATCCGAAGTTCGTCGAGGACATGGTGCGCGACGTGGCCTCGATCCTGAACCTGGACGAGCGCATCACGGCCTACGTGGTCGAGTCGGAGAACTTCGAGTCGATCCACAACCACTCGGCCTACGCCCTGATCAAGCGCGACAAGCGCGAGAAGGGTTCGCGCGCCGCCTAGCGGTCCCGGGGCCTCCCTGGCCGGTGTCGGCACGCAGGACCTGGCGGCGCAGCGCGCCCGCATGGTCGACGAGATCGAGGCGATGTACGCCGAGACCCGGCGCGAGACGGGCCTCGCCGCGATCTCGCCCGCGGTGCGCGCGGCGATGGCGAAGGTGGAGCGCCACCGGCTGGTGCCCGCTTCGGAGCGTGCTGCCGCCTACCGCAACCACCCGCTGCCGATCGGGCAGGGCCAGACCATCTCGCAGCCGTACATCGTCGCCCTGTCCGCCGACCTGCTCGCGCCTCGCTCCGGGGACACGGTGCTGGAGGTCGGCACCGGCTCCGGCTACCAGGCCGCGGTGCTGGCCGAGATCGTCGCGAAGGTCTGCTCGATCGAGTTGCTCGATTCCCTGGCGCGCACTGCCGAGAAGAACCTGAAGGAGCTTGGCTACGGAAACATCGAGTTCCGGACGGGCGACGGCTACCAGGGCTGGCCGGAGCGCGCGCCCTTCGACGGCATCGTCGTGACCGCCGCCGCGCCGCGCGTACCGCCGCGGCTGGTCGAGCAGCTGCGGCCGGGGGGGCGCATGGTGATCCCGTTGGGCGCGCCGGGCGGGATGCAGGTACTGATGCTGCTCGTCAAGCGCGAGGACGGGACGCTGGAGGAAAAGCAGGTGCTGCCGGTGCGCTTCGTGCCCCTGGTGCCGGGCGGCGGACGCCAGGGTGGTGCCTGAGGCGCCTGTTCCTAGTATCGCCGCGTAAGAGTCATGCGGCCGTCCTGGTGCATCATGTCGACGCGGTTGAGGAAGCTCATGCCGAGCAACGCGATGCCGAGGCCATTCTCGATGACGATGCCGTCGACGTTGTGCAGCTCGATGCCGCCCACGCGCACCGTATCGAGGGTAATGCGATACGCGCTGGCGGTGCCGTTCGCGGTCTGCGTCCTGAAGATCGCGCCCTTGCGGTAGTCGATGCCGAGGCGCTGCGCGTCGGCCCCCGGCAGCGTGACCATGGTGGCGCCGGTATCGATCACGAAGCGGACCGCGCCGCCGTCCACCTCGCCCTCGGCCATGAAGTGGCCCCCCGGCCCGGCGGCGAGCGTGACGCTTTGCCGGTCGTTCGCCGTAGAGGTGCTGTAGGTCTGCCCGCGCACCAGAACGCGCCGCTTGCCGTCCACTTCTACCGTGGCGCGGTCCCCCTCCACCGAGAGGAGCGTCAGCGCGCCGAGGCGCTGGCCGACCCGCACCGTCTTCGGCGCGCCGCCGCCGACCGCAAGCACCGCGGCCTTGCTGCCGAACACGCCGACCAGCACGACGTCGTCGGCAAGCGCGGGCAGCGCGAGCAGCGCGCCGGCGAGCAGCCAAAGGGCACTAGAATGGCGAGGCATGAAGCCGGTTGCGATATTCAGGCACGCGCGTAGCGAGGGACCCGGCTATTTTGCCACTTACCTGGAGCGGCGCGAGATCCCGTGGAAGCTCTATGCGCTCGATCAGGGCCGCGCCGTGCCGCGCGACGCGCGGCGGTTCTCCGGCCTCGCGTTCATGGGTGGACCGATGAGCGCGAACGACGCCCTGCCCTGGATCGGCCCGGCGCTCGAGCTGGTGCGCGATGCCGCGCGCAAGGACGTGCCGGTGCTCGGCCACTGCCTCGGCGGCCAGCTCATGTCGAAGGCGCTCGGCGGCGAGGTGACACGCGCCAAGGTCAAGGAAATCGGCTGGGGGGATGTCGAGATCGCCGACAACGTGGTGGCGCGCGACTGGTTCGGCGGCGGCGGGCGCTTCGAGGCGTTCCACTGGCACGGCGAGACCTTCAGCAACCCGCCCGGCGCGACGCGCGTGCTGACGAACGGCCATTGCGCCAATCAGGCGTTCGCGCTCGGCCGCCATCTCGGCCTGCAGTGCCACGTCGAGATGACGCCCGAGCTGGTGCGAAGCTGGTGCCGCGGCGGCGCCGGCGAGATCGAGAAGAGCGCTGCGAGCCCCGGCGTGCAGAAGCCGGAGGCGATCCTGCGCAACCTCGAGGCGCGCATTGCCGCGCTGCACCGCACCGCCGACCGCATCTACGAGCGCTGGACCGAGGGCCTGGCGCGCGCCTGAGGGGAGGAACCGGGGGCTTTCGTGCCCGCGTCAGTCGCGGAAGTTGGCGAATTGCAGCGGCAGGTCGGTGACCGACTTGCGCACCAGCTGCATGGCCGCCTGCAGGTCGTCCTTCTTGCCTCCGGAGACGCGCAGCGCATCGCCCTGGATCGACGCGGCGACCTTCAGCTTGGCGTCCTTGATCAGCTTCTGGATCTGCTTCGACTTTTCCTGCGGCACGCCTACCTTGACGGTGACTGTGCGCCGGACCTTGTCGCCGGTGACCTTCTCGACGCTTCCCAGCTCCAGGCAGCGGATGTCGACGTTGCGCTTGGTCATGCGGCCGCGCAGGACGTCCAGCACCTGGCCGAGCTTGAACTCGTCGTCGGCGTAGACGGTGAGCGCGAGCTCGGCCTGCTCGATGCGGGCGTCCGAGCCCTTGAAGTCGAAGCGGTTGGCGATCTCGCGGTTGGCCTGCTCGACCGCGTTCTTCACCTCCTGGCGGTCGACCTGCGATACGACGTCGAAGGACGGCATGGCGGCCTAGCGGTTGAGCCGCGCCAGCTCGTCGAGCCAGCGCTGGGTCGTCTGCTCGAGCCAGCCGATGTCGCCCTTGCTCTCGAGCAGCGCGTACACCTGCAGACGCAGCGCCTTGCCGCGCAGCAGCAGCAGCGTGGTGGTGAAAACCAGGTACTGGGGCGTCTCCTTTTCCCACATCGTCGCGCCCGGGAGCGGCGGCAGGCGCATCCCCTGCAGCACCGAGACCAGGTCCGGCTGGCGTTTGAGCTCGGCCAGCAGTTCGGCCTCGCCGATCGGCCGCGCCTGGAGGAACTTGACGACGTCCGCGGTCCCGGCGGGCTTGCCGAGGCCGTGCAGCGAGTCCGAAACCAGCGTCGCGAAGCTCGAGGCGCTGACGCGGTCGTTCTCCATACCCTTGGGCGTTACCGCGATCAGGTAGCGCTTGAGATCGATCTTGTCGCCGTTGGTGAAGTTGCGCATGTCGCCGTCGGTCAGCGCGAAGAGCAGGATCCGGTTCGAGGCCGACGTGAGCGACGCGGCCAGGTCCTGCAGCCGCGGCGAGCCGAGGTCGGTGGTGTCGGAGAAGCCGGGCGGCGTGTCGAGGGCGATCCGCTCGCTGCCCAGGCGGACCGCGAACGGCTCCGCGGCGCAGCTGAGCGATGCGGCCGCGAGCAGCGCGGCGAGCGGGACGGCGAGAATGCGCACGGTCCCCATTCTACGTATCATCCGCAATTTCGGAGAGCGGCAACGTGGCGACGATTCTCGCGGCGCTTCCCAGGGGCAGGAAGGTCGGCATCGCGTTCTCGGGCGGGCTCGATACCTGCGCCGCCGTGCGCTGGATGCGCGCGAAGGGCGCCGTCCCCTACGCCTATACCGCGAACCTGGGACAGCCGGACGAGCCCGACTTCGCCGCGATCCCGAAGAAGGCGCTGGCCTACGGGGCGGCGAAGGCGCGGCTGATCGAGTGCCGGCCCCAGCTCGCCGCGGAGGGCATCGCGGCGATCCAGTGCGGCGCCTTCCACATCTCGACCGGAGGCGCGACCTACTTCAACACCACGCCGCTCGGCCGCGCTGTCACCGGCACGCTGCTGGTGGTCGCGATGCGCGAGGACGGCGTCGGCATCTGGAGCGACGGCAGCACCTACAAGGGCAACGACATCGAGCGCTTCCACCGCTACGGCCTGCTGGCGAACCCCTCGCTGCGGATCTACAAGCCCTGGCTCGACCAGCGCTTCATCGACGAGCTGGGCGGGCGCAGGGAGATGTCCGCGTACCTCGCGAAGGCGGGGCTCAGGTACCGGATGAGCGCTGAGAAGGCGTACTCGACCGATGCCAACCTGCTCGGCGCGACGCACGAGGCGAAGGACCTGGAGCGGCTGGACAGGGGGCTCGCGATCGTCAGGCCGATCATGGGCGCCGCCTTCTGGCGCGACGACCTGAAGGTGAGGGCGGAGAAGGTCTCGGTCCGGTTCGAGGAAGGCGTGCCCGCCGCGCTCAACGGCCAGGCCTTCCGCGACCCGGTCGCGCTGTTCGCGGAGGCCAACGCGATCGGCGGGCGGCACGGCCTCGGCATGAGCGACCAGATCGAGAATCGCATCATCGAGGCGAAGAGCCGCGGCATCTACGAGGCGCCCGGCATGGCGCTGCTGCACATCGCCTACGAGCGCCTCGTCACGGCGATCCACAACGAGGACACGATCGAGCAGTATCGCGCCAACGGCCGCAGGCTCGGGCGGCTGCTGTACCAAGGGCGCTGGTTCGACCCGCAGGCCCTGATGCTGCGGGAGACCGCGCAGCGCTGGGTGGCGAAGGCGGTCACCGGCGAGGTGGTGCTCGAGCTGAGGCGCGGCAACGACTGGTCGATCCTCGATACCCGCGGCCCGGCGCTCAGCTACAAGCCCGAGCGGCTGACGATGGAGAAGGGCAGGCAGGTGTTCTTCACGCCCGCCGACCGCATCGGGCAGCTTACGATGCGCGACCTCGACATCGCCGACACGCGCCAGAAGCTCCGGGTCTACGGCGAGGCCGGGCTGCTGGGCGGCGCCGGCGGCGTGCCGCTGCTTGGCGCGCCCTCGCCTGCAGGCGGCGCCAAAGCGAAGCGCGCGCGCAAGCCGAAGCGCTAGCGCCCCACCTTTTTTCCGAGCAGCAGGAATTCCATCAGCGCCTTCTGGGTGTGGAGCCGGTTCTCGGCCTCGTCCCAGACCACGCTCTGCCTGCCGTCGATCACCGCGGCGGCGACTTCCTCGCCGCGGTGCGCAGGCAGGCAATGCATGAAGAGCGCGTCCTTCCGCGCCACCTTCATCATCTCGGCATCCACCTGCCAGTCGCCGAAGTCGCGCTTGCGCGCCTCGTTCTCGGCCTCGAAGCCCATCGAGGTCCAGACGTCGGTGGTGACCAGGTGCGCGCCCTTGGCCGCCTCCATCGGGTCGGCAAACTGCTCGAAGTGCGTGCCGTGGACGCCTGCCCGCTCCGGCTCGACCTCGTAGCCCGGCGGCGTCGAGACGCGCACGTGGAAATCGAATACCTCGGCCGCCTGCAGCCAGGTGTTGCAGACGTTGTTGGAGTCCCCGATCCAGGCCACCGTCTTGCCCTTGATGGCGCCCCGGTGCTCGCGGAAGGTGTAGACGTCGGCGAGGGTCTGGCAGGGGTGGTACTCGTTGGTGAGGCCGTTGATCACCGGAACGCGCGAGTTCTGCGCGAAACGCTCCAGGATCGACTGCTCGAAGGTGCGGATCATCACCAGGTCGCACATGCGGGAGATCACCTGCGCCGCGTCCTCGACCGGCTCGCCGCGGCCGAGCTGCGAGTCGCGCGTGAAAAGGTAGATCGCGGCGCCGCCGAGCTGGTGCATGCCGGCCTCGAACGACAGCCGCGTGCGGGTCGACGGCTTCTCGAAGATCATGGCCAGGGTCCGGTCCTCCAGCGGCCAGTAGCGCCTGTAGCGCTTGAAGCGATCCTTGATCCAGCGGGTGCGCGCGAACAGGTGCCGGTACTCGGCCAGCGAGAAGTCGCGGAACTGCAGGTAATGGCGCAGCTTCGCCATCGCGGAAACCCGGCGGGGGATCAGCGCGCCGCGGCGAGCGGCTGCGCCGCCGTGCTGGGGACGAGGAACTCGCGGATCAGCGGCACCAGCCGCTCGACCAGCTCGCGTCCCTCGGCCTCGGAGATGACGAGCGCCGGCAGCAGCCGCACCACGTTGTCCGAGGTGACGTTGAATACCAGGCCCGCGTCCAGGCCGCGCTTCACCAGCTCACCGCAGGGACGGTCGAGCTCGATGCCGATCATCAGGCCCATGCCGCGGACCTCGGCCACGCCGCTCACGCCGCGCAGCGCGGCCGCGAGGCCGGCCTTCATGGCCTCGCCGACGCGGCGCGAATTCTCGAGCAAGCCCTCGTCCTTCAGCGTGTCGATCGTCGCCACGACGCCGGTCATCGCGAGCGGGTTGCCGCCGAAGGTGGAGCCGTGGTTTCCCGGCTTCAGCACGCCGCGCGCACGGCCGCCTACTGCGCAGGCGCCCACCGGGACGCCACCGGCCAGCCCCTTGGCGAGCGGCAGCACGTCGGGCAGGAACCCGGCGTGCTGGTAGACGAACCATTTGCCGGTGCGTCCGAGCCCGCACTGCACCTCGTCGGACATGAACAGCCACTCGTTGGCGTCGCACAGCTCCTTCAGGCCGCGCAGGTACTCGATCCGCGAGACGTTGATCCCGCCCTCGCCCTGGATCGGCTCCACGAATACCGCGACCACGTTCTTGTTGTGCGCCGCGACCTGGCGCACGGCGTCGAGGTCGTTGAGCGGCACGCGCACGAAGCCCTGCACCAGCGGCTCGAACCCGGCCTGCACCTTGCGGCTGCCGGTCGCCGAGAGCGTGGCGAGCGAGCGGCCGTGGAACGCCTTCTCCATGACGATGATCGCGGGCTCGTTGACGCCGCGGTCGTGCCCGTACTTGCGCGCGATCTTGATCGCCGCCTCGTTCGCTTCCAGCCCGGAGTTGCAGAAGAACACCTCCTCCAGGCCGCTGATCTCCGCGATGCGGTCGGCCGCGGCCTCCTGCTGCGGGATGCGGAACAGGTTCGACACGTGGATGACGCGGCCGATCTGCTCGGTGAGCGCGCGCGTCAGGCGCGGGTGGTTGTGGCCAAGCGTGTTGACGGCGATCCCCGCCAGGCCGTCGAGGTATTTCTTGCCCGCCTCGTCCCACAGCCAGACGCCCTGGCCGCGCACGAACGCGACCGGCTGGCGGGCGTACGTGTTCATGACGTGGCTCATAAGGCGCCTCCAGAATGAAAAACGGCGGCCCATGCCGCCGTCCTGCGGATGTTAATGACCTAGCCGATGCGGCGCAAGCCGCGCTCCTCGGCCGGCTTCAGCACGCGCACGCAGGGCTGGTATCCCTCGTAGACGACGCCGTGCAGCTCGGTGCGCTTCTGCGAGCGCAGCAGCGCCGCCAGGAACTCGGTGATCTCGGGCGTGATCACCTGGCCGGGAACCAGGACCGGGATGCCGGGCGGGTAGGGCACGATGCCGTCGGCGCACACGCGGTGCGCGAGGCGGCGGTTGACGCGCTCCTTCTCGTCCAGCACCGGCACCAGCTCGCCGCCGCAGTAGTAGGCGTCGCGCGGCAGGCAGCGCAGGCGCGTCATCGCGGGTATCCCGGGCGCGCGCACCAGGCGGCGCGGCGCGCGCTTCTCGCGCGCGATCCGCATCAGGGCGTCGTAGAGGCGGCTCACCTTGGAGCGCGTGGTGCCGATCGTCAAGAGCAGCGTGATGGTGTTGAAGGTGCTCTTCTCGACCTGGATGTTGAAGCGGTCGAACAGCTCCTTCTGCAGCTCGTCCACCGTATAGCCGCAGCGCGAGATGTCGATCGTCACCTTGGTCGGGTCGAGGCGTATGCCGTCGGCGCGCACGCTCCCCGGGAGCAGGTCGCGCAACTCGAGCACGCGGAAGACGCGCGTCGCGCTGATCTGCTCGCGCAGCTCGCGCGCCAGCGCGAGCGTCCGCGACAGGAGCTTGTAGCCCTCCATCACCGCCTGCTTGCGCGCCACGTCGAGGCTCGCGATGAGCGCGTACTGCGGCGAGGTCGAGGTGTGCATGTTGAAATTCTCGCGGAACAGGTGCGCGTTGAACGTCGGGTCGTTGACGTGGATCATCGAGGCCTGCGAGAACGCCGACAGCACCTTGTGCGTGGACTGCGTAGCGTAGTCGGCGCCGGCCTCGAGCGCGGTCGGGCGGAACGCCGGGTGGAAGCGCGCGAAGCCGTACCAGGCCTCGTCGACGATCACCTTGATGCCGCGGGCGTGCGCCGCGGCGACGATCGGGGCGAGGTCGTAGCGCAGGCCGTCGTAGGTGCAGGAGGTGAGGATGAGCGCCTGGGCGTCCGAATGCCTTTCTATCGCGTTCAGAAGCGTCTTCTTGGGAACGGGGCCGTAGAGCCCGTATTTCCGGTTGAGCGCGGAATCGAGGTACACGGGGTGCGCGCCGGAAAGCACCACGCCGTGGTGCACGCTCTTGTGGCAGTTGCGGTCGAGCAGCAGCTTCTCGCCGGGCGCGAGCAGCGTCTGGAAGATCACCTTGTTCGCAGTCGAGGTGCCGTTGGTGGCGAAGAAGGTGCGGCGCGCGCCGAAGGCCTCGGCCGCCATCGCCTGCGCCTCCAGGATGACCCCCTTCGGCTCCATCAGCGAATCGAGCATCGGCACCGAAACCGAGAGGTCGGAGTCGAATACGTGCTCGCCCATGAACTCGTAGAAGTCGTTCACCCAGGGGCTGCCGCGCAGGCTCTCGCCCGAGGAGTGGCCGGGGGTGTGCCACTGGTCCTTCGCCATCCAGACGTAGCTCTTCAGCGCGTCGGCGAACGGCGTGCGCGCCTTCTCCTGGATTTGCGCGTTGAGTATCCGGTAGATGCCGCGGTAGTCGCGCTCCTCGCGGTAGAAATAGCCGTCGACCGCCTCGGTGAACAGGGCGTCGACCACGTCGTCCTCCTTCTCCTGGGCGATCAGCACGTAGACGTCGAGCTCGGGGCGGAAGCGCGTGATCCGCTGCACCAGCTCGAGCGCCGACATCTGCAGCTTCTTGCGGCCGTTGCCCCCGCGGGCGCTGGGAAGCGAGTACAGCTTGTCGTCGGCGATCACCGCCTGGATCTCGCCGTCGGACTCGATCGCGGCGAGCGCCTCCTTCGCCGTCGCGACGCCGCTGAACGTGATGCCGAGCGGATTGTCGAGCGAGCGCGCCGCCGCGTTCAGGCCCTTCACGATCTCCCGCAGCACCAGCGGCTCGTCCTCGATGACGAGGATTCGGCTGACGGGCTTCACGCTTTCGCCTCAGTATAATTCCGCATGCCCGAGCCCGAAGACGCCGCCGCAATCGTCGAGCTGGTGATCCAGGGCGTGACGCTGGAAGGCAAGCAGTTCCGTCCGAGCGACTGGGCGGAGCGGCTGTGCGGCGTGATGGCCGCCTTCGGCGGCGATCACCGCATGCAGTATTCGCCCTACGTCCATCCGGTGACCGCCGACGGTGTGCGCTGCGTGGTCGTGGATATCCGGCTCGAGGAAATCGAGCCGATGGCCTACCGGTTTCTCGTCAGCTTCGCCAAGGACAACGAGCTCAGGACGCGTGCGGGGCGGGTGGCGGAGAGGACCGAGGTCGCGCGCCGGCAGCGGACCTCGGACACCGACTAGTGCATCGCCTTGATCGCGTGCGCGAGCTTGCTCTTGTGGCGGGCAGCCGCGTTCGGGTGCAGCACGCCCTTGGCCGCGACGCGGTCTATGACGGCGCGCGACTTGGCGAGCGCCGCCTCGGCCGCGGCCTTGTTGCCGGCGGCGATCGCCTTGCGCACGTCGCGGATCGCGGTGCGCGCCGCGGTCCGCAGGCTCATGTTGTGGTCGCGGCGGACGACCGCCTGGCGGGCGCGCTTGCGCGCAGACTTGATGTTGGCCATGGAGTGCCCGGCTCGAAAAAGGGGCGAATCTTAGCATGAACCCGCGCCCGGAAAGGGCTACGTGAACCTGCTGCGGGCCCTCGCCACCGTTAGCAGCATGACCCTGGTGTCGCGCATCCTGGGGTTCGCGCGGGACTTCTTCATCGCGCGGGTATTCGGCGCCGGCCTCGCCACCGACGCCTTCTTCGTCGCGTTCCGCATCCCGAACCTGCTGCGGCGGATGTTCGGAGAGGGCGCTTTCTCACAGGCCTTCGTCCCCGTGCTCGCCGAGGCGCGCGCGCAGGGCTCGCCGGGGGAGACGCGCATCCTGATCGACGCCGTCGCGACGACGCTGCTGCTCGTGCTGGTGGCGGTGACGGCGCTCGGCGTCGCCGGCGCCCCGCTCATCGTCTGGGCGACGGCACCGGGGTTCGCCGCGGATCCGGCCAAGTTCGGCCTCACCGTCTCGATGCTGCGCGTCACGTTCCCGTACATCCTGTTCATCTCGCTGGTGGCGCTTTCGGCCGGGGTGCTGACCACCTGGAGCCGCTTCGCGGTGCCGGCGTTTACGCCGGCGCTGCTCAACGTCTCGTTCATCGTGGCGGCGATAGGCTTCGCCGACCGCTTCGAGAGGCCGGTGATGGCGCTGGCGTGGGCGGTGTTCGTCGGCGGCGCGCTGCAGCTTGCGCTGCAGCTGCCGGCGCTGGCGCGCGTCGGGATGCTGCCGCGCTGGCGCTTCGCGCCGCGCCATCCCGGGGTAGGCCGGATCCTCGGCCTGATGGCACCGGCGCTGTTCGGCGTCTCGGTGAGCCAGGTCTCGCTGGTGATCAACACCATATTTGCCTCGTTCCTCGCCACCGGCAGCGTGTCGTGGCTGTACTACGCGGACCGCCTGATGGAATTTCCCGCGGGCGTGCTCGGCGCCGCGCTCGGAACGATCCTTCTGCCGAGCCTGTCGAAGCACCATGCCAGCGGCTCGGTGGACGACTACAGCCGGCTGCTCGACTGGGGCCTGCGCCTGACCCTGCTGCTCGCGCTGCCCGCGGCCGCCGCGCTCGCGGTGCTGGCGATGCCGCTGATCGCGACGCTGTTCCACTACGGGCGCTTCGGCGCCGAGGACGCCTGGATGACGCGCCAGGCGGTGGTGGCCTACAGTATCGGGCTGGTGGGGATGATCCTCGTGAAGATCCTGGCGCCCGGGTTCTATGCCCGGCAGAACGTGACGACTCCGGTGAAGATCGGCCTGCTCACGCTCGCGGCGACGCAGCTCATGAACCTCGCCTTCATCCTGCCGTTGCGCCACGCAGGCCTCGCGCTCGCCATCGGGCTGGGCGCCTGCCTCAACGCGGCGCTGCTGTACCGCAACCTGCGCCGCCAGGGTATCTACCGCCCGGAGCCGGGCTGGCCCCGGTTCGCGGCCAAGGTGGCGCTCGCGGTGCTGGCGATGGCGGCGGCGCTGTGGCTCGCGATGGCGCCGGCGGCGCGCTGGCTCGCCGCGGGATGGCAATGGAAGGTGGCGATGCTGGCGGGCCTGGTGCTGCTCGGCCTGGGCGTCTACGGCGCCTGCCTCGCGGCGATGGGGTTCCGGCTGCGGCAGTTCTCGGCGCGGGGCGCCGAGTGACCGCCTCGCTCGACGGGTTCTCCGAGCTGGTCCGGGGCGAGGGCGGGCGGTTCGACCTGGCGCGCGCCTGCCTGCAGATCGCGGAGGACGCCTATCCCGGCCTGGATGTCGAGGGCTATCTCGGGGAGATCGAGCGCCATGCGAAGCGCCTGCGGGCGCGCATCGCGCCGAACGCCGCCGCCGAGGAGCGCGTGCTGGCGCTGAACGAGTTCCTGTTCGACGACCTCGGCTTCAGCGGCAATACCGAGAACTACTACGATCCGCGCAATTCCTACCTGAACGAGGTGATCGACCGGCGCACCGGGATCCCGATCACCCTGTCGATCCTGTACATGGAGATCGGCCGGCGCGTCGAGTTGCCGCTCGAGGGCGTTTCCTTCCCGGGCCACTTCCTGGTGCGCCTGCCGATGCGCGGCGGAGTCCTCGTGCTGGACCCGTTCACCGGCGGCGAGCCGCAGTCCACCGACGACCTGCGCGAGCGCCTGAAGCGCGTCATCCCCCCGGGCGCCGGCGTCGGAGAGCCGGGCGGCGTCGCGGTGGCCGACCTGCCGCTGGAGCAGTTCCTGGAGCCCGCGAGCCCCCGCCAGATCGTGGCGCGAGTGCTGCGGAACCTGAAGGGCGTGTACCGCGAGGCGGACAGGCCGGAGCGGCTGCTGCAGGTGCTCAACCGCATGATCATCGTCAGCCCGGAGGCGGCCGCCGAGCGGCGCGACCGGGCCCTGGTCTACGAGCGGCTCGAGTGCTGGCGGCCGGCGCTGCAGGACCTGACCGACTACCTCCAGCGCGAGCCCGAGGCCTCGGACGGCGAGGAGATGCGCGCCCGCGCGGTCGAGTTGTCGCGGCGCTGCGCGCGCCTGAACTAGGCCGTGGCCGCTTCCGGGCCGCGGGCCCCAGGGACTTTCGCAATTGCAAATACCGGCCTAAGATTCGGCCCCTAGCATCGAAAACGCAGCAAGAATCAGATTCATCCCGATTCAATCAAGAGAGGAGAGCGGATTTCATGAAACGCAGATCGTTCCTTAAGAAGGCCGCGGCGGGTCTTGCGGTCGGCGGCGTAGCGGCGCCGGCGATCGCTCAGTCGAACCCGAAGATCCAGTGGCGGCTGGCCGCAAGCTGGCCGAAGAGCCTGGATACGCTCTTCGGCGGCGCTGACCTCGTCGCCAAGCGCGTCGCCGAGATCACCGAGGGCAATTTCCAGATCCGCACCTTCGCCGCGGGCGAGATCGTCCCCGCGCTGCAGGTGCTCGACGCGGTGCAGGCGGGCACGGTGGAGATGGGGCATACGGCGCCCTATTACTACGCCGGCAAGGATCCGGCGTGGGCGCTTGCGACGGCGGTGCCGTTCGGCATGAACTGCCGCCAGCAGAACGCGTGGTGGTACCACGGCGGCGGCAAGGAGGTGATGGAGCCGCTGTTCAAGGACTACGGCTGCGTGGTCCTCTTCGCGGGCAACACGGGCGGCCAGATGGGCGGCTGGTGGCGCAAGGAGATCAAGTCGGTCAAGGACCTCCAGGGCATCAAGTTCCGCATCGGCGGCCTGATCGCCGGCGAGGTCTGCAAGCGGCTCGGCGCAGTGCCGCAGTCGCTCGGCGGTCCGGACATCTACCCGGCACTGGAGAAGGGCGCGATCGACGCTGCCGAGTGGGTCGGGCCGTACGACGACGAGAAGCTCGGCTTCAACAAGGTGGCGAAGTTCTATTGCTACCCTGGCTGGTGGGAGCCCGGCCCGTCGCTGACGACGCTGATCAACGAGAAGAAGTGGCACGACCTGCCGAAGCACTATCAGGCTGCAGTCGAAGCCGCGTGCGCCGAGGCGAACGTCTGGATGCCCGCCAAGTACGACGTGGTCAACATCGCGGCGCTGAAGCGCCTGATCGGCGGCGGCACCGTGCTGCGCCCGTTCCCGCGCGACCTGATGCAGGCGGCGGCCAAGGCGGCCTTCGAGCTGTACGAGGGCGACCTGATGCAAAAGAGCGCGCACTGGAAGCGGATCTATCCGGAGTGGAAGAAGTTCCGCGAGGAGTCGAATTCCTGGTTCCTGGTGGACGAGAACACGGACGACAACTTCCGCCTGCGCCACAAGGCCTGATCGCGCGGCGATCGTGGCAACAAAAAACCCCGCCTCGGCGGGGTTTTTTTCGGCTGCCGCTACTTGCCGCCCTTGTCGGCGGGCGGCGTGGCGAAGGCCGGCGGCACCTGGATCTCCTGCTTCTCGTAGTCCGGCGTCGGCACCTCGATCTGGATCTTGTTGATGTCGAACTTCGCCTTCTCCAGGTTGCCGGTCACCAGCTGCGGGAACGCGATCACGATCCCGACCATGATGACCTGGATGACGACGAAGGGCACCGCGCCCCAGTAGATCTGCCCCGTGGTCACCGGGGCCAGCGTCTTCTTCGTGATCTTGTCGACGTACTCCGTCGCGGGCGCGACGCTGCGCAGGTAGAACAGCGCGTAGCCGAACGGCGGGTGCATGAACGAGGTCTGCATGTTGATGCCGAGCAGGATCCCGAACCAGATGATGTCGACACCGAGCTTCTCCGCGACCGGGCCGAGCAGCGGCACGATGATGAAGGCGAGCTCGAAGAAGTCGAGGAAGAACGCGAGGAAGAAGGTCAGCAGGTTGACGACGATCAGGAATCCGATCTGCCCGCCCGGCAGGCTGGTGAGCAGGTGCTCGATCCAGAGGTCGCCGTTGACGCCGCGGAACGTCAGGCTGAAGACCGTGGAGCCGACCAGGATGAAGATGACGAAGGTCGTGAGCTTGGCGGTGGAATTCATCGCCTGGCGCAGCAGCGACCAGGTCAGCCGCCGGTTGATGAGCGCGAGGGCGAGCGCGCCGGTCGCGCCCATGGCGCCGCCCTCGGTCGGCGTCGCGACGCCGAGGAAGATGGTTCCGAGCACGAGGAAGATCAGCGCGAGCGGCGGGATCAGCACGAACACGACGCGGGCCATCAGCTTCCAGCCGCGTAGCGGGCGCGCCTCCGGCGGCAGCGCGGGAGCCGCCTGTGGGTTGAAGATCGCCGTGCCCAGCACGTAGAGCGCGTAGAGCGCCGTCAGCACCAGCCCGGGGAAGATCGCGCCGGCGTACATGTCGCCCACCGAGCGGCCGAGCTGGTCGGCGAGCACGATCAGCACCAGCGACGGCGGGATGATCTGGGCAAGCGTCCCGGACGCCGCGATCACGCCGGTCGCGAGCCGCCGGTCGTAGCCGTAGCGCAGCATGATCGGCAGCGAGATCAGGCCCATCGAGATGACCGACGCGGCGACCACGCCGGTGGTCGCCGCGAGCAGGGCGCCGACGAACACCACCGCGTAGGCGAGCCCGCCGCGCACCGGCCCGAACAGCTGGCCGATGGTGTCGAGCAGGTCCTCCGCCATGCCGCTGCGCTCCAGGATCAGCCCCATGAAGGTGAAGAACGGCACCGCCAGCAGCGTGTCGTTCGACATGATGCCGAAGACGCGCTCGGGCAGCGCCTGGAACAGCGCCTCGTTCAGCAGGCCCAGCTTGATGCCGAGGATCCCGAACGACAGCCCGAGCGCGGCGAGCGAGAACGCGACCGGAAAGCCGAGCAGCAGGAATACGATCAGCCCGCAGAACATGATCGGCGCGATGTTGGCGATGATGAAGGCGGTCACTGTGCGTCCTCCTTCGCGCCGCCGCTCATCTCCTCCAGGATCACGTCGCGGTGCTTCTCGGCCGGGTCGGGGATCAGCCCCATGAGGAAGGCGACGCGCTTGATCAGCTCCGAGAAGCCCTGGATCGAGAGCAGGAAGAACCCGACCGGGATCAGCAGCCGGGCCGGCCAGCGGATCAGGCCGCCGGCGTTCACCGAAACCTCGCCCGTCTCCCAGGCGTTCTCCACCGGTGGCCATGACAGCCACATGATGAACAGCGACATCGGCAGCAGGAACAGGAGGATCCCGAAGACGTCGATCCAGACCTGCGTGCGGCGCGAGAGGCGAGAGTTGATGACGTCGATGCGGATGTGCTCGTTATGCAGCAGCGTGTACCCGGAGCACAGCAGGAAGACCGCCGAGAACAGGTACCACTGCAGCTCGAGCCAGGCGTTGGACGCCATGTTGAGCGCGTAGCGCGAAGTCGCATTGGCCGCGCTGACCAGCACCATGATCAGGATGCACCAGTACACGAGGCGCCCGACCCGCTCGTTGAGCCAGTCGATGGCGCGCGCTAGCGTAAGCAGCGGCTTCATGGCCGAAGTTCCCTCCTCCGAAGCGCCGCGTGCGGGCTTGCCGGGCGGCAGCGGCGGATTCTCGCCGATTGCCCATGCGCTGGCAAAGCCGCCGCCGCGGCCGTCAGCGCTCCGTCAGGACGCGGCCCGCTCCACGGCGTGCACCGCCGCGGTGCGCAGCGCGCGTGCGCGTTGCTCGACCGCGTCGCGCAGGCGCGGCTTGTAGCCCAGGGCGAAGAACACCTCCGCTGCAAGGAAGATCGGCGCCACGAAGATCTGGAAGAGATTGTCCGCAAGAGCGGGCTTCCTGCCCTCGTAGACGTGGCCCCAGAGCTGCAGGGCCCAGCCGCCGACGAACAGCACGCCGAACCACGCGAGTCCCGTGGCCGACCCCTGCCGGGCGATCAGGTCGCCGGCCCAGACCAGCGCGCCGGTGACCACCAGCATGGCGCTCGCCAGCGGAACGTCGAGGACGAAGTAGTAGGCGACCACCGCGCCGCCGAAGAGCATCGCGGCGGTCAGCTCGATGGGTCCCGCCGGGATGCGCAGCCAGGCGAGCGGGATGAGGAGCGAAAGGATGATCACGGGGACGCCGACGAAATGCGTCGCCTTGTTGCGCGCATCCTGGTGGTACGCGGCATAGAAGGACATCTGCTCTTCTAGCGTCTTCATGCGGGCCTCTCGCTTGAGTGAGATTCTTCGAAAGCCGCTATAATTCAGCATTTTACACGCGCTGATGCAGGTCAAGCACGGGACCATCCAGCCGGGGAGCGGCCCCGTCGCGCTCACCATCGGCAATTTCGACGGCATACACCGCGGGCACCGCGCCATGCTCGGTCGCCTCATCGCGCGTTCGCGCGAGCTGGGGCTGCCGGCGTGCGTGCTTACCTTCGAGCCGCATCCGCGCGAGTTCTTCGCCCGCGGGGCCGGCGCCGCGGGCGCGCCGCCGGTGCGCCTGACGCGCCTGCGCGAGAAGCTCGAGCGCATGGCCGAGGCGGGCGTGGACCGCGTGCACATCCTCCGGTTCGATGCGCGACTCGCGGCGATGGCTGCGCCGCGGTTCCTGGAGGAAATGCTGGTGCGCGGGCTGGAGGCCCGCTGGCTGCTGGTGGGGCGCGATTTCCGCTTCGGCGCCCGGCGCGCGGGCGACTACGCGCTGCTCGCGTCCGAGGCGGGGCGGCTGGGCTACGAGCTGGAGCCGATGCACGACGTGCTGCAGGAAGGTACGCGCGTGTCGAGCTCCGGCGTGCGCGCGGCCCTCGAGGCGGGAGACCTGGCGCGCGCCGCGCGCCTGCTCGGGCGCGAGTATTCGATGAGCGGGCGCGTGGCGCACGGCGAGAAGCTCGGGCGCACGCTCGGCTTCCCGACGGCCAACATCATCGTGCGGCGCGTGCCGCCGCTCGCCGGCATCTTCGCGGTGCGGGCGGAGCTCGAGGAGCTCGGGCAGGTGCGGCATGGCGTGGCCTGCGTCGGGCGCCGGCCCACGGTGCGCGAGGGCGCCGCGCCGCTGCTGGAGGTGCACCTCTTCGACTGGCAGGGGGACCTCTACGGGCGCCACCTGCGCGTCACGTTCCTCGAAAAGCTGCGCGACGAGGAGAAGTACGACGGGGTCGAGGCGCTGCGAGCCGCGATCTCGCGCGACGCCGAGCGCGCCAGGGAATTCTTCATGAAGGCGAGCGCCGCCTGAACCCGAATGGCTGACTACCGCAGCACCCTCAATCTCCCCGATACGCCGTTCCCGATGCGCGGCGACCTCGCCAAGCGCGAGCCGCAGTGGGTGAAGGACTGGCAGGACAAGGGCGTGTACCGGCGCCTCCGGGAAGTGGCGCGGGGCAGGCCGCGCTTCGTGCTGCACGACGGCCCGCCGTACGCCAACGGCGAGATCCACATCGGCCACGCGGTCAACAAGATCCTCAAGGACGTGATCGTCAAGTCGAAGACGCTGGCGGGGTTCGACGCGCCCTACGTCCCGGGCTGGGATTGCCACGGCATGCCGATCGAGGTCCAGATCGAGAAGAAGTACGGCAAGAACCTGCCGGCGGGCGAGACGCAGCGCCTCTGCCGGGCCTACGCCACCGAGCAGATCGCGAGCCAGAAGAAGGATTTCCAGCGCCTCGGGGTGCTCGGCGACTGGGACAACCCCTATCTCACCATGGCCTTCGGCAACGAGGCGGACGAGATCCGCGCGCTCGGCCAGCTGCTGGAGAAGGGCTACATCTTCCGCGGCCTCAAGCCGGTGAACTGGTGCTTCGACTGCGGCTCGGCCCTGGCCGAGGCCGAGGTCGAGTACGAAGACCGCCGGGACCCCGCGATCGACGTCGGTTTCGGTTTCTTCGACCGGGAGGGAATCGCGAGAGCTTTCGGGCTTCGATCGCTCCCGGACAAGCCAGGCTGGATCGTGATCTGGACCACCACCCCGTGGACCCTGCCGGGCAACCAGGCGCTGAACGTCAACCCGGACTTCGACTATGTGCTGCTCGACACCGAGCGCGGCCTGCTGATCGTCGCCGAGGGCATGCTGCAGGCGGGCGACGTCCCCGAGGCGACGGAGGAGGAGTTCGATTCGCTCGCCATGCCCAAGCTGCTCGCGCGCTACGGCATCAAGGCCTGGCGCATGATCGGCAAGGCGAAGGGCAGTGCGCTGGAGGGCATACGCTTCCGCCATCCGTTCTACGACCGTACCGCGCCCGTGTACCTCGGCAGCTACGTCACCCTGGAGTCCGGAACCGGGGTGGTGCACTCGGCGCCCGCCTACGGCGTCGAGGACTTCGAGTCCTGCCGGCGCTACGGCATGAAGGACGAGGAGATCCTGACGCCGGTGCAGGGAGACGGCAGGTTCGCCGCCTCGCTGCCGCTGTTCGGCGGTCTCTCGATCTGGGACGCGAACGCGAAGATCGTGAAGCTGCTCGAGGAGAAGGGGGCGCTGTTCGCCGTCGACTGGAAGCATACCCACAGCTACATGCACTGCTGGCGCCACAAGACGCCGGTGATCCTGCGGGCGACGGTCCAGTGGTTCGCCGGAATGGACCAGGTCCCCGGGTTCAACGGGCGCAAGCCCGCCGAGCCGCTGCGCGCCACCGCGCTGCGCGGCATCGAGGCGACGCAATTCTTCCCGGCCTGGGGCAAGGCGCGCCTGCACGGCATGATCGCCAACCGCCCGGACTGGACGCTGTCGCGCGCGCGCCAGTGGGGCGTGCCGATGCCGTTCTTCGTCGACAAGGAGAGCGGGGCCCTGCATCCGAGGACGCTCGAGCTGCTGGAGGAAGTGGCGAGGCGCGTCGAGAAGGGCGGCATCGAGACTTGGCAAACGCTGCAGCCCGCCGAGCTGCTCGGCGCGGACGCGGAGCGCTACGAGAAGGTGAAGGACACGATCGACGTCTGGTTCGACTCCGGGTCGACGCACTTCACCGTGCTCAAGCATTCGCATGCCGCCGAAACCGGATTTCCGGCCGACCTGTACCTCGAGGGCTCAGACCAGCACCGCGGCTGGTTCCATTCGTCGCTGCTGGTGTCGTGCATGATGAACGGAGTGCCGCCATACAAGGGGCTGCTGACGCACGGCTTCGTGATCGACATGGAAGGCCGCAAGATGTCGAAATCGAAGGGCACCGGGATCGCGCCGCAACAGATCGCCGGCTCGCTGGGCGCGGAGATCCTGCGCCTCTGGGTGGCGAGCGGCGACTACTCCGGCGAGCTCACGATTTCGAACGAGATCCTGAAGCGCGTGGTGGAGAGCTACCGCCGCATCCGCAACACGCTGCGGTTCCTGCTCGCCAACACCTCGGATTTCGATCCCGCGCGGCACGCGGTGCCGGCGGCGCAGATGTCCGAGATCGACCGCTACGCACTGGCGCTCGCGGCGAAGATGCAGGCGGCGGCGGTGGCAGACTACGAGCGCTACCAGTTCCACCTCGTGACGCAGCGCCTGCAGACCTTCTGCTCCGAGGACCTCGGCGCGTTCTACCTCGACATCCTCAAGGACCGGCTCTACACCTGCGGGGCCGATTCGCGTGCGCGCCGCTCTGCACAGACCGTGCTATGGCACATCACCCACAGCCTGCTGCGGCTGATGGCGCCGGTACTGAGCTTTACAGCGGAGGAGGCGTGGAAGATTTTCGTCCGGAACCCGGACAGGAGCGTGTTCGAGGAGGTCTGGCACCGTATCCCCTCCCCGGAGCTCGATCAATCGGCGCTGGATCACTGGGAAAACATTCGGCAGTTCCGCGAGATAGTGACCAAGAAGATCGAGGTCAAGCGGGAGATGAAGGAAATCGGCTCCTCCCTCGCGGCCGAGATCGATATTCAGGCCCAGGGAGCCCTCTACGAAGCGCTTTCCCGGCTGGGAGACGAGCTTAAATTCGTCCTGCTGAGCTCGAGGGCTTCGGTCGCCCGACTTGATGGCACGCCGGTTCTCGTCGAAGTCCGCCGGAGCGAGCACGCGAAGTGCGATCGGTGCTGGCATCACCGCCCCGATGTCGACGGCGAAGGCTTGTGCGGGCGCTGCCACAGCAACCTGCATGGTCCGGGCGAGCGCCGCGTATATGCCTAGGCCGGCGCCGTGGTTCGGGCTCGCCGCCGCTGTCGTCGCGCTCGACCATGCCTCGAAGGCCGCGGTGCTGGCCGCGCTGGCCCCCGGCGAGAGCGTGCGGCTGGCGCCGTTCTTCGACCTGGTGCTGGTGTTCAACCGGGGCGCCGCGTTCAGCTTCCTCGCCGCCGCGCCCGGCTGGCAGACGCCGCTGTTCGCCGCGATCGCCGTTGCGGCCTCCCTGATCGTCGGCTTCCTGATCTTTAGAAACCCCCTGAAAAGCCTGTTCTGCTTCGGGCTGGCGCTGATCCTCGGCGGCGCGCTCGGCAACCTCTGGGACCGGCTCGCGTACGGCCACGTCGTCGACTTCCTCGACTTCCACGCCGGGGCCTGGCACTGGCCGGCGTTCAATGCCGCCGACTCGGCGATCACCGTCGGCGCGGGAATCCTGATCCTCGAGGGCCTGCTGCGGCGCGAGGGTGCGGGTCGTGAGCGGCGCGCCTGACCGCGGGGACATCGCCCTGCTGCTGCGGGCGCTGGCCTTCGCCGCGCACAAGCACCGCGACCAGAGGCGCAAGGACGCGGAGGCGTCGCCCTACATCAACCACCCGATCGCGCTCGCCGAGGTGCTGGCGCTGGAGGGCGGGGTGACCGACGTCGAAGTGCTCGCCGCAGCGCTGCTGCACGACACGATCGAGGACACGCAGACTACGCCCGAGGAGCTGGAGCAGAACTTCGGCGCCGCGATCGCGTCCATCGTGCTGGAGGTGACGGACAACAAGATGCTGCAGAAGCGCACGCGCAAGCGCATGCAGGTGGCGCACGCGGCGCGCGCCAGCCGCGAGGCGAAGCTGGTAAAGCTCGCCGACAAGATCTGCAACCTGCGCGACGTGGCGGCGCGCCCGCCGGCGCACTGGGACCTGGGTCGCCGCCGCGAGTACTTCGAATGGGCGAAGCAGGTGATCGACCGCCTGCGCGGCACGCACCCGGCGCTGGAGGCGGCTTTCGACGCCGCCTACGCGCGCAGACCGTAGAATGCCGCCCATGGATGTCCTGCTCGCCAACCCCCGCGGCTTCTGCGCCGGCGTCGAGCGCGCGATCGAGATCGTGGAGCGGGCGCTGGAGCGGCACGGCGCGCCGATCTACGTGCGCCACGAGATCGTGCACAACAAGTACGTGGTCGAGACGCTGCGCCGCAAGGGCGCGGTCTTCGTGGAGGAGCTGGACGAGGTGCCGCGCGGCAGCACGGTCGTGTTTTCGGCCCACGGCGTGGCGAAGGCGGTGCGCGCGGAGGCCGAGGCGAGGGGGCTGAGGGTGTTCGACGCCACCTGCCCGCTCGTCACCAAGGTGCATGTCGAGGTGGCGAAGATGCTGCGCGACGGCTACGAGGTGGTGATGATCGGCCACCGCGGGCACCCCGAGGCCGAGGGCACCATGGGGCAGGCTGCCTCCGGCATGTACCTGGTCGAGACCGTAGCGGACGCGGAACGCCTGCAGGTGCGGGACGAGAGCAGGCTCGCCTACGTCACGCAGACCACGCTGTCGGTCGACGATGCGGCGCAGATCGTGGCTGCGCTGCGGGCGCGCTTTCCGCGGATCCGCGGGCCGAAGAGGGACGACATCTGCTACGCGACGCAGAACCGGCAGGACGCGGTGAAGTTCATGGCGCCGCGCTGCGAGGTGGTGATCGTGGTGGGCTCGCCGAACAGCTCGAACTCGAACCGCCTGCGCGAGGTGGCGCAGAACATGGGCGTGGACGCCTACATGGTCGACAGCGCCGCCGACCTGAAGCCGGAATGGATTGCCGGCCGCAGCCGCGTCGGCGTCACCGCGGGGGCCTCGGCGCCGGAAGCTCTGGTCAACGAGCTGATCGAGCGGCTGATGGAGCTCGGCGCCAAGAGCGTGCGGCCGCTCGAGGGCATCGCCGAGCACGTCGTATTCAGCCTGCCGCGCGAGCTGGCGCGGCGGGAGACACCCTGACCGCTAGGGCAGCAGCTCCCGCCACAGCACGCGCTGGCCCGCGAACCCGGCCGCCGTCGCCGCGAACTGCACGTTCGGGTTGATCGTCGGCGTCGGGTTGGTCGAGGTCACGACCTCGACCACCGGCTCACCCGAGATGTAGAGGACGTTCACGCCCACGATGGTCGCGTCCAGCCTCACCCCCGAGAGCCCGGGCGTCAGCACCGCGGCGCCGGTGCTGTAGTTCAGGAAGTTCAGCCAGCCGAAGCCCCCCGGCGTGCACGAAGTGCTCGACGGAACGATGGTCGGCACGATCAGGGTCCCCGAGACCAGCGTGGCGTCGATGTTGACGCGCTCGCCGCTGTCCGGCAGGTCGACGAACCAGCCCAGGTCGACGCCGAAGTTGACCGAGTTGCTGCCCTGGCCGGTGGCGCTCGCCGAGGCGGCGCTCAGGCGCGTCGAGGTGCCGTCGGGGTTGTTGATCAGGTACTGCTGCACCAGGCCCTGCACGCGCGGGTTGACGATCGTGCTGCTCACATCGTCGTCCTTGATCGCGTACTGGGTCTGCACCTGCGCCGTGGCGAGGTCGGAGGGCTCGAGGTACTTGCCGGTGCCGATGAAGACCACGCGCTTGCCGAGGATGGTGCCGAGGACGGGAGTGGTCATGATCGGCTGCGCCTGGGTGCCGGCGGTGTCGGAGAACAGGGTGGCGAACTTGAGGACGCTGCCGGTGCCGATGGCGGCGGTGGTGCTGCTGTTGATGTCGAAGCGCCAGAGGTTGCCGAGCAGGTCGCCGCCGTAGACGTAGGTGACCTTGTTGCCGCCGGGGTCGCCGTTGTAGCCGCCGATCTTCGCCAGGCCGCTCGGCGTGGTGGCCGAGCCTGCGGTAGTCGCGATCTTGCTGATGATCGCCCCCGTGCCCGCATTCAGGACGTACAGGTAGCCGACGCCGCTGCCCTGCGCCGACGCTGCGTAGCTGTTCAGGTCCGGCCCGGTGGTGCCGTTGTCGTAGCCGGAGGTCACCAGCACCACCCACGTGCCGTCGTTCTTCTGCGTGATAATCGCCTGCCCGAAGCTGTAGCCGAGATCCTTGTCCTGGATCTTGGCGTGCGACGCGGACCCGTCGGAGTAGACTGGGGGCGAGAATTCCCACAGCAGCTTGGGCGCGGTCGGGTCGGTGATGTCGAGCGCGTAGTAGCCGCGCCCGCCGCCGTTCAGGCCGCCCACCAGGATCGTCTTCCACACCGGGTCGTTGGCTCCGGTGACGGCGTTGCCGCAATTGGCGGTGCAGACGTCGGAGGTGATCGGGCTGCCGTTGACGAAGTTGGTGTGCAGGTTGGCGTAGTTCGAGTCTGCCAGCTTCCACATGTTGGGGATCACCATGCTCGGCACGTAGGCCCAGCGCTCGACGCCGGTCTTGGCGTTGAACGCGTGCAGCATGCCGTCGTTGGTGCCGATGTACACGGTGCCGTCGGTCACGTTGGTGATCGCGGACTGGGCGGTCTTGAACTGGGTGTACCCGGAGTACGGGTAGTTGAAGACCGGCGCGCCGAGGAAGGACGGCTGGGACTCGAGCGCGTCGCCCATCACCGCGGGGCGGTTGCGGAAGAACTGGTCGATGATCGCGACGCCGGTGCGGTTGTACTCGTGCCCGAATTGTCCGCGCAGGTAGTTCATCAGGTTGGCGCCCGGCGCGTTGGCGCGGAAGTACACGGCGTTCACGGAAAGGTCCGACGCCGGCGGCCACTGGCTCAGCCCGGCGAGAACGCCAGCGCCGAAGTAGCTTGTATGCGCGGCCTGGTACGTGGTGTCGAAGGCGGCCAGCGCGCCGCCGGCGTCGTTCGACGTGTAGATCGTGCGGGCGTCGCTTGCAGTCGCGACCATCGCGTCCATCGTGCCGGTGCAGGCGGTGGCCATCGGCACCAGGCAGTCGGTGCCGTTCAGCGTGCCGTTGGGGCAGGTCACCGAGTTCGGCGTCGAGCAGAAGTAGGCCGTGGTGTCGCCGCTGCTGTCGCTGACTACGGTGCTGGGGGAGGCGCAGGTATCCGCGGACACGTCCTGCACGCACCAGTCGTCGTTCTGGTTGACCACGCCGGTGTCGGTGTTGATGCCGCGCGCCTCCAGGTTGCCGGTCCACTGCAGCGTCGTGTAGCTCGCGACGAACGCGGTGTTGTTCCCCGCGACCGGGTTGAGCGTGCTGGTGGCGGCGGCCGCGGCAGCCCCGATCTTCGACTTGATGCTCACCAGCGCGTTGGCGAGGCCTTGCGCCAGCTCGTTCGGATCGGCGGCATTGAAGTAGGCGCCGCGGCCGTTGACCGCCGCGTGCCACAGGTCGTCCACGGTGGTTTCGTTGCCGGACACCGGAATGGGCCAGTTGCAGACCGTGCCCGCGGACTGCCAGGTGCAATGCGTCGAGTCGGCCGTGTTGCCGAGCCTGACGTCGACGTAGTCGCCGCTGGTGTCGGTCAGGTAGCTGGAGGAGTAGACCATCTTGCCGCGCACGCCGAGGCCGAGCGTGAAGGTGGTCATGTGCTGCTTGCGGTTGTTGTCGGTCGAGCTGACGAAGACGTTGTCCTCGCAGACGCTGGTGCCGAGGGCGCCGGTGCAGTTGGCGAGCGAGTTGTCGCGCAGGTCGGTCTGGTAGTAGTAGAGCGCGACGTCGGCGAGCGTGTCGGAGGCGCCGCCGGTCGTGCCCGGCGTCGTGACCAGGCTGACCTGGGTGGCGACGCTCGGATCCGGGCTCGGCACACTTGCGCTCGCCGTGCTCGAGCTGACACACGAGCTGCTGCTGCTGCTGTAGGGCGAGACGTAGGAGGCGTTCCCGTTGTTGGTCCAGGACGTGCAATCGCTCGCCGTGGGCGCGCTCCCGGTCTTGTCGACGGTGCAGATTTCCGGTTGCCCGACCACACGCTTCTTTCCGGAGCTGCAGTTGCTGCCGCCGAGGGCGGAGATCCGGGTCCCGGTCACCGAGTAGTTGGTGCGCGTGAACTGCGCGGTATAGGTGGTCGTCGATTGCGCGCCGTCCCAGTACGGCCGCAGCTCCGTGCCGTCCCTCTGGCCGACCGTGTTGTTGTCGAGGTCGTAGGTATGGTTGCCGTTCCAGTAGCCGTCGGTCGAGAGCAGCACGAAGTTCTGCTGGCACGAGTACTGCACCGGGTCGGGCGGCGTGATGCCGTTGAGCTGCGCCGTCGTGGTCGCGGCCGTGAACGCCGTGGCGGTGAAGGTCATGCCGCCGCTGCTCGAGACGACCGGGGTCACGCCACTCGCCGTGGCCGGACCGGTGATGGTGATGACGTTGCCGCTCGCACTGGCGCCGTAGTCGGTGACGAGCGGCGCGTTGATCTGGTCGGCGATGTTGGAGGCGACGTTCCCGGTGGCGCTGTCCGGAACGGAAGAGTCGTTCATCAGCTCGGTCCCGTTCACCTGGATGCTGTCGACCGAGGTCGAGCCGCTGCCGCCGACGGTGATGGTGGCGGTGTACGTCGTCACGCTGCCGAACAGGTGCGCGTAGTACTGCCCGACGTGCGAGAGCGCTGCCCGCAGCGGCGTGGAGTTCGACGGCCGCGCGGCATACAGCTTC
>Ga0335085_10003163_pt1 | contig 29102 bp, 27 predicted proteins | sample Lox_Sample_45_FD_206712 | JGI IMG/M metagenome (GOLD analysis project Ga0335085, IMG submission 206712) | Soil microbial communities from Loxahatchee National Wildlife Refuge, Florida, United States - Lox_Sample_4.5 | ecosystem: Environmental > Terrestrial > Soil > Wetlands | place: USA... | reverse complement strand
GGCCGCCCGGCTTCCTCACACCTCTTCAACGCTGCTCGGCTCGCGCCGGGACAGGTCGATGCCGAGTTCTTCCGCGGCGCGGAAGACATCCTCATCGGTGTCGCGCATCTCGATGGCCGCGCCGTCGCTGGACAGCACCTCCACGTTCAGGCACAGCGACTGCATCTCCTTGATGAGCACCTTGAACGACTCGGGGATGCCCGGCTCCGGGATGTTCTCGCCCTTGACAATGGCCTCGTAGACCTTGACCCGGCCGAGCACGTCGTCGGACTTGATGGTGAGCAGTTCCTGCAGGGCGTAGGCGGCGCCGTAGGCCTCGAGGGCCCACACCTCCATCTCCCCGAACCGCTGGCCACCGAACTGGGCCTTACCACCGAGCGGCTGCTGCGTGATCATCGAGTACGGGCCCGTTGACCGCGCGTGGATCTTGTCATCCACCAGGTGCAGGAGCTTGAGGATGTAGATGTAACCGACCGAGATCGGGTCCTTGAACGGCTCACCGGTCCGGCCGTCGAACAGCTGGGCCTTGCCGCCGCCGCCGACCATCTGGTCGCCGTCCCGGTTCGGCAGCGTGCTGCCGAGCAGGCCGGTGATCTCCTCCTCACGGGCGCCGTCGAACACTGGCGTGGCCACCGGGGTGCCCGGCTCGGCCGCGTCCGCGCCGATCTGGCGGAGCCTGCCCTTCCAGTCCGCGTCATCCCCTTCGACCTGCCAGCCGGCCTTGGCCACCCAGCCGAGATGGGTCTCGAGCACCTGGCCGACGTTCATACGGCCGGGCACACCGAGCGGGTTGAGCACGATGTCCACCGGGGTCCCGTCGGGCAGGAACGGCATGTCCTCGATCGGCAGGATCTTGGCGATCACGCCCTTGTTCCCGTGCCGGCCGGCCAGCTTGTCACCATCGGTGATCTTCCGCTTGGCCGCCACGTACACCCGGACCAGCTCGTTCACGCCGGGCGGCAGCTCGTCGCCGTCCTCCCGGGTGAACACCCGGACGCCGATCACCTTGCCGGACTCGCCGTGCGGAACCTTCAGCGAGGTGTCGCGGACTTCCCGCGCCTTCTCACCGAAGATGGCCCGCAGCAGCCGCTCCTCCGGGGTCAGCTCGGTCTCGCCCTTGGGCGTGACCTTGCCGACCAGGATGTCGCCGGTGACCACCTCGGCGCCGATCCGGATGATGCCGCGGTCGTCCAGGTCCGCCAGCACCTCTTCGGAGACGTTCGGGATGTCCCGGGTGATCTCCTCCGGGCCCAGCTTGGTGTCCCGGGCGTCGACCTCGTGCTCCTCGATGTGGATCGAGGACAGCACGTCGTCCTGGACCAGGCGCTGGGACAGGATGATCGCGTCCTCGTAGTTGTGCCCCTCCCAGGGCATGAACGCGACCAGCAGGTTCCGGCCGAGCGCCATCTCGCCCTCGTCGGTGCACGGGCCGTCCGCGATGACCTGGCCGGCCTCGATCCGCTGGCCCTCGGTGACCACCGGCTTCTGGTTGAAGCAGGTGCCCTGGTTGGACCGGCGGAACTTAGCCACCAGGTAGGTGTTGCGGGTCCCGTCGTCGTTGCCCACGGTGACGTAGTCCGCGCAGGACTCCTCCACCACGCCGGCCTTGTCGGCCAGGATGACGTCGCCCGCGTCGGTCGCGGCGCGGTACTCCATCCCCGTGCCCACCAGCGGCGCCTCGCTGCGCAGCAGCGGCACCGACTGGCGCTGCATGTTGGAGCCCATCAGCGCCCGGTTGGCGTCGTCGTGCTCCAGGAAGGGGATCATGGCCGTGGCCACCGACACCATCTGGCGCGGCGACACGTCCATGTAGTCCACGTCGTCCGGGCCGATGTAGTCGACCTCGCCGCCCTTGCGGCGGACCAGGATGCGGCGCTCGACGAACTCGCCGTCCGGGCCCAGCGGCGTGTTCGCCTGGGCGATGACGTGCCGGTCCTCCTCGTCCGCGGTGAGGTAGTCAACCTGGACGCTGACCTTGCCGTTCTTCACCTTGCGGTACGGGGTCTCGACGAAGCCGAACGCGTTCACCCGGGCGTACGAGGACAGCGAGCCGATCAGGCCGATGTTGGGGCCTTCCGGCGTCTCGATCGGGCACATCCGGCCGTAGTGCGACGGGTGCACGTCACGGACCTCGAACCCAGCCCGCTCCCGGGACAGGCCGCCCGGGCCGAGCGCGGACAGCCGGCGCTTGTGCGTCAGGCCCGCCAGCGGGTTGGTCTGGTCCATGAACTGGGAGAGCTGGCTGGTGCCGAAGAACTCCTTGATGGCCGCGACCACCGGACGGATGTTGATCAGGGTCTGCGGCGTGATCGCCTCGACGTCCTGGGTCGTCATCCGCTCCCGCACCACCCGCTCCATCCGGGCCAGGCCCAGCCGGACCTGGTTCTGGATGAGCTCGCCCACGGTGCGCAGGCGGCGGTTGCCGAAGTGGTCGATGTCGTCGGTCTCGATCGGGATGACGACGCCCTCGCCGGTCTTCATCTCGTCCTCGCCGGCGTGCAGCCGGACCAGGTACTCGATGGTGGCGACGATGTCGTCCTCGGTCAGCGTGCCCTGCCGGATCGGCTGGCCGAGACCGAGCTTCTTGTTGATCTTGTACCGGCCGACCTTGGCCAGGTCATAGCGCTTCGGGTTGAAGTACAGGTTCTCCAGCAGCGCCTGCGCGGACTCCCTGGTCGGGGGCTCACCCGGGCGCAGCTTGCGGTAGATGTCCAGCAGCGCGTCATCCTGGCCGGTGGTGTGGTCCTTCTCCAGGGTGGCCCGCATCGACTCGTACTCGCCGAACCGCTCCAGGATGCGCGCGTCGTCCCAGCCCAGCGCCTTGAGCAGGACGGTCACGCTCTGCTTGCGCTTGCGGTCGATGCGCACCCCGACGCTGTCCCGCTTGTCGATCTCGAACTCGAGCCAAGCGCCGCGGGACGGGATCACCTTGCAGCTGAAGATGTCCTTGTCCGAGGTCTTGTCGACCTGGCGGTCGAAGTACACGCCAGGCGACCGGACGAGCTGCGACACCACGACACGCTCGGTGCCGTTGATGATGAACGTGCCCCGGGGCGACATCAGCGGGAAGTCACCCATGAACACGGTCTGGCTCTTGATCTCGCCCGTGCTGTTGTTGATGAACTCGGCCGTGACGAACATGGGGGCCGAGTAGTGCATGTCCTTGTCCTTGCACTCCTCTACGGAGTACTTGGGCGGCTCGAACCGATGATCACGGAACGAGAGGGACATGGTTCCCGTAAAGTCTTCGATCGGGCTGATCTCTTCGAAGATCTCTTCCAGCCCGGACTGTTCCGGAACCTCCTTCAGACCGGCCTCGCGCGCGGCATCCACCCGGGCACGCCAGCGCTCGTTGCCGAGCAGCCAGTCAAAAGACTCGGTCTGCAGAGCAAGGAGGCCGGGAACCTCAAGAGGTTCCTTGAACCGGGCGAAGGAAACGCGACGAGGGGCTGTACTGGCGGCGGAGGCGCTGCGCGATGCTGCCAACAGGGGTCCTTCCGAGCTTGTGGCCGACTATCACCGCACGCACACAAAACGCCCTGCGGCGGACGCCGCGAGGGGTCGAGGATGCCGAGGACGCAAGAGTGCAGCGCAAATTGGCAGTGTAGCCCACGGCCACACTGCTCGTCAACTGTATCTCACCATGTTGTTCACGGTTGCTCCGCAGCATGGCTCGTTCGAGGCAAAACGTCAAGTCCACGCCACGTGGTCTGGACATATGAGTGACGTGACGAACACCACATTCGGCCCTGCGTGTGCTTCGGTGTACTCCTGGGTAAGGCTAACAGTTCAGCTCGCGAAATATTCCCGGGTTCCGTAGTCACCCGAGAACATGCCGTGTACTGGCGCTGGCCCGGGCCTCCCCTCAACGCACGTGTGCCGGGCCCGCATGGTTCGCGGGCCCGGCACACCGGGCTTTCTTGCTGAGCGGTCTTACTTGACCGTGACGCTGGCGCCGGCGCCCTCGAGGGCGGCCTTGGCCTTGTCCGCGGTCTCCTTGTTGACCCGCTCAAGCAGCGGCTTCGGCGCGGAGTCCACCAGGTCCTTGGCCTCCTTGAGGCCCAGGCTGGTCAGGCTGCGCACCTCCTTGATGACCTGGATCTTCTTGTCGCCCGCGCCCTCGAGGATGACGTCGAACTCGTCCTTCTCCTCTTCGGCCGGCGCCTCGCCGCCGGCGCCACCCGGCGCGGCCGCGGCCACGGCGACCGGCGCGGCCGCCTTGACGTCGAACGTCTCCTCAAACTGCTTCACGAACTCGGACAGCTCGAGGAGGGTCATCTCCTTGAACGCATCGAGCAGGTCGTCAGTGCTGAGCTTCGCCATGATTGCTGGTTTCCTTTTCCCTACAGATGAGTCTGCTTGTGGTGTCTGATCCGCCGACTACTCGGTGCTGGCCTCGCCGGTGCTGGCCTGGTCTGGGCTGGCCTCGCCGGGGCTGGCCTCGCCGGTGCTGGCCTCGCCGGTGCTCGGGGCCTCGTCCGTGCTGGGGGCCTCGGCAGCGGCGTCGGCCACGGCCGCACCGCCCGCGGCTTCCTGCTTGGCCCGCAGCGCCTCGGCGAGCTGGGCCATCTGCACCGGCAGCGCGTTCATCACCGCGGCCGCCTTGGACATCGAGGCCTTCATCCCGCCGGCCAGCTTGGCCAGCAGCACCTCGCGCGGCTCCAGTTCGGCCAGACGCTCGATCTCGGCCGGGGAGATCGCCTTGCCGTCGAGCACCCCGCCCTTGATGACCAGCAGCGGGTTGGCCCGGGAGAAGTCACGCAGTCCCTTGGCCGCCTCGACGACGTCGCCCTTGACGAACGCGATCGCCGACGGGCCGCTCAGCAGGTCGCCGAGCTGGCCGGCCAGGCCGGCCTCGTTCGCGGCGATCTTGGTGAGCGTGTTCTTCACCACCGAGAACGTGGCGCTCTCGCCCAGCGAGCCACGCAGCTCGGCGAGCTGGGCCACGGTCAGGCCGCGGTATTCGGTCAGCACCGCGCCGTCCGAGCTCTGGAACCGCTCGGTGAGCTCGGCGACCGCAGTCACCTTATCCGCCCTCGCCATGGGCCTCCTTTCCTGTTCCGTCGCCGGTCAGGAAGGGTCGCGAGATGCGAAACGCCCCGGCGCAGGCACCAGGGCGTGGACACCATCGGCATGATGGTGCAGCTCGGACGCCTGCGCGGGCCGCCCGCTGGCGCGGGTCCTTCGGCTGCCACCTGACAGGCAGGCGGCAGCGACCGACGGTCTTTGGCTACGCCTCAACAATATTGCTTAACGGCCAGTACCGCCAAATCAACTGCGCCGCTCCCCCGCCGCCGGTGGCCGGCCAGCGCCCTGCGGGCGCACCGGAGCGCCGCACCGCGCCGGGCCAAGCTGCTCTTGCCACGCCTCCGATGCGCATTGCGCCCGGTTCTGCCGGCACTGGGCGGCGAAAGCATTGCTGGTGAGGTCAGTGGGATAGCCAGGGCTCCAGTTACCGACACCGGTGTCGTGATCATGACTTTGGTGCGCATCTACTACAACGCCGCTGATTTAACGGCGCGCAGCTGATTCAGCCTGGGAGTTGATGCTGGCGCCGACCAGACTCCAGTGGGCGGCGGGAAGTCTCAACAGCCCGGCCCGGCGGGCCGTTACCGGGTGGAACGCCCAGCCTGATCCCCGGCCCGGCGGCACTCGGGCCGCCAGCCAGCCCTGGGGAACTGCATGAATGCGGCATTCATGCAGTCAGGTGTGCATGAATGCCGCATTCATGCACACCCGGGATGGCGCCGCCTGGCGAACCAGCGGGCAAAGCGCGCCGCGGACCCCGGAGACCGGTGCTGCGCCATGCGGACAGCCGCCAGCTGGGATTCACGCCCACCCGCGGTGACCTACTCCAACATCAACAACTGGGCGCAGGCCGGGCCGCTCTCTCCAGCCACGCCAGCACCACCGGCCTCACCAGGCGCGGCCCCGCCCGCCAGCACGCCGCACCCCCGGCCTGCGCGCGGCTACGGACCGCCTTAAGTAAGCGGCTTTGGCATCTACTAGCACTGAAGTCATGATCACGAACTCAGGCCGGGCTTGGCTGCGCTGGCGGGGCGCTTGCGGCGCGCCGAGAGGCGGCAATGGTGGCACGTGAAGCGGCAAGCCCGCCCGCCGGCCGGGAGGGCTTGCGGGACGGGCTTGCGGGGTTTGGCAGCCGGGCTGAGGTCAGCTGGCCGGGGCGTCTTCGAGTTCCTCGGTCAGGCTGCGGGTCTTGGCCGGGTCCACCGGGATGCTCGGGCCCATGCTGGTGGTCATGGCGACCTTCCGCACGTACCGGCCCTTGGCCGCGGACGGCTTGAGCCGCAGGACCTCGTCCAGCGCGGCCGCGTAGTTCTGCACCAGCGCGACGGCCGGGAACGACGCCTTGCCGATCACGAAGTGCAGGTTCCCGTGCCGGTCCACCCGGAACTCGATCTTCCCGCCCTTGATCTCGGTGACGGCCTTGGCCACGTCCGGGGTGACCGTCCCGGTCTTCGGGTTGGGCATCAGGCCGCGCGGGCCGAGCACCCGGCCCAGCCGGCCGACCTTGCCCATCAGGTCCGGGGTGGCGACGACCGCGTCGAAGTCCAGGAACCCGCCCTGGATGCGCTCGATCAGGTCGTCGGAGCCAACGTAGTCGGCGCCCGCCGCCCGGGCCTCCTCGGCCCGGTCCCCGGTCGCGAACACCAGAACGCGGGCCGTCTTGCCGGTCCCGTTGGGCAGGTTCACCGTGCCGCGGACCATCTGGTCCGCCTTGCGCGGGTCCACGCCGAGCCGCAGGGCGACCTCGACGGTCGGGTCGAACTTGGTCTTGGCCGTCTCCTTGGCCAGGTTGACCGCCTCGGCCGGGCTGTACAGCCGGTCCGGGTCGATCAGCTCGGCGGCCTGGCGGTAGGCCTTGCTGCGCTTCATCGTTTTCTCCTTGGTCGTGCTGTGGAGGTCGTGGTCAGTGGGCCAGCGCGTGGCCCTGCCACTGGGTGGGGTTAAGCCGGGGCAGCTCAGCCGCTGACGGTGAGCCCCATCGACCGGGCCGTGCCGGCGATGATCTTCTCGGCCGCCTCGATGCTGGTCGCGTTGAGGTCGGGCATCTTGGTCTGCGCGATCTCGCGGACCTGGGCCATGGTCACCGAGCCGACCTTGCTGGTCAGCGGCTCGCCGCTGCCCTTGGCCACGCCAGCGGCCTTCTTGAGCAGCTCGGCGGCGGGCGGGGTCTTGGTCACGAAGGAGAACGAGCGATCCTCGTAGATCGTGATCTCCACCGGGACGACGTTGCCCCGCTGGGACTCGGTCGCGGCGTTGTACTGCCGGCAGAAGTCCATGATGTTGACGCCGTGCGGGCCAAGCGCGGTGCCGACCGGCGGGGCCGGGGTGGCCGCGCCCGCCTGCAGCTGCACCTTCACAACCGCAGCGATCTTCTTCTTCCGTGGGGCCATCTGTTCGGGTTCCTGTTCCTTACCTGGGCGTGATGCGGATCAGATCTTGGCGACCTGATCGAAGGAGAGCTCGACCGGGGTCTCCCGGCCGAAGATGGAGACGAGCACCTTGAGCTTCTGGGTGTCCGGGTTGACCTCGTTCACCGTGGCGGGGAGGGTGGCGAACGGGCCGTCCATCACGGTAACGGATTCGCCCGGCTCGTATTCCACCGAAGACCGGCGCACCTCGGCCGGCGACGCCGCCTTCGCCTCCGGCTCGGGGGCGAGCAGCGTGGCCACCTCGTCCAGGCTCAGCGGTGACGGCCGGCTGGACAGGCCGACGAAGCCGGTCACCCCAGGCGTGTTGCGCACCGCGGCCCAGGACTCGTCGGTCAGGTCCATCCGGACCAGGATGTAGCCGGGCAGCACCTTCTCCGAGACCTGCTGCCGCTTGCCGCCCTTGATCTCGGTCACCTCGTGTACCGGGACCTCGATCTGGAAGATGTAGTCCTCCATGTTCAGCGACTGGGTGCGGCTCTCCAGGTTGGCCTTGACCCGGTTCTCGTACCCGGCGTAGGAGTGCACCACATACCAGTCACCCGGCTGCAGCCGCATCTCCGCCTTGAACATCGCGACCGGGTCATCGTCCTCGACCGCGGCGGCGCCCGCCTCGTCCTCGGCCGCTTCCTCCGCGGCCGCTCCGTCCCCGGCTTCGTCAGCCTCAGCCTCCTCAGCCTCAGCCTCAGCCTCGTCAGCGGTCTCCACCGCCTCGGGCCCGGCCTCGGCTGAACTGGCGGCCGCCTCGTCGGGCGTGGTCGCTTCGTCGGGCGTGGCAGCCGCGTCGGTCAGGTCGTCTGCCTGATCACTGACGTGCACTTGGAACTCGGACACGATAACTCTTTCTCTTCCGCTCGTGGCTGGCGGCGCATTCCCGGCCTAAACCCTTGGCTCCGGCCCTGTCCTGGACCCCAGCACCTGGACCATCCGGCGATGCCGTCCCCCGGCACTGGCATCCCGGCCGCAGCCTCCTAGGCGGCTCAGCCCAGGACCGCGGTCACCAGGTGGTAGAAGCCGAGGTCCAGCAGCGAAACGATCACCGCCATGATGACTACGAACGTCAGCGCCACGGTCGTGTAGGTGATCAGTTCATGGCGGGTCGGCCAGATCACCTTGCGCAGTTCGGCAACGACCTGACGGACGAAGAGCGCGGGAGTCGTCCGGCTGTCTTTAGCCGGACCGCCGGGCTGTGCCCGGCCCTTGGAGACCTCGCCTCGCGTCTGAGTCGCCATGTCCTCACCTGAACAACGCTGATTGGTGAACCAGCTGATACCACCAGCCCGCGCCAGGGCGCGGGCCGCTTACGCAGGGCAGGAGGGACTCGAACCCCCAACCACCGGTTTTGGAGACCGGGACTCTAGCCAATTGAGCTACTGCCCTCTGCTTACTCAACCTGCTTACTCAACCGTGTGCTGATGCCGTCCAGAGCCGCCTGCCGGCCCCTTGCGGGCGCAGCCGTCACCGGGCGGATCACCACCAGTCGATGAAGTCTACGTTGCCGCGGGCCCGGCGTCGAACCATGCCGGGTAAGCAATGAAAACTGCCGTCCCGTCCCGGGTGGGCCACCGGGTAATCGCGGTGCGGTCACTATCGGTGAGGTGCGACCATGGGGACATGACTTCAGCCCACCCGCGCATCTCCGCCCGCGTGTCCGCCATCGCCGAGTCCGCCACGCTGGCCGTGGACTCGAAGGCGAAAGCGCTCAAGGCGGCGGGCCGCCCGGTCATCGGGTTCGGGGCGGGCGAGCCCGATTTCCCCACCCCCGGCTACATCGTCGAGGCCGCCCAGCGGGCCTGCGCCGAGCCCCGGTTCCACAAGTACACGCCCACGCCCGGGCTGCCCGAGCTGCGCGAGGCGGTCGCGGCCAAGACCGTGCGCGACTCCGGGTACCAGGTCAAGGCGGGCCAGGTGCTGATCACCAACGGCGGCAAGTTCGCGGTGTACCAGACGTTCGCCACGCTGCTGGACCCGGGCGATGAGGTGCTGCTGCCCACGCCGTACTGGACCACCTACCCGGAGGCCATCCAGCTGGCCGGGGGCGTCCCGGTGCCGGTGCTGGCCGACGAGCGGACCGGCTACCGGGTGTCCGTGGACGACCTGGAGGCCGCCCGCACCGAGCGCACCAAGCTGCTGCTGTTCGTGTCCCCGTCCAACCCGACCGGCGCGGTCTACCCGCCGGACCAGGTCGCCGCGATCGGCCAGTGGGCCGCCGAGCACGGGCTGTGGGTGGTCACCGACGAGATCTACGAGCACCTGGTCTACGGCGATGCCCAGTTCTCCTCGATACCGGTGATGGCGCCGGAGGTCGCGGACACCTGCGTGGTGCTGAACGGGGTGGCCAAGACGTATGCCATGACCGGCTGGCGGGTTGGCTGGATGATCGGCCCGGCCGACGTCATCAAGGCGGCCACGAACCTCCAGTCGCACGCCACCTCCAACGTGTCCAACGTGGCCCAGGCGGCGGCGCTGGCGGCCGTGTCCGGCGACCTGGCCGCGGTGGCCGAGATGCGGGCCGCGTTCGACCGCCGCCGCCAGACCATGACCAGCATGCTGAACGAGATCCCTGGCGTGGTCTGCCCGCTGCCGGAAGGGGCGTTCTACTGCTATCCCTCGGTCAAGGGGGTGCTCGGCAAGCAGCTGGCCGGCCAGCGCCCAGCCACGTCGGCTGAGCTGGCCGAGGTCATCCTGGAGCACGCGGACGTGGCGGTGGTGCCGGGCGAGGCGTTCGGCACGCCGGGCTACTTCCGGCTGTCCTGCGCGCTGGGCGACGACGATCTGGCCGAGGGAATCAGCCGGATGGGCAAGCTGCTCAGCGAGGCGCATTGAGTGACCGGGCGGGCTGATGCCGCGGTCGATCGCCACACTGCCCAAGGTGCACCTGCACCTGCACTTCACCGGGGCGATGCGGCACGCGACCCTGGTCGACCTGGCCGCCCGGTACCGGGTGCACCTGCCCGAAGCGCTGACCCGTGACTGGCCGCCCCGGCTGAGCGCCGCGGACGAGCGCGGCTGGTTCCGCTTCCAGCGGCTGTATGACATCGCGCGGTCGGTGCTGCGCACCCCGCAGGACGTGCGCCGGCTGCTGCGCGAGACCGCGGAGGACGAGCGGGCCGAGGGGTCCGGCTGGCTGGAGATCCAGATCGACCCGTCCGGCTACGGGCCCCGCTTCGGCGGCCTCACCCCGACCGTCGAGCTGGTGCTGGACGCGGCGCACGCGGCGGCCACGGCCACCGGGGTGGGCATCGGCCTGATCATCGCGGCCAACCGGACCAAGCACCCGCTGGAGGCGCGGACGCTGGCCCGGCTGGCCGCGCAGTACGCGGGCCGCGGGGTGATCGGGTTCGGGCTGAGCAACGACGAGCGGCGTGGCGCCGCGGCCGAGTTCGCGGCGGCGTTCCGCATCGCGGCCCGGTCCGGGCTGCTGCTCACACCGCATGGTGGTGAGCTGTGCGGCCCGGCCAGCGTCCAGGCCTGCCTGGACGACCTGCATGCGGACCGGATCGGGCACGGCGTGACCGCGGCGGGCGACGCCGAGCTGACCAAGCGGCTGGCGGCCGGCAAGATCACTCTGGAGGTCTGCCCGGCGTCCAACGTGGCCCTGGGGGTGGCCCCGGACGCCGCGGCGGTGCCGCTGGGCACGCTGCTCGGCGACGGGGTGCCGGTGGCGCTGGGCGCCGACGACCCGCTGCTGTTCGGGTCCCGGCTGGGGGCGCAGTACGAGATCGCCCGCCGGGCGCATGGCCTGCCCGACGACCAGCTGGCCGAGCTGGCCCGGATGGCGGTGCGCGGCTCGGCCGCGCCGCCGCAGACCGCCCGGCGGCTGCTGCGGGGCATCGACGCCTGGCTGGCCAGCCCCAGCTAGCCAGCACGGCTAGCTCAGCTAGCTCAGCGTCTCCTCGGCGGACAGGTGGTGCTGCCCGGCCGCCGCCTTGGCCTGCTCGACCACGTGCGGCGCACGATGCGACAGGACCACGATCCCGGCGATCATGACCAGCAGCGCGGCCACTTCCATGGTGATGTTCAGCGCGCCGCCGCTGATCGTCTCGTCCAGCAGCCCGACCGCCAGCGCGATCGAGACCAGCGGGTCGACCGCGGTGATCACCGCGAGCACCGGGCTGACCAGGATGCCGGCCTGGTAGGCGCTCTGGTTGAGCAGGAAGCCGAGCGGGCCGACCACGACGGCCGCGTACAGCGGCCACTGGTACGGCAGCTGGCTGAGGCCGCCGTGCCAGCCGCCAGACAGCAGCTTGAGCACGAACGCGGTCACCCCGTAGGAGATCCCGCAGGCCAGCGCCAGCATGATCGGCCGCAGCGTGCGGTGGCCGCTGGCCGCCACCAGCAGGCAGATGGCCAGCGCCGCGCCGTACGCGATGGCCAGCGGTATCGCGTCCACCGCGGGCACCGTGGCCACGCCGCCATGCGGCCGGGCCACCGCGAGGAACAGGGCCAGCCCGCCCGCGCAGCACAGCACGCCGAGCAGGATTTCCCAGTCCGGCCACCGGCGCCGGAACGCGGACCCGATCAGCGCCGCGAAGATCAGGTCGCAGACCAGGATCGGCTGGACCAGGGCCAGCGCGCCGTAGTGCAGCGCCACGATCTGCAGGATGACGCCGGTGATGTTGAGCACGATCGCGATCAGCCACAGCGGGCGGCGCAGCAGGTCGATGATCAGGCGCACCGACAGCGGGTTGTTCCGCGCGCTGACCTGCTTCGTGCTGCGCTGCTCGAGCACGGCCGCGGTGCCGTCGTTGACCGCGTTGGCGAGGGCCGCGACGACGGCCTTGACCGGGAACCCCACAGGCCGGCCGTTCCCGGTCAGCGATCAAGTAAAACGTTGACCCGCGGCCAGGCCCGGGCGATCTGGGACGAATCAGGCCACGCCACTGCGCCAGGTGGGCAGGATCTCGTCGATGAGCGCCTCGGTCTCCGGGGCCATCTGGGGCAGCACCTCGTCCAGCGCGGTCCGGGCGCACAGCTCGTCCACCACGGCCCGGACCAGGTCGGGCCGGCCCGCCGCCTGCGCGGCCCGCAGCAGGTCCCGCCAGAGCAGCTCATCGTCGAACGCGAGGCGCAGCCCAGCCCGGGCCGCGTCCATCGCGCCCTGGGTGTCGCCGCCCGCCAGCCGGACCGCGGCCAGCCGGTGCGCCGCGTCGGCGACCTGGGCGGCGGCCTCGAATTCCAGGTCGCTGGTGGCCAGCCAGGCGTACCGCACCGGCGGGCGGCCGTCGAGCAACTGGCCGCGCACCAGGTCCAGGGCCCGGGTCAGATAGCTGGCCTCGGCCGAGCTGCCCGGCGAGGCCAGCCCGGCGCTGCCGATCAGGGCCCGGAACACGTGCCAGTCCACCCGGACCCCGGAGCCGAGCCGCAGGCGGCCGGCCGCGTCCTCGGCCAGATGCGGCCGGCCGATGCCGTCGGTGCCGAGCCAGTCCTGGGCCGCCGCCAGGGCCGCGTCGAGCGCCCGGCTGTCGGTGCCGCGCGGCCAGATGGCGGCCTCCACCGCGTTGCGGTGCACCCCGCCCGGGTGCAGGGCCAGGAACACGACCACCTCGGTGACCAGGCCGACCAGATCCGGTTCGAGCACGCCAGGGGCACGGACCGAGACCGGGCCGAGGATGGCGATGTCCACCGGGGTGTCGTGGCCCGGATCGAGCTGTTCCGGCGGCGCCGCGTCCGGGGTGGGAGGGGCCAGCGGGGCGCCGTCCAGCTGGCCCGCCGTCTCGAACAGGTCCAGCACCGCGTCGTACTCCCGGGCGGGCAGCAGCTGGGCCTGCACATCGAGGCCGAGCAGGTCGGCCAGGAGCCGCCCCTCGGGGGTGACTTCCCAGGTCCAGGAGCTGCCCGGGACGTCGCCAGCGACCACATAGCCGGCCACGGACTCGTGCCGGGCCGCGGCCAGCGCGAGCAGCCGGGTGCGCTGGCCCAGCGTCGGCGGGATCGCGCTGATCAGGTAGTGCGGCGGCCAGGTGGCCGGGTCATGGGCGGGTGGCCCGCCGGATCCGGGCCCCACGGCCGCCGCCATCGCCCCGGCGGCCGCCGCGGCCCGGGCCTCCATCGCGGGCAGCGCCTCGTCCAGCGTGTCCACCGTGACCACCCGGTCGGGCGCGATGTCGGCCAGTTCCGGGCCCAGGCCCACCAGGGTCAGCTGCATCTCGTCCGACCAGCGGTTGGTGGCCAGCTCCAGGGCCATCGCCGACAGCACGGCGGTGACCATGGGCTCGGCGCCGGCGACCGAGATCAGCCCCTGCGCGGCGGCCAGGTCGACCAGCACCCGCCCGGCGCCGTCGGTGCCCAGGGTGACCAGGCCGGGGAACAGCTGTGGCGCCAGCTCGGCCTGGTCCAGCTCGACCTGCGGCAGCGCGGTGGCCGGCAGCCGCCACACCTGGCCGTCGCCCACCGCCGTCCAGGGCGCCGGCGCGTCCAGGTCCGCCGGGGCGACCCACAGGTCCAGGTTCTCCTGGCTCAGATGGGCGGCGAACACGGTGGGCCGGGCCCGCCAGGACTGGGCCAGCACGTGCGACAGGTGGCGCAGCCCGGCGTCCAGCAGCCGGCTGGACGGCTCGTCGGCCGCGTACCGCATGGCTGCCTCGGCCAGGGCCGGCTCCGGTTCCGGCCCGGCAATCTTTCTTCCGAACGCCCGCTGCCACAGTTGCTCGCGACGCCGCCGCCCAAGGGCGGCCAGGACCGCGCTGGACAGCAGGGCCGCCGCGGCCAGCTCGTGTGGGTACCACGGCACGGCGCCGGCCGGGCGGATGACAGCGGTGGCGGGACGGCTTGGCGCCGCGAACCCGGTCCGGCTATCCGCGCCGGTGAGGCTGGCCACAGGCTGGCCATTGGCCCGGTGCCGCGGCGCGCCGGACCGCCCCGCACCTCCGGCACTCGCCTCGTGCCGCCCGGTGCCTGGCCCAGCCGGGTGCCGGGCCGCCGCTGCCTGCCGCCCAGCCGCCGCATCCTCCCCCGCCTGCCGCCGCGCCGCCGCGCCAGCCTGATACCGGGCCGCCGCATCCTCCCCCGCCTGCCGCCGCGCCGCCGCCCTGTCTCCGGCCGCCCGGTTGCCTGGAGAGTCCGGCCGGGCCGCCCCATCGTCGCCGGTGCGGTGCCGTCCGGTGCCGGGCTGGGCCTGCTGCCCCGCTGGTGCCTGGCTGGCCCGTGGGCTGGCCGGTGCGGGCTGGCTGGCCGTACCGGGGGCGGCCGGCTCGGCCCCTGGCTGGGCCGGCGCGGTGACCACCTCGATTCCCGGGCCGCGGGCGTCCCGGGGCATGTGCAGCACCCAGCCCGGCCGGATCAGGCTGGCGCTGGTGAGCTTGGTGCCGTCGGGCTGGATCTGGCCCGCGTTCAGCTCGAAGATCTCCCGGTACCGGCGGCCGTCGCCGAGGAACTTCTGCGCGATCTCCCACAGGCTCTCGTGGAACCGGCCGGCCGGCGGCTGCACCACGTAGATCTTCTCCATCCGCAGCGGGTGGGCGGCATGCGGGATGTGCGTCTCGCGCGGCACATGGTTCTCCCGCGGCACGTGTGTCCCTTGCGGCTGGTGTGCTCCGGGGCTGGGCGGGGCGTGGTGCTGGGGGTGGTGCGCGCCGAACGGCGAACGGGCGACTTGTGGCGGCCCGGCCAGCACCGGCGGGCTGGCCAGCGCCGGCGCGCTGGCCGCGGGCCGGCCGGAGGCGGTGGCGGCGTGGTGGCCCTGGCCCGACCGCGGCTGGTGCAGGGCCTGGTGGGCGGCCTGGGATGCGGCCGGCTGGCTGAACGCCGGTGAGAGCGCGGCCGTCGCGGCGAACGTCAGCAACGCCGCGGCGACCAGCCGGTGCACCAGGGCCTGGGTGCCCCCGGCCAGCGGCACCCGGGCCGGGCTGCCCGCGTGCCCCACCGCCGCCCGGACCTCGGCGATGACACACCAGACCAGCTGCAGCCAGGCCAGCCAGACGGCCACCGACAGCACCCGCAGGATGCTGGCCACGTCCAGCTGGTGAGTCAGCAGGGACAGCGAGTGCGGCACGGGCAGGCCGAACACGGCCACCAGGGCCAGTGGCACCCCGGCAATGAGCGCGAGCAGGGCGGCCGTGGCCAGCAGCCCGATGAGCAGGTCCATGGGCGTGCGGCGGCGGGTGCCCGGAATTGATGCTGACATCAGCAGAGTGCTCCCTGATTGATCCCGCATTGCGCGGTGGCGCTCTCCTGCGCGGTCTCGGTGAAGTCGCCCAGCACCCCGGGGATCAGGGGCCGGGTGGTGATGGTGACCTGGACGGTGGCGGTGTCCGCGCCCACCGTGCAGCCGTCCATGGCGGCGCTGGTCACCGCGTCCACGCCGGCGCCCGCACCGGCCGCGTACTGCTGCACCAGCTGGCCGGCCAGGATGCACGCGCCGGGCCCGATGGTGGCGGTCCCGGTGCTGCGCAGCGCGGCCACGTCGATGTCGCCCGCCGCGGCCCGGGCGGCCTGCTCGGCGATGTCCGCGGCCCGCTCACGGGCGTTCATGGCCACGCCGCCGTCCACGATCAGCGCGGTGAGCACGACCACCGCGATCGCGAAGATCACCGTGAACACGGCTACGGAGCCGTGTTGACCCGGGGGGGCAGTGCTGACCCGGGGGGACGACCCCCCGGAACCCCCCGATCGCCGCTCCGCGCCGAGGCCGGCGGGGCCGGCCGTGCGGGCTGAGGCCGTGATCGCCGCTCCGCGCCGAGGCCGGCGGAGCCGGCCGTGCGGGCTGAGGCCGTGATCGCCGCTCCGCGCCGAGAGCCGGCCGTGCGGGCTGAGGACCCGACCGGCGTTCCGCGCCGAGCGGCGGCACGCCGCGGCAAAAACCGGCAAGGGGCGACCCCGCGGAACCCGGCTCAGCATCCCGGGGCCCGGCAGGTGAAGACGTCCAGGGGTGCTACCGCCTGGCCGCTGAAGACCGTGGTGGGGTGGAAGCCGAGCAGGCCGAACGGGCTCATGTTCACGTCGCAGGTCACCGTCACGGTCACCGTCGCGCCCGCCTGGACCGGCTGGCCGGCCGCGGGAAACCCGGCCACCTGGGCCTGCACGCTGCCGGCCGCGCACCAGCTGGTGCTGCCCAGGTCGGCCTGGGCGGCCTGCAGCGCGGCCTGGCCAGCCTGCGGCAGGGACTGGGCCAGGGACGCGGCCCGGGCCGCGTCCCTGGCCGCGCCGTCCAGGTGCCCCTGCGCCTCCACCACCCGGCCCGCCGCGCCGACCAGCAGGAGCAGCAGGATCAGGCCGGGTGTGACGATGACCAGCTCAACCGACATGGAGCCACGCTGCCCGCGCATCATCCGCAGCCGCTCTGCCCCGGCGGGCGGAAGCATTCCACCGGGCCGCCGGCCGTGGCCGAAATGGTCAGGTTCAGCCCGAAGAAGCCGAACACCGAATAGCCCAGCGGGCCGCTGACCGTGACGAACACCGCGGTCCGCGGGTTCCCGGAGGTGTGCGCGGTGAGCCGGCCAACCAGGCTGGTGTGCAGGCCGTCGTAGTAGCGCGCCGCGGCGTCCTGGGCCAGGCCCGCCCAGTCCGGGTTGGTGGCCGCCTGCTCCCGGGCCACCAGCGCGCCGGCCTGGGCCGCGGCCAGCGCGGCCTGGCGGGCGTTGAACCACAGCCCGAACTGCAGGATCAGCATGCAGATCAGCATCAGCGCCGGGGCCAGCACGGCCAGTTCGACCGCGCTAGAGCCACGCTGTGTTAATCCGGGGGGGCGACCCCCCGGACCCCCCGATCGCCGCTGCGCGCCGAGGCCGGCGGGGCCGGCCGTGCGGGCTGGGGGCCCGATCGCCGCTGCGCGGCGAGGCCGGCGGGGCCGGCCCTCCGGGCTGGGGGCCCGATCGCCGCTGCGCGGCGAGGCCGGCGGGGCCGGCCCTCCGGGCTGGGGGCCCGATCGCCGCTGCGCGCCGGGGCGGGCCGTGCGGGCTGGGGCCACGCTCACCGCTGGGCGCCGGGTTTTAACCACCGCTGATCTTGGCGCTTTCGTTGGTGACGAAGATATTGATGGCGGCCAGCACGATTCCGGCGATGCCGATGATGACGGCAGTGATGATGGCCAGCTCAACCGCGGATGCGCCACGGTCCTGGTGCTGCCGGGCCGCGCGCAGCCGGGTGAGGTGAGTGCCCAGGAATGCGCACAGGAAATCGAGCCTGGCGTGCATGCTTCCCATCTGCGTCCTCCAATCTCAGGTGCCGAGCAATACGCCCACCACGGGGTAGGTGAGGAAGATCAGGAATCCGGCGCACAGCAGCATCTGCGCGACCAGCATCGACTGGGATTTCTCGCCCGCCTGGCCGGCCAGATCGGCCAGTTCACGGCGGCGCAGGCTGGCCGCGCGGGCGGTCAGCGACTCGCGTACCTTGGCGCCGTCGTCGGCCACCAGGCTGAGCGCGGCGGCCAGGTCGCGCAGTTCGTCCACCCGGACCTCCTCGCCCAGCGCGCCCAGCGCCTGCCACGGCGTCTGTCCGGTGATCCGGGCGTTGGCCAGCGCGTCGCGCAGCCGCCACAGCGCCCAGCCGGAGCCGATCTCGCTGGCCGCCATCAGCGCCTCGGGCACGCCCCGGCCGCCGGACAGGTTCATCGAGACCAGGTCGAGGAACGCGCCGATCGCGTGCCGGAAGTCGCGGCGCCGTGCGTCGGCCTGCTGCTTGACCTCCAGGTCGGGCAGGAAGAAAAAGGCGCCGCCCACGGCCAGGCCGAGCCACACCGGGATGACCACCGGGACGCGCACCCCGGCCAGCCCGAACAGCGCCAGCAGCAGCGGGCCGAGCAGCAGCCCGAACAGGCCCAGCAGCACCTTGGTGGCCAGGAAGTTCTCGAACGACCGGCCGACGATGGACAGGTTGGCCCGCAGCGACGGGAACTCCCAGCCCTGCTCGGCGCAGAACGCGGCCAGCGCCCGGCCGAGCCGCCGCCTGACCCGCCCGTCCCGCTGGTCCGCCCCGGCCCGCAGCGGCGGCAGGCGCGGCCCGTCGAACGTGGCCACCTGGCGGACCAGGCTGGCCCGCCTGGGCACCAGCGCCAGCAGGAACAGGAACAGCCCGGCCCCGGCCAGCGCCCCGGCCAGCAAGGCCCGGGTCATGACCGCGCTCCCGGGCTGGCGGCGGCGCGCCCAGCGCCGTCCGGCGGGACCGGGCCGGGGCCGAGCAGCAGCCGCTGCGGGGTCTCGAACGTGGCCAGCCGGCGCATCCACACGAAGCCGGCCGCGTACAGGGCCACCACCACGGCCAGCACCAGCTGGCCCAGCGGGTTGTCGTAGGTCTGCACGTAATTCCGGTTGAACAGGGCCAGCCCCAGGGCCAGGCCGACCGACACGCCGACCACGATCTGCGCGCTGCGCCGGGTGGACCGGCGTTCCGCGTTGACTTTGCGCCGCATGTCCAGCTCCTCGCGGACCGAGGCGGACAGCGCGCCGAGCAGGTCACGCAGGCCGGGCCCGCGCAGCCGGGCGTTGATGATCAGCGCCGCGATGATCAGGTCGGCGCCAGGGTCGTCCAGGTCGTCAGCGAACTGGCGCAGCGCGTCGGGCAGCGGCAGCCGGGTGTGCAGCCGGTCCACCAGCCGGGCCACCGGGTCGCGCAGCGACGGCCCGGCCACCCGCAGCGAGGCCGGAATGGCCTGTTCAAGCCCGGCCGCGCCCGCGATCGTGTCGCGTAGCGACTCGGTCCAGGTGGCCAGCGCTTCCAGCCGGGCCATGCTGCGCCGCTCCCCGGCCACCCCGCCGAGCGTCCGCCAGGCCACGATGAGCAGCGCCACCCCGATCGCGCCGACCACCCACCCGGTGAGCAGCAGCACCAGCACCGCGGCCAGCAGGGCCAGCGCGCCGCGCGGGCCGATCAGGCCGCGCAGCTGGCGGCCGAGTCTCCCGTCCCGGCCGCCGCCCCGCCGGGCTGGCCCGCCGCGCAGCGCGGCCAGCAGCAGGAACAGGCCGCCGCCGACCACCGCGCCGAGCATGACCGCGAGCAGCGGTCCCGCCGCGAACAGGCTGTTCACCACCCACCTCCGGCCGGTTCGTAGCCGTGCTCGGTCAGTTCGGCCAGGCAGGACACCGGGGCGTGCGGGACCGCGCGGCCATCAGGGCCGGCGCTGAACGCCTCGTTGGACAGCACCCGGCCGTCCACGCCGGTGACCTCCCGGATGCTGCTGACGAACCGGCGCAGCCGGCCGCCCCGCGCGTACTCGTTGCGCTTCTCGATGAACACCACGAAGTCGATCGCGCCCGCGATCAGCATGTGGGTCGCCTCCACCGGCAGGCGCTCGGCGGACTGGATGGCGTAGGTGGCGATGCGGTTGAACACCTCCATCGAGGAGTTCGCGTGGATGGTGGACAGCGAGCCGTCGTTGCCCTGTGACATCGCGTTGAGCATGGTGACGATCTCGTCGCCGAGCACCTCGCCGACGATGACCCGGCTCGGGTTCATCCGCAGCGAGCGGCGGACCAGGTCGGCCATGGTGATGGCGCCCTGGCCCTCGGAGTTCGGCAGCCGTTCCTCGCACGCGACCACGTTCGGGTGCAGGTCAGGGACGTGATCGATGCCCAGCTCCAGGGCGCGCTCGACGGTGATCAGCCGCTCCCCCGGCGGGATCTGGTTGGCGATCGCGCGGAGCAGGGTGGTCTTGCCGGCGTTGGTGGCCCCCGCGATCATGATGTTCTTCCGTGCGGCGGTGGCGGCGGCCAGGAACGTGGCCGCCTCGGGCAGCAGCGTGCCGTTGCCGACCAGGTCGGCCAGGAACACCTTGCCCATCCGGGCCCGGCGGATGGACACCGCCGGGCGCTGGGTCACGTCCATGACCGCGGACAGCCGGGCCCCGTCGGGCAGCCGCAGGTCGAGCTCGGGGTTGGCGGTGTCGAACGGGCGGCTGGACAGCCCGGCGTAGGCGGCCAGCACCTGGATCAGCTCGACCAGTTCGTCGTCGGTTTCGGCCACCGGCTCGGCCAGCACCTCGCGCCCGTCGGCGTAGCTCAGGAAGACCCGGTCACAGCCGTTGATGTCGATGTTCTCCAGGTGCGGGTCGTCCAGCAGCGGCTGCAGCCGTCCCACGCCGAACAGGGCCGCGTGCACCGCCGCGGCCAGGTCCTCTTCTTCCTGCGCGTCGGGCGGGGCCCGGCCCGCGGTGATCTCGTTGCGCGCGTGGTCTTCCAGCACCTGGGTGATCAGCGCGCGGGCGAACTGCCGCTCGTCCTCGCCGGACATCGGGGCCAGGCCGGCCGCCGCGTCCTGCCGCCGCTGCGCGGCCAGCCGGTCGCCGACCTCGCTGCGCAGCCGCTTGACCAGGGTGTGGTCCACGCTGTCACCAGCCACGGGGCCGGGCCCGGCCGGCGCCGGGCCCGGTGGCGTCGGGATCGGCGGCGTCGGGATCGGCGGGCGGCGCGGGCCGGCCCGCGTGGCGGCCCCGGCCCGCGCCGCGGCCGGTATTGCGGCTCAGGCCGCGCCGCGCGCGCCGTGCGCCCGCCGCCTGGGCCGGGTTGAGCCGGGCGCCGGCCGCCTGGGCCGCGCTGAGCCGGGCCGCGGCGGCCTGAGCCGCGGTGAGTTCGGCCGCGGACAGCTGGTCCGCGGCCAGCTGCGCGGCGGACACCCGGGCCGCGGTCAGCTCGGCCGCGGAGGGGTAGCCGTTCAGCTGCTGGCCGGCCACGGGCTGCCCCGGCGCGGAACCGGGCCAGGCCGGGTCGGGCCAGGGTGGCCCGGGCCGGCCCGCCTCCTCGTGGTGTGCGTGCTGCTGCCGGTCCCAGCCGCGCGGCACGGTGGGCGACGCGGCCCGGCCGGCGGTCCACTCCCCGGCGGGCGGCCCGGCGGCTGACGCTGCCTGGGTGGCAGGCCAGTCCCCGGTGTGCCGACCGGCTGAGGCCGCGGCAGCCGGGCGCCCGTCGGCCCGGGCCGCCGGCTCCCGGGCGCCCAGGGCCCAGGCCCTCGTCTCCTGGGTCCCGGCGGTGTGCAGCCCATGGCCGTTGACGCGGACTGGGCCGGTGGTATGGGCCGCGGGCAGCGCGGCCGCCGAAGCGGCCGGGCCCGCGGACCGCGCGGTATCAGCTGGCCGCGGCCCGGACCGCCACGCAGCGTCGGCCAGCCGCACCGCGCCTGGCGGCCGGCCGTCCGGCACCCGGCCAGCGGCCGGCGCGGCAGCGCGCACTGGCCTGGTACTGGACGGCCGGGCGGTGGGCTGCCCTTCGCCAGCCAGCTGGGCCGCCGCGTCCCGGGCCGTCCGGATCAGCAGGGACTTGTCCAGCCGGCCACCCCATTCGCCGCGCAGCCGCTGCGCGCTCTTGGGCTCGAAGGCGATTCCGGCCACCAGGCCCACCGGGCTGTTCGCGCCGCCTACCGCGTGGCTCACCTCGGCCAGCGCGCGACGGTACCCGCGGCGCTCGGCGACCACCAGGACGCCGATCCGGGGCTCGCGGCCGCCGCGGCGGCCGGCCGCCAGCGCCACGGCCGCCACCCGGTCCCGCAGGCGCAGCACCTCACCCAGGCTGGGCCGGATGATCAGGACCACGATGGCGGCCGCGGCGAGCAGTTCGTAGTGCGGGCCATCCGGGCCGAGCCGGCCACAGTCCGCGATGACGTCGGCCCCGGGCAGCGTGGCCAGCAGGCCGCCGACCGGGCCCCACAGCGGCTCGATGCCGCTGCCCTGCTCGGCGTTGGTCACCCCGGCCAGCACGTCGAGCCCGCCGCGCAGCCGCTGCGCGTGCTCCCAGACCTGCCCCGGCTCGAGTCCGTGCCGCGCGGCCACGGCCAGGCTGAGCAGCCCGCGCCGCGGGTCGAGCCGCCCGCCGTGCGCGCCGGGCAGCCGGTAGACGATGTCCCCGCCGGCCGGATCGCACTCGGCCAGCACGACCGGCCGGGGCCAGACCGTGGCCAGCGCGGTGGCCGTGGTGGTCACGCCGGGCGCGCCTTTGTCCGCGGCCACTGCGATCAGCGCCATCTCAGCCGGTCCCGGCACCGGGTGACGCCGATGCCGAACCGGTCCCGCCGCCCGGTGCCGTGGACCCGGCGCCGCTGTTCGGAGTGGTCGTGCTGCCTGACGTGGGGCCGAGTCCCACCGCGCCCCCGGCGGGCAGCACCGCGATGCCCACGATGCCGTTGGCCGCGTTGCAGGCCACCGCGCCGGCGTCGGCCGGGTTGACCGCGACCTCCACGTCGGCCTGGGCCTGGCTGCCGGACGTGGCCGCCGGGGTGCCGACGGACAGCACCAGCGCGTTGGCCGTGAGCAGCCCACCGGACCCGCCCGGGCAGGTCTCCTGCGCGTCGCTGACCTGGTAGATGGCCACGTGATCGCCGTCCTGCAGGCCGCGGGGCAGCTGGCCGTCCTTGAGCGCCAGCCCGACCACGGCCTTCCCCGTCACCGAGGCCCCGGTGGCCGCGACCATGGCCCGGGTCAGCAGCGTGCCGGCCGGGATGCCGCTGACCGTGAAGAACCGGCTGACCTGGCTGGCCTCGGCCCAGGGCACGTAGTCAAGCCCGCTGTCCGCGGCGATCTGCACCTGCTGCATCGCGCCCGCCGGTATGCGCTGGCCCGCGCCGACCGGCGCCGAGATCTCGATCGCGGCGACCCGCTTGCCGCTCTGCAGCACCAGGAAGCCGGCCGCCAGGGCACCGCCCAGGATGAGCAGGACGGCCAGCGCGGCCAGCGCGGGCCTGCGCTCACGCGGCCGGCTCGGCGGCCGGCGCGCGCCGGGCGCGGTCGGCTCCGCCCAGATCGGCTGCTGGCCCGAGCTGCGCGGCAGCGTCCCACGGTCGTGTGGTGGCATTCCTCAGCGGTCTCCTTGCGGTAAGCCTGCCTTCCGTGCTTCACCATAAAGCCACATGACGCTATCCATAGGGCAGATAAGGAGGAAACTCACTTTGCCGTGAGCCAGCGCTATCTTCAATATTGGTTAGCAACTTAGTACTAACGTTGTTAAACAATTGCGGGATGCTTACACCCCGCTAACGAACCTTGCCGGAACAATCGTTATTGGTAGAGTTCGCGCCATCATCCGGGGAAACGGAGGCAACGCATGTGGCGAGAACGGCGGATAGCCGGCCTGGCCGTGGCCGTGCTGGCCGCCGCCACCACGGCGGCGGGCTGCGGGCCCGCGCCCGGGACGTTCTCCCCAGCCGGTGCGACCGCGCCAGGGGCGGTCCACCGTGCGGCCGGCGGGTCGGCAGGCGGCGCCCACGGGGCAGCCCGGCAACCCGGCCCGGACCTGCTCACCTGGCCGCCGTTCGGCCCGGATACGCACATCGTGATGCCGGGCTGGCTGCCCCGCGCCCGCGCCCAGAGGCGGGCGGTCATCGCGGCCAAGGACTTCCTGCTGGCCTGGCTCTACGCGGAATACCGCGGAAATCAGGACGACCGCTGGGCCAATTATGTCTACGGCCCGGTGCGCGGCGCGCTCGAATCGAATCTGGCCGTGCCTGACGTGACCACGGAATCGTTTACCGGAACGATCACCTTCTCCCACCTGAGCGCGTTCCCCGACCCGGCCGAGCCGGGCGCGATCGACGTGTCGGAATGCTTCGACAACGCGCGGTCGGCGAACACCAGCCTGGCCACTGGGAAGATCGTCCCGGACCACGCCCCGGCCAATCAGCATTACTACCTGAACACTGACGTGATGGCCCTGCGGAATGGGCAGTGGCGGGTTATCTCCGTCAACCCGGTCATTTATTATCCGCAGGCCAGGGAGTGCAAGCCATGACCCGGCGGGCCGCTGCCGCGGCCCTGCTGCTGGCCGCGCTGCTGGCCCCGCTGGCCGTGCCCACCCCGGCCACCGCGGGCTCCGGCGTCGGCTGCACCGGCAGCACCTGCTCGGTGCAGCTGAGCAACCTGATCGCGCTGAAAGGCGATTTCGGGGCGGCCGGCACCGCCCAGGTCCCGCTGGCGGTCCCGCCGCCACCCTGCCTGTGGCAGTCCATCGGCGACACCGCCACCGGCAGCCGGTACATCATCGCCAACTTCGGCTTCGCCGCCCCCGGCACCCCGTTCGGCGTGTTCAAGTCGGTCCAGCAGGCCCGGGCATTCCTCAAAAACCATCCGGTGCCGGCCGGCTTCTGGTGGCAGCTTCCGGTCAACCCGGCCGCGTCCGCCGCGGCCCAGCGGGTGTGCAAGACGTTCCCGCTGTTCCAGTGGGAGGCACCGGGCATCACGCCCCCCGAGCCGCCGGTGCCGCTGGCCACGCTGGCCGCTTTCGCCTACAACCACATGCGGATCCCGGCGCCCGCGCTGACCATCAACCCGGCCGCCAAGGGCTACGTGAACCTGGCCAGCTACGTCTGGGCGCAGACCCGGCCGGTCAGCGCGGTGACCGGGCGGCCGGACGCCTACGAGGTGACCGCGACGCTGGGCAACCAGACGGTCAGCGTGTGGGCCCAGCTGGCCGCGCGCGGGGCATTCAGCGTGACCGTCCGCAGCGGCCAGGGCGCCCCCTATTCGGCGGGCTGCGGGGCGGGTGGCTCGCACTTCCGTAAGGGCCGGGCCCCGGCCAACGCCGGCGCGGGCACCGCGCCGGACTGCGGCGTGCTGTGGCAGGCCCCGGCCCAGGGCGCGGTGGTCGGTGCGACCATGCGCTGGTCCATCACCTGGGGCCCCGGCGTGCTCAACGGCCCCGGGCCGCACCGGATGCCGGCCATCCTGACCAGCGGGCAGACGGCGCCGTTCCCGGTGGTGGAGATCCAGAGCATCAACGGTGGTGGGTGAGGTGGACGGCGGCACCCGTACCGACCGACCCTGGACGGCCGGGGCGCCGGCGACGGCGGCTGAGGTAGACGGCGGCACCCGTGCCGGGCCACCCCGGACGGCCGGGGCGCCGGCGATGGCGGCCGGCGCGGCACTGGCGTTCGGAATGATGGTGTGGCGTTTTGGGCTGAGCCCGGAGCTGCCCGCCTACGGTTACCTGGCCGTGGCGGGGGCCGCGCTGGCGGTGATCGACGCACGGGAGCGGCGGCTGCCGGACCGGCTCACGCTGCCGTCCTACCCGGCCGCGCTGGCCCTGCTCGGCCTGGCCGCCCTGCTGCAGCCCGGTGGCGGCCGGCACTTGCTCGGCGCGCTGGCCGGCCTGGGTATCGCGCTGGCGCTGTTCCTGGTGCAGGCCATCATCTACCCGGCCGGGCTGGGCTGGGGGGACGTGAAGCTGGCCGGGATCCTCGGCCTCTACCTGGGCTGGCTCGGGCTGGCCGAGGTGGCCGCCGGGCTGTTCCTGGGCTACCTGCTGGCCGCCGTGGCCGGGCTCGCGCTCATCGCGGCCGGCCGGGCCAGCCGGAAGACCCAGCTCCCGTTCGGCCCGTTCCTGCTGGCCGGCACGCTGGCCACGATCGTCCTCAGCGGCCTGGCGGGCTGACGAGTTCAGAGGCTGAGGCCGACCAGGACGGGCTCGCAGCTCAGTTCCACGCCGAGCTCGTCACGGACCCGGTCGCGGATCTCGCGGGCCAGGCCGGCGATATCGGCCGCGGTGGCATCACCCGGGTTGACCAGGGCCAGCGTGTGCTTGCTGGAGATGCGCGCGCGGCCCGCCCGGCCCGGGTAGCCCGGGCCGAAGCCGGCCTGGCCGATCAGCCAGGCGGCGGGCACCTTGACCTGGCCCGGCCCGGCCGGGAACTGCGGGATCGGCACGTCGTCGCCGACCAGCTTCTGCAGCGCGGCGAACTGCGCGTCGTCCAGCACCGGATTGGTGAAGAACGAGCCCGCGCTGCGGCTGTCCGGGTCGGCCGGGTCGGTCACCATGCCCTTGCCCCGGCGCAGCGTGAGCACGGCCTCGCGGACCGCCGCCAGCGGGGCCCGGCCCCCTTCCGGCACGTCCAGGCAGCGGGCCAGCTCGGCGTAGCGGACCGGCCCGGACCAGTCGCTGGGCCGCAGCCGGAACGTGACCCCGAGCACGACCCGCCGGCCGCTGCCGTCCCGCTTGAACATGCTGGTCCGGTAGCCGAACCCGCAGTCCTGGGCGGCCAGCTCGGTCACCTCGCCACGCTCACGGTCGTAGACCCGGACCGTGGTGATGACCTCGGCCACCTCCTGGCCGTAGGCGCCGACGTTCTGGATCGGGGTGGCCCCGGTCAGGCCGGGGATGCCGGACAGGCACTCCAGGCCGGCCAGGCCGGTCCCGACGCAGGACGCGACCACGCCGTCCCAGTCCTGGCCGGCCGCGACGGTCAGCAGGACCGCGTCCACGCCGTCCGGCTCCTGGTGGATGCCGCGGTTGTCCACCTGGACGACGGTGCCGGGAAAGCCCGCGTCCGCGATCACCAGGTTGCTGCCGCCGCCCAGGATGAGGAGCGGTTCCCCGCTGTCGTCCGCGGCTCGGACCGCCGAGATCAGTTCCGCTTCGGTGCCGGCCCGCAGGAAGCGCCGGGCCGGCCCACCCACTCCGAGCGTGGTGAGGCCGGCCAGCAGCACCTGGTCGTTCAGGGCAGCCGGACCACGGCGCGGGCCCGGGTCAGCACCTTGGCCCCGGCCGAGCGGGCGGTCAGCGCGATCGCGACCCGGTTCCCGTCCAGCTTCTCCTCGACCGTGCCGGTCACCTCGATGGTCGCGCCGGTGTCGTCGTCGGGCACCACCACCGGGGCGGAGAACCGGACGCCGAACTCGGTCATCGCCCCCGGGTCACCGGCCCAGTCGGTGATATACCGGCCCGCCTGGGCCATGGTGAACATGCCGTGCGCGATGACGTTGGGCAGGCCGACGGACGTGGCGATGCGCTCGTTCCAGTGGATCACGTTGAAGTCGCCGGACGCGCCGCAGTACTTGACCAGGCTGAGCCGGGATACCGGGAAGCTGGCCGCGGGCAGATCGCTGCCCACCTCGACGTCGGCGTACTTGACCTGGGCGGTCATCCCGCCCCCCCGCGTTCCACGATGATGGAGAAGGCCGCGCACACGTGCTCCCCGGCCACCGTCTGCAGGTCGGTGCGGGTGTTCAGCAGCGTGTTGCTGCCGACCGACCGGATGCTCTCGATGGTGGACTGCGCGGTCACCACGTCGCCGGCGTGCAGCGGCCGGGTGTACTCGAAGCGCTGCTCGCCGTGCACCACCATGGCGTAGTTGAGTCCGAGCCCGGGGTCGGCCGCCGCCGCGCCGGACGAGGCCATGGTCACCACGATGGGGAACGTGGGCGGCGCGATCACGTCCGGGTACCCGGCGGCCACCGCGGCGTCCTTGTCCCGGTAGACCGGGCTGGGGTCGCCAATGGCGTCCGCGAACTCGGCGATCTTTACCCGGCTGACCTCATAAGGCTTCGTGGCCGGGAACGTCCGGCCGGCGAAGTCCTGGTTGACGGGCATCCCCGCGGGATTAGCGGGTCTCGCGGTGCGGCCGGTGGCACCGGCAGTTGGGGCAGTACTTCTTCAGCTCCAGCCGGTCCGGGTCGTTGCGCCGGTTCTTCTTGGTGATGTAGTTACGGTGCTTGCACTCCTGGCAGGCCAGGGTGATCTTGGGCCTGACGTCGGTGGCAGCCACGATGGAGTGCCTTTCTCTGGTGGGCGGTTACTTTCCTGGGTAGCGGAGGCCGGACTTGAACCGGCGACACAGCGATTATGAGCCGCTTGCTCTGCCTGACTGAGCTACTCCGCCGCTGAGCTGGAAGCCCACATAGCTTACAGTGCCCGGCGGCCAGTCCGGGAATCGACAACACAGCTCACGCCGGGCGCATTCCTGGCCGGGCTGAGGCCGCGCTCAGCCCCGGCTCAGCCCGGCTGGCCGGGGGGCTGGCGGGCCACGTCGAGGATCACCTTGAGCTGTCCCGGCTCGGCGCCCGCGGCCAGCGCGCGGGCCGCCTGCTCGACCGGGAACCGCGCGGTGACCAGCGGGGCCAGGTCCACCCGGCGGTCCGCGTACAGCCGGATGGCCAGGTCACAGTCCCGTGGGCGGGCCGCCCGGGTGTTGCGGATGGTCAGCTCCTTGACGTACCAGTCGTAGGTGGGCAGGCCGTCCGCGCTGGGCACCGTGGTCCCGTACACCAGGACGGTCCCGCCCGGTGCGGCCAGCCGCATGGCCTGGCCCAGCGCGTGCTGGTGGCCCGCGGTCTCGATGGCCAGGTCCGCGCCCTGGCCGCCGGTCTGGGCGGCGACCGCCTCGGCCGCGTCCTCGGGCCCGGCCGCCGCGGTGGCGCCGAACCGGAGGGCCAGCTCGCGCTTGGCCGCCGATCTGGTCACCCCGACGATGACCGGGACGCCGCGGTCGCGCAGCAGCTGGACGTGCAGCAGCCCGCTGACGCCGAGGCCGACCACCACCGCGCTGTCGTCCGGCGCCGCGGTGAGCAGCGACTGCGCGTGCACGCAGGTGGACAGCACCTGGAGCAGCGCCGCCCCGGCGCTGGGTAAACCGGGCGGCAGCGGGTGCAGGGCGGCCTCGTCCACCGCCACCAGGTCGGCGAACACCCCGTCGGTGTCCCGGCCGAGTAACCCGCCGCGGCGGCACAGCTGGGGCAGGTCGCGGCGGCACAGCCCGCAGTGCCCGCAGAACAGGGCCGGGTTGACCAGCACCGGCGTGCCCGCCGGGACCAGGCCGCGGGCGCCGGCCCGCTCCACCCAGCCGGTCATCTCGTGGCCCAGCACCCGGGGCAGCGCGACCGGGATCTCCCCCGCAGCGATCTTGAGGTCAGTTCCGCACAGGCCGGCCTGCGCTACCCGTACCAGCGCGCGCTCCCCCGGCACCGGGGGATCAATATGCCGAACGCTTACCTGACCAGGCCGGTCGAGCACGGCTGCC
>Ga0335085_10003162_pt1 | contig 29103 bp, 23 predicted proteins | sample Lox_Sample_45_FD_206712 | JGI IMG/M metagenome (GOLD analysis project Ga0335085, IMG submission 206712) | Soil microbial communities from Loxahatchee National Wildlife Refuge, Florida, United States - Lox_Sample_4.5 | ecosystem: Environmental > Terrestrial > Soil > Wetlands | place: USA... | reverse complement strand
CGCATCGCCGGGGCCGGCCTGGACGCCAGCCCGACGCACGAGGTCCTGCTCGAGGAGAGCATCCTTGGCTGGAAGGAGTTCGAGCTCGAGCTGATGCGCGACCGGGCCGACAACGTGGTCGTGGTCTGCTCGATCGAGAACGTCGACCCGATGGGCGTGCACACCGGCGACTCCGTCACCGTGGCGCCCCAGCAGACGCTCTCCGACCGCCTCTACCAGCGGCTGCGCGACCAGGCCCTCGCCGTGATCCGCGCCGTTGGGGTCGAGACCGGCGGCTCCAACGTCCAGTTCGCCGTGAACCCGGACACCGAGGAGATCCTCGTGATCGAGATGAACCCGCGCGTGTCGCGCTCCTCGGCGCTCGCCTCGAAGGCCACCGGGTTCCCGATCGCCAAGATCGCCGCCCGGCTCGCCGTCGGCTACACGCTCGAGGAGATCACCAACGACATCACCGGCGTGACCCCGGCGAGCTTCGAGCCCACGATCGACTACGTCGTGGTCAAGTTCCCCCGCTTCGCCTTCGAGAAGTTCCCCGGGGCCGAGGACACGCTCACCACGCACATGAAGTCTGTCGGCGAGGTGATGGCGCTCGGCCGCACCTTCGGCCAGGCCTTCGCCAAGGCGATGCTCTCGCGCGAGCTCGACAAGGAGACGCCCCTCGCCGGGCGCTCCGACGCCGAGCTCCTGGCGGCGCTCGAGGTGCCCCACACCGACCGCTACGAGTCGATCCTCGAGCTCCTGCGGCGTGGCGTCGGGATCGAGGAGGTCGGCTCCCGCACCGCCATCAACCCCTGGTTCCTCGAGGAGCTGCGCGAGCTGGCCGAGGACCCCGAGGGGCCCTTCCGGGGCGAGCGCTCCTTCCGCGCCGTGGACACCTGCGCGGCCGAGTTCCCGGCCCGCACCCCCTACTTCTACTCCTCCTGGGAGCGCCGCGCCGCGCACGAGGTGACCCTCGGCGGGCGCCCCTCGGTCGTGGTGCTCGGCGCCGGGCCCAACCGCATCGGCCAGGGCATCGAGTTCGACTACTGCTGCGTGCACGCCGCCCTCACCGTGCGCGAGTCCGGCCGCGAGGCGGTGATGATCAACTGCAATCCGGAGACCGTCTCCACCGACTACGACACCTCCGACCGCCTCTACTTCGAGCCCCTGACGCTCGAGCACGTGCTCGGCGTGCTCGAGTGCGAGGCGAACCTCGAGGGCGTGATCGTCCAGTTCGGCGGCCAGACGCCCCTGAAGCTCGCCGCCAGCCTCGGCGCCGCCGGCGTGCCCCTCCTCGGCACGAGCGTGGAGTCGATCGACCTCGCCGAGGATCGCGCCCGCTTCGGCGAGCTGCTCGAGGGGCTCGGCTACAAGGCGCCCCCCTATGCCACGGCGCGCTCCGTGGAGGAGGCGCTTGCGAAGGCCGACGAGGTCGGCTATCCGCTGCTCGTGCGCCCCTCCTACGTGCTCGGCGGCCGGGCGATGGAGATCGTCTACTCCAAGGACCACCTCGCGGAGTACCTCGCGCGCGAGGTCGCCGCCGACAGCGGCGCCATCTTCCTCGACCGCTTCCTCGAGCGTGCCATCGAGGTGGACGTGGACGCGCTCTGCGACGGCGGCCCCGCCGGCGCCCGCCCCGGTGACGGCCGGGTTTGGATCGGCGGCATCATGCAGCACGTCGAGGAGGCCGGCGTGCACTCCGGCGACAGCGCCTGCGTGCTGCCGCCGCATTCGCTCGACGCGGAGATGGTGGAGCAGATCCGCGAGGCCACGCGCGCGATCGCGCTGGCGATCGGGGTGGTCGGCCTGCTCAACGTCCAGTACGCGGTCCACGACGGCGAGCTCTACGTGATCGAGGCCAACCCGCGCGCCTCCCGCACCGTGCCCTTCGTCTCGAAGGCGCTCGGCGTGCCCCTGGCCAAGCTCGCCTGCCGGATCATGCTGGGGGAGCGGATCGCCGACCTCGGCCTGCCCACCGAGCGCGAAGGGCTCGGCTTCGGCAGCCACGTCTCCGTGAAGGAGGCGGTGCTCCCCTTCGACCGCCTCGCCGGGGCCGACGCGCTGCTCGGCCCCGAGATGCGCTCCACCGGTGAGGTGATGGGGATCGCGCTGGACTTCCCCACGGCCTTCGCGAAGGCGCAGGCGGCCGCCGGCGTGCCGCTGCCCGCGAGCGGCACCGCGTTCGTCTCGGTCACCGACTCCGACAAGCAGGGGGCCGCCGCCATGGCCCAGACCCTGCACGACAACGGCTTCGAGCTCTGCGCCACGCGCGGCACCGCCGACGCCATCGCGCGCATGGGCGTCCCCGTCCAGCGCCTGAACAAGCTCGGCGAAGGCTCGCCCCACGTGGTGGACTGGATAGAGCGGGGCGATGTCGGGCTGGTGATCAACACCCCCAGCGGCTCCGGAGCCCGCAGCGACGGCTGGGAGATCCGCCGCGCGGCCGTGGCGCGCGGGATCCCCTGCCTCACCACGCTGCCCGCCGCCGCCTCCGCCGTGCGCGCGATCGCGCGCGCCCACGCGGACGCCGCCGCCGGCCCGGGTCAGGCTAGGCCCGCCCCGGTGATCTCGCTGCAGGAGCTTCACGGCCAGGCGCCGCCTCGGGGCATCGCGCCACCGGCCGCGAGGCCGGCGGAGGCCCCCGCCGCGGACCCGGCGCCCGCCACGCGATGAGCGCCGTCGGGGCGGCGCCCATCGAGCGCCGGCTGCTCACCGTCGCCTCCTGCGAGCCGCTCGGCGCCTACCGCCTGCTGCGCGTGGAGGACCCCGCCGGCCCCGAGCCGGCCCCCGGCCAGTTCGCCATGCTCGCCACAGCCGAGCGGTGGGGCGGGGGTGAGGACGAGCGGCCCTACCTGCCCCGCGCCTTCTCCGTCACCCGCTGGCGGCCCGGCGAGGCCGAGTTCCTGCTCGAGGACGTCGGCCCCGGCTCCAGGCGCCTCTGCGAGCTTCGCCCCGGCGCACGCCTGTGGGCGCTCGGGCCGTTCGGGCGCCCCTTCACGATCGGGCCCCTCGCGCAGCCCTCGAGCGCGGGGGAGCCGCCCTCGACCGCGGGGGAGGCTCCGGCGATCCTCGTGGGGGGCGGGGCCGGGATCGCGCCGCTCGTGATCCTCCACGACGCGCTCGCCCGGCGCTCGGCTGCGGCGACCGCGCTGCTCGGCTTTCGCGACGCCGAGCACGCCGCCGCAGCCACGCTCATCGAGGGCGCCCGCCTCGCCACCGAGGACGGCTCGGTGGGCACGCCCGGCCTTGTCACGGAGCCTCTGTCCGAGGCGCTCGCCGCCACCCCGGGCGCGCGCGTGTATGCCTGCGGGCCGACACCCATGCTCGAGGCCGTGCGGGCGCTCTGCCAGGAGCTGGATGTGACAGCCGAGCTCGCGCTGGAGGCGCCCATGGCCTGCGGCTTCGGCGCCTGCCACGGCTGCGTCGTGCCCCGCCGCGACGGCGGATACCTGCGCACCTGCCTGGAGGGGCCTGTCGTCGAGGCGGCGCTCCTGGCGCCGCTCGTCGGGCCCCCGGCGATCGCCAGCGCGCTCGACGGGGCCCCGCGATGAGCGATCCGGTCTACTTCTGCGGCCTCTCCCTCGCCCATCCCGTCATCAACGGCTCCGGCACCTTCGACGTGCGCGCCGCGCGCCAGGTGTTCGGCGCCGCGCTGGAGGACCGCTTCCCGTTCTCGGCCTTCGTCTCCAAGACGATCACGCTCGAGCCGCGGCCGGGCAACCCGCCGCCGCGCCTGTGGGAGACGCCGGCCGGGCTGCTCAACTCGATCGGGCTGCCCAACGCCGGGCTCGAGGGCTACCTGGCCGAGGAGCTGCCAGCGCTCGCCACGCTGCCCGTGCCGCTCATCACGAACGTGATGGGCTCCAGCGCCGAGGAGATCGGCGAGCTCCTCGACGCCTGCGACGCGAGGCCCGAGATCGCCGCCGTCGAGCTGAACGTCTCCTGCCCGAACGTCAAGACCGGCCTCGACATCGGCGCCGACCCGGCCCAGCTGAGGAGCGTCCTCGCCGCCACCCGCCCGCGGCTGGGCAAGCCGCTGATCGTGAAGCTCACGCCCAACGCCGCCGACGTCGCCGCCTGCGCCCTCGCCGCCCAGGACGGGGGGGCGGACGCCGTCTCGCTGATCAACACGCTGCGCGGCCTCGCGCTCGCCCCGGGCTCCTCACCCGGCGAGCCCCCCCGGCCCTGGCTCGGCGGCGGCAGCGGGGGGCTCTCCGGCCCCGCCATCCGCCCCGTGGCGCTCGCCCAGGTCATGGCCGTGGCCAGCCGCGTCGAGATTCCCGTGGTGGGTATGGGGGGCGTCCAGAATGCGCGACATGCAGGGGAAATGCTTGCCGCCGGGGCCACGCTCGTGGCCGTCGGAACCGAGAGCTTTCGCGATCCGCTGGCCGCCGGCAGGATCGCCGCCGAGCTCGGCTCCCGCGTGCCCGGCTGAGCCGCAGCTATGCGTCTGGCCAGTTCACCGGCCCTCATACTGGACTTCTGCACATGGCGTTCTCGCCATAAAAAGGCCTGCAAAGCGGCGCAGAAACCGTCCAGAAGCCTCGACGCGTCTTGACCTCAAGCTGAGGTGTAGGTGAATTAGGGCCTCTTCCCTTGATGGAGCGCGCAGGATGTGTACACTCGCCGCCCATGGTCACGGCGGCCGAGCGCACCTCATCCAAAGCGTCCCCATCGCACCAGGTGCCGACCCCTCCGGACTCCACCAGCACCGGCCGCGCGCCCCACGCCGGCTCGGCCACCCCCGAGCGCTCCCTGAACCAGCGCATGGACGCCCTCGCGCGCGCGAACGTGGTACGCAGCGCTCGGGCGCAGCTCAAGCGCGACCTCAAGGCCGGCCGCTGCTCGATCCACCAGCTGCTGCTCGAACCGCCGGAGTACCTCGAGACCGCGAAGGTCTTCGACATGCTCCTGGCCGTGCCCAAGTACGGGCGCGTCAAGGTGAACAAGATGCTGATCGGCTGCCGCATCTCGCCGAGCAAGACCATCGGCGGCCTCTCCGACCGCCAGCGCACCGAGCTCGTGGCGCTGCTGCACCGCTAGCCAGACCCCCGGTCCGGGCGCTCTCTCCCGGCCGCGCGGGCGCGTATGGTGATGGTGATGGTGGCGCGCAGCCACGTGTTCGTGATCACCGGGCCCTCCGGCGTCGGCAAGGGCACCCTGATCCGCGCCCTGCTCGAGCGGATGCCCGAGCTGCGGCTGGCCGTGTCCGCCACCACGCGCCCGCCCCGCGCCGGCGAGCGCGACGGCGTCCACTACCACTTCCTCGCGCAGGGGGACTTCGACGCGCGCGTGAGCGCCGGCGAGTTCGTCGAGCACGTGGCCTACGCCGGCCACAGCTACGGCACGCTGCGCAGCGAGCTCGAAGGGGGCGACTCCGGGCCGGGCGGCCCCGTGGTGCTCGAGATCGAGGTCCAGGGGGCGCGGCTGATCCGCAACGCGCTGCCCTACGCCACGCTCATCTTCATCGCCCCGCCCTCGCTGGAGGAGCTGCGCGCGCGCCTCTGCGGGCGCGCCACCGACGACCCGGAGAAGATCGAGCGACGGCTGGCCGTGGCCGGGGAGGAGCTCCAGGCCGCGCCGGAGTTCGCCCATGTGGTGCTCAACGACGAGGTGGACCGGGCGCTCGCCGAGCTCGAGGCGATCGTCCGCAACGCGCTCGCCTGCAACGGGTCCGTCGAGATCGAAGCCGGCGCCTAGCGCCGGCTATGCTTCAGCCATGATCTCACCCCGCATCGACCGTCTACTCGAGAACGTGGACTCCAACTACGCCGCCGTGCTGGTGGCCGCCAAGCGGTCCCGCCAGATCAACAACTACTACCGCAACCTCGGCGAGGGCACATTCGACGAATTCCCCCCGCCCATGATCGACAGCGCGTCGAAGAACCACCTCACGATCGCGCTCGAGGAGGTCGCGGCGGGCAAGATCTCCTATCACTACCGCTAGTCCCCGCCCCGCGCGCGGGGCGCCCACGCGCGAGGCCGCCGGAGTCTGATCAATGTCGAGGATCCTGCTAGGAGTGACCGGCGGGATCGCCGCCTACAAGGCGCTCGAGTTCGTGCGCCTGGCCGACGCCGCCGGCCACGAGCTGCGCGTGGTGCAGACGCCCGCCAGCCAGCGCTTCGTGGGAGCCGCCTCCTTCGAGGCGCTCACCGGCGCCCCCGTGCTCGTGCACGACCACGAGCCGGACCCCGCCCGCGGCGCCTTCCCCGGACAGGCGCGCCCGGCACACGCGCCGATCAGCCATCTCGAGCTGGTCCACAACGCCGAGCTCTTCGTGATCGCCCCGGCCTCGGCCAACACGATCGCCAAGCTCGCCGGCGGCTTCGCCGACAACCTGCTCACGAGCGCCGCCCTCGCCTGCACCTGCCCGATCCTGGTGGCGCCGGCGATGAACAACCACATGTACGAGAACCCGGCCACGCGCGAGAACCTCGAGATCCTGCGCGCCCGCGGCATCCACATCGCCGAGCCGGGCAGCGGCCGGCTGGCCTCCAAGGGCGAGGCCGGCGTGGGGCGGCTGACCGAGCCCGTCGACCTGCTCGCCGCCTGCGAGCGCCTGCTCGCCTCCGGCTCGCCCGCCGCCGAGGCCCCACCGGTCCCCGCCGCGGGGACGAGCGAGGGCCGGCGCCGGCGCTCGCTCGAGGGCAGCAGGGTGCTGCTCACCGCCGGGGGCACGCGCGAGCCGATCGACGCCGTGCGCTACGTCGGCAACCGCTCCTCCGGGCGCATGGGCCTCGCGCTCGCCGCCGCCGCGCAGGCCCGCGGGGCGGAGGTTACGGTCATCGGCGCCAACCTCTCGGACCCGGTGCCTCCCGGCGCGCGCCTCGTGTCCGTCTCGAGCGCCGCCGAGCTCGAGGAGGCCTGCCGGCGGGAGCTGCCCCGCTGCGACATCCTCCTGATGGCCGCCGCCGTCGCCGACTTCCGTCCGCGTGCGGTCGCCCCCGGGAAGCTCAAGAAGGAGCTCCGCGACCACCTCTCGCTGGAGCTCGAGCGCACCGCCGACGTGCTCAGCGGGCTCGCCGCGGTGCGGCGGCCCGGCCAGGTGCTGATCGGCTTCGCCGCCGAGCACGGCGCCGGGGCGATGGTCGAGGCGCGGCGCAAGCTTGCGCACAAGGGCGTCGACGCGATCGTGCTCAACGACGTCTCGCGCCCCGACATCGGCTTCGAGGTCGACCAGAACGAGGTCCACATCGTGACCCCCGGTGGGGAGGAGCACCTGCCGCGCGCCTCCAAGGCGAGCATCGCCGAGGGGATACTCGACGCCGTCGAGCGTATCCGTGGCGCGCAGCCGGCCGCCGATGGGGGAGTGGCCCACCCGTCCAGCCTCACCGGAGATGTGCCGGCAGGCCCTACAGTTGGTGTAGATGTCCAGTGAGCGACCCGAGGGCACCTACGAGCTCTACCAGCGCGGGTGCGAGCTTCTGCGGCGCGGCGACTTCCACGCCGCGATAGTCCCGCTCACCCGCGCCCGGGACGCCGAACCGACCAAGACCTCGATCCGCGAGGCGCTCGGGCGGGCGCTCTTCCACGCCCAGCGCTACGAGGGTGCCGCCGCCGAGTTCACCGCCGTCACCAAGGCGGCCCCGACGAACGACTACGCGCTCTTCTGCCTGGGGCGCTCGATGCAGCTGCTCGGCCGCCACCGCGAGGCCTGCCAGGCGCTCGCGCTGGCCAGCTCGATGTCGCCGGAGCGCGAGGACTACCGGCGCTATCGCGACCGCGCGAGACGCGACGCCGGGCTCTCGGCAGAGGACTCCGCGGCCGCCTGAGCGCCCTCGCCCGGAGGGCTCCGAAAGAGGTCCCGGCGCGGCTCTGGGCGCCTCGGTCGCGGCCCGCTGAGCGGATAGTTGCAGGGCGCTCTAGAGCCGAAACGCACAATGGTGGGTAATGCTATGCTCGACCGACAGCTTTCGGGCCGGTGCACGGGCACCGGCGATCTTCGAAGGTGGGCGCACGCCCGCCTTTTTTACTTCTGAGACAAGGTTTGATCAGCGCCATACAAAGAGACGTGGAGCAGCGGCTCGCCGCCAGCGAGCCCGATGTCGAGGTGCTGCTGGCCGAGGTGGTCGGCACCGGCACGTTGCGCGTCTTCATCGACCACCCCGACGGGGTGGATCTGGCGCTGTGCGAGCAGGTGAGCCTCGTGCTGGCGCCCCTGCGCGAGCAGTACGCGCTCGAGGTCTCCTCGCCCGGCGCCCAGCGGCCGCTCACCAAGCCCGACCACTTCCGCCGCTTCGTCGGGCATCGCGCGCGCGTGCGCACGCGCGCGGCGATGTGCCCGGAGGGCGCCCAGGAGCGTCCCGCCGGCGGCCGTTCCCGCCGCGCGCCGGCGAAGGCCACGCACAGCATCACCGGCGAGCTGCTCGACGCCTCCGACAGCGAGGTCACGCTTGCCGTCCGCGAGGGGGTGATCGCGATCCCCTACGCGGAGATCCGCCGCTCGAACCTGGTGGAGTCCTAGCGATGTCGCGCGAGATCCTGGACGCAATGCACGCGCTGGCGCGCGAGAAGGGCATCGAGCCGGAGACGCTCATGGTGGCCCTCGAGGACGCGCTCCTGTCCGCCTACAAGAAGCAGCCCGGCGCGGCCAAGTACGCGCGCGTGGAAATCGACCGCGAGACCGCGGACTTCCGCGTCATCGAACTGATCGTGCCCGAGGAGCTCGAGGAGCATCTGATCGTCGAGACGAGCGACGAGCAGGCCACCGTCGACCCCGAGACCGGAGAGATGCGCGAACCGGAGGAGCCGAAGCTCGACCCGGCGAAGCTCGAGCAGTACAAGGACCAGATCGGCGAACGCGACGTCACGCCGGAGGACTTCGGGCGCATCGCCGCCCAGACCGCCAAGCAGGTGATCCTGCAGCGAATCCGCGAGGCCGAACGCGACATGATGTACGAGGAGTACCGCGACCGCGTCGGCGAGCTGATCACCGGCATCGTCCAGCAGTCGGACTCGCGCTACACCCTGGTGCAGCTGCGCGAGCGCGTCGAGGCCCTGCTGCCCAAGTCCGAGCAGGTTGAGGGCGAGCGCTACGACCACTCCCAGCGCATCAAGGCCGTGATCAAGGAGGTCTCGCCGCAGGCCAAGGGCCCGTCGATCATCGTCTCGCGGCGCGATCCCGAGCTGATCAAGAAGCTCTTCGAGCTCGAGGTGCCCGAGATCGCCGATGGACTCGTGGAGATCTCCGGCGTGGCGCGCGAGCCCGGCTACCGGTCGAAGATCGCGGTGGTCTCGAACGCCGACGGGGTCGACCCCGTGGGTGCCTGCGTGGGCCCGCGCGGCTCGAGGGTGCGCATGGTCGTCTCCGAGCTGCGGGGCGAGAAGATCGACATCATCCCCTTCAACGACGAGCCCGCCCGCTTCGTCGCCAAGGCCCTGTCGCCGGCGCGCGTGCGCGAGGTGCTCGTCGATGACGAGGCCAAGCAGGCCACCGTGATCGTCCCCGACGACCAGCTCTCGCTGGCGATCGGGCGCGAAGGCCAGAACGCGCGGCTCGCCGCCCGCCTGACGGGCTGGCGCGTGGACATCCGCTCGGAGACCGAGTTCGCGGCCGAGGAGGCCGAGCACGGCTACGAGGAGGAAGAGGTGCAGGGCCGCTGCGCCGCGATCCTCTCGAACGGCCGCCGCTGTCCCAACGCCGCGTTGCCTGGGTCGCGCTACTGCGGCCTCGACGCCCACCAGGCGCTCGCCGCGATCGACAGCGACCGTGTGGCGGACCTGAACGCGCCTGCCGCCGACGGGCCCCCCGAGGCCCCCGCCGAGGAGATTCCTGCCGGCCGGGAGCCGACCGGTGAGGCGCCCGAGGCCGAGGGACCGGCGGAGGGGCCCGCGGCCGAGACCGCCGACGCCGAGCCGTCGGCCGAGGAGGCCCCCGAGCCCACCCCGCAGGACGACCAGGCTGAGAGCGCTATGGCGGCCGCCGGCGGCGTGCCCGGCGCGGGAGACGCCGTCGCCGGAGAGGCGACCGGGGAGCAGGGTTCATAGCCGGCGGGGCGCCGAGGCGGCGCTGTGCCGGCTGCGGACGCGTGGCCCCCAAGACCGAGCTCGTGCGTCTCGCGGTGGCCGGCCCCGGCGGCCCCGGCAGCGCACGTGTGGTGATCGATCGCCAGGGCCGCATGCCGGGCCGTGGCGCCTATATCTGCCGGGACATCAGCGCGGGCCGGCCCGTCGCGGACTGCCTGCTCAGGGGCGTTCGCCGCGGAGGCATCGCCCGCACCCTCCGCTCGCGCGTGGCGTTCTCGCCCGAGCTCGTAGAATCGACCGACGGTGGCCAAGAAGCGCGTTCATGAGATTGCCAAGGAGCAGGGGCTCTCGAGCAAGGAGCTGCTCGAGCGCCTCAATGCCGCCGGCGTGAACGCCAAGGTGGCCTCCTCGTCCGTGGACGAGGCGCAGGCGCTCGCCGCGATCGGCTCGAACGGATCCGGCAAGGGCGGAGGCGTGGCGACCAAGCCCTCTGCGCGCAAGGCCCCGGCTTCCGCCGGGCGCGAGGCGAAGCCCGCGGGCGCCGCCCCCGCGCAGGGCGCCGCCGCCAAGGCACCCTCTCAGCCGGCCGCGAAGGCGCCCAGGGCCCCCGCCGGGCAGGCGCCGAAGAAGTCCACCGCACCGGACCCGCGCCAGGGTGGCGAGGGCGCCCGCGCGCCCCGTGATGGCGCCCCGGCGAAGGGCGCGGCCCCCGCGCCCGCGCCTGCACCGACCGCCACCGCCGCTCCGCCCCAGCCCCGCCCGGCCCCTCCCGCGGGGAGCCCGGGCGCCAACGGCGCCGCCGGCAACGGCGGCGGCGAGACCACCGCCCCGGCCCGCCAGCCGGCGGACGGCTCCCGCGAGGGGCGCCATGCCGCGCGGCCGACGCGTGACTCGCGCACCGGTGAGCGCGCACCCGGCGGCGTCGGCCCAGGCGGCCGCCGCCGCGTGGTGATCGACTCGCAGGCCTCCCGCCGCCAGCAGAACGCACCGCCGCCGCCCCAGCCGCCGCGCCGCGGGCGCCGTGGACGGCGCCGCCGCGGCACCTACGACGACACGGTGGCCCCGCTGGAGAGCGCCGAGGTCAAGGCCGGCGACCAGCTCGTCTCGATCAACTCCGGCTCCACGGTCAAGGACGTGGCCGAGTACCTCGGCGTGCCCATCCCCGAGGTGATCAAGAAGCTGATGGGGCTCGGCGAGATGGCCACGCTCACGCAGACCCTCTCCGACGAGGCGATCGCGCTCCTGGCCGAGGAGTTCGGCAAGGAAGTCGAGATCGTCCACGCCGCCGACGAGCTGGAGGTCGAGCCGCAGTACGAGGATGCCGAGGAGGACCTGCGCGAACGCCCGCCCGTGGTCACGATCATGGGCCACGTCGACCATGGCAAGACCTCGCTGCTGGACGCCATCCGCGAGACCGAGGTCGCCGGCTCCGAGGCCGGCGGCATCACCCAGCACATCGGCGCCTACCAGGTCGGTCACGCGGGCAAGCGCATCACCTTCCTCGACACGCCCGGCCACGAGGCGTTCACCGCCATGCGCGCCCGCGGCGCGCGGGTCACGGACGTGGCCGTGATCGTGGTCGCCGCCGACGACGGGGTCAAGCCCCAGACCGAGGAGGCGATCGACCACGCCAAGGCGGCCGGGGTTCCCGTCGTGGTCGCCGTCAACAAGATCGACAAGGAGGGCGCCCAGCCGGAGCGCGTGCGGGCGGAAATGGCCCAGCACGGGCTCAACCCGGTGGAGTGGGGCGGCGAGAACGAGTTCGTCGACGTGAGCGCCAAGGCGCGTCAGGGGCTCGAGAGCCTGCTCGACACGATCCAGGTGGTGGCCGAGCTCGCCGAGCTGCGCGCGAACCCCAACGCGCCGGCCATCGGCACCGTGATCGAGTCGAAGCTCGATCCCGGCAGGGGCCCGGTCGTGACGATCCTGATCCAGCGCGGCACGCTCAAGGTGGGCGACGCGCTGGTGGCCGGGGTCAACTTCGGACGCGTGCGGGCCATGCACGACTGGGGCGGCGCGCGCATGAAGCGCGCCCTCCCGGGCGAGCCCGTGGAGGTGCTCGGCTTCGACGGCGTGCCCGAGGCCGGCGAAGCGGTGCGCAGCGTGGAGAGCGAGCGGCGTGCCCGCCAGCTCGCCGGCGAGCGCGCCAACCGCCTGAAGACCGAAGCGCTCGCGCGCCGGGCCGGCCGCAAGGTCTCCCTGGAGGATGTCTTCAAGCTCGCCCAGGCCGGTGCCGTCAAGGAGCTCGGGCTCGTCATCAAGGCCGACGTGGCCGGGTCGCTCGAGGCGATCGAGGACGAGATCGCGAAGCTGCCGCAGGGCGAGGTGTCGGTCAACATCGTGCACCGCGGAGTGGGGGGCATCAACGAGTCCGACGTGATGCTCGCCGCGGCCTCCGACGGGCTCATCCTCGCCTTCAACGTGCGTCCCGTGGGCGACGCCCGGCGGATCGCCGACCAGCAGGGGGTCGAGATCCGCTCCTATGCGGTGATCTACCGCGCGATCGAGGACCTGCGCGCCGCCATGCAGGGCATGCTCGAGCCCGAGGAGGTCGAGACCGCCGTGGGCAGCGTCGAGGTGCGCCAGCTCTTCCGCGCCTCGCGCGTGGGCACGATCGCCGGCTCCTACGTCACCGAGGGCCACATCCGCCGCGGCTCGCACGTGCGTGTGGTGCGCGAGGGCACGGTCATCTACGACACCCGGATCGCCAGCCTGAGGCGCTTCAACGAGGACGCCCAGGAGGTGGCCGCCGGCTTCGAGTGCGGCATCGTCCTCGAGAACTTCCAGGACCTGCGCGAGGGCGATGTGCTGGAAGCCTACGAGACTCGCTCGGTGGAGCGCGAGCTCAGCTGAGGCTGCCCCCGGCCGCCCGCGCGGACTCCCGCCACACGAGAAACTGGCTGCCGCCGGCGGGGCGACTTAGGAGGATGTCGTGAGCTCGGCTCGAATGCGTCGTGTGGATGAGGCAATTCGCGAGGTGCTGGGCGAGGTGCTCGCGAGCGAGCTGAAAGACCCTAGAGTGGGATTCGTGACCGTGACAGACGTCAAGACAAGCCCGGACATGAGCCATGCGCGCGTGTGGATCAGCGCGCTGGAGGCCTCCGGGCACACCACCGACGACACCGAGCGCGAGGCCACGCTCAGCGGCCTCGCAAGCGCCCATGGCTACCTGCAGCGCCGCGTGGCCGACGAGCTGCACCTGAAGCGCACGCCGGTGCTCACCTTCGTCTACGACGACACCAGCGAGCGCGCCCTGCGCGTCGGCGAGCTGATCGACCACGCGCTCGAGGAGGGGGAGGGCTCATGAGCCCCGCCAACGGACGGCTCGCCGACGACGGGCGGCCCGCCCCGGAGGCCGTGGACGGTCGCATGCCCGCCGACGAGGCGCGCCGCGCCGTGATCGAGCGCCTCACGGAGGACCGCAGCTTCGTGGTGGCCACGCACGAGAACCCCGACGGCGACGCCCTCGGCTCGCTGATCGCCACGCATGGCCTGCTCCGGGCGCTCGGCAAGGACGTGGCCATGTTCATGGCCGAGAGCGACCTGCCCCTGCCCCCGGAGTACCGCGACTTCGAGCTCGAGAACCTGATCCACGAGGTCCCCGCCGACATCGCCCAGCGCACCGTGGTGGCGCTCGACTGCGGCAACATCGACCGCAGCCCCGCCGGGGCGCTCGACGCCGGCGCGCACCTCGTGAACATCGACCACCACCACGACAACACCCACTTCGGCACGATCGACTACGTGGTGCCGACCGCCTCCTGCACCGCGGAGATCGTCTGGGGGCTGATGGGCGACCTCGCGATCGAGCCGACGCCCCTGATGGCCGAAGCGATGTACGTGGCGCTGGTCACCGACACCGGGCGCTTCATGTACGAGAACACCGGCGTGGAGGCCCACCGCATGGCCGCCTACCTGATCGGCCACGGCGTCAGCGTGAACGCCGTCTACAGGCGCCTCTACGAGGAATCGCCGTTCGCCAAGCTGCGGCTGCTGGCGTTGGCGCTGGCGAACGTCCAGCGCTTCGACCACGGCGAGCTCACGCTGGCGGTGCTGAGCGCCGCCGACTTCGCCGCCGCCGAGGCCGAGCAGAGCTACTCCGAGGGCGTCATCGACCACCTGCGCGCCGTTCAGGGGACGCGCGTGGCGGCGGTCGTGCGCGAGCTGACCGATCGCCCGGGCCGGCACAAGATCTCGCTGCGCGCCACCGACGGCGCCGTCGACGTGTCCGTCATCGCCCGCGCCCAGGGAGGCGGGGGCCACCATCGCGCCGCCGGCTTCTCCAGCGAGCAGCCGATCGAGCAGGTGATCGCGTTCCTGCGGAGCGAGATCGCCGCCCAGCTGCACCAGGGCGCCGGCTCCGGGGCACAAGAGCGCGTGGCCTGACCCGCGCCGGCCGTGCTTGGCGCCATGAGCCTCGTCCCGACGTGAACCGCGCGGTGGGCGACGCCGTGAGCGACACCTTCGAGGGGCACGCCCGCTCGGGCCCGCCCGGCCCGGCGGTCCCGCCCGAGGGCGGCGTGCTCCTGATCGACAAGCCCGTGGGGATGACCTCCCACGACGTGGTCGCCGCCGTGCGGCGCGCCCTCGGCGGCGTCAAGACCGGTCATGCCGGCACGCTCGACCCCTTCGCGAGCGGCCTCCTGATCGTGCTCCTGGGCCGCGCCACGCGGGCGCAGCGCCAGCTGATGGGTCTGCCCAAGCGCTACGAGGTGCTGGCGCGCCTCGGCGCCACCTCGAGCACCGGCGACCCCGAGGGCGAGATCGCGCTCACCGGCCGCATCCCGCCGGCCGGGGTCGAGCTGCCCACCGGTGAGCTGCGCCAGCGGCCGCCCATCTACTCGGCGGTCAAGATCGGCGGCGAGCGCGCCTACAGCCGTGCGCGCCGCGGCGAGGTGTTCGAGATGCCCGAGCGGATCGTCAGCGTGTACCGCTTCGAGGAGCGCTGGCGCTCCGGCGCCGAGGACGACCCGGCCCGCGCCTCCTACCTGATCGAGTGCTCGGCCGGCACCTATGTGCGCTCCCTGATCGCCGACCTCGGCGACGCCTACTGCGAGGAGCTGCGGCGCACCGCCATCGGCGCGCTCGAGGTGAGCGCCGCCGTGCCCCCGCCGCGGCGGGGGCAGGAATGGCCCGCACCGCCCATCCTCCCGCTCGGGCAGGCGCTGGCGAGCGCCGCAGAATAGGCTAGGGCGGCGTGCAGATCACGAGCCTCAACGACGTTGAGCGCCGTCCCCGCAAGGTGGCCGTGGGCACCTTCGACGGCGTCCACCTCGGACACCGCCGCGTGATCGCCGGCTCCGACAGCGTGCTCACCTTCGAGCCCCACCCCGTGTCGGTGGTGGCGCCGGAACATACCCCGAAGCTGCTCACCACGCCCGAAACCAAGGCGGAGCTGATCGCCGACCTCGGGGTCGAGGAGCTGATCGTCATACCGTTCACCCGCGAGTTCGCCTCCCGCGCCGCCGCCGAGTTCATCGACGAGGTGCTGGTCGCCACGCTCGGCGCCGAGCGCGTCTCGGTGGGCGAGAACTTCCGCTTCGGCCATCGGGCCCAGGGCACGCCCGAGATGCTCGCCGCCGACGAGCGCTTCGAGACCGTGGTCCAGCCGCTGCTCGAGGTCGACGGCGAGGTGGTCTCCTCGAGCCACATCCGCGGCCTCGTGGCGGCCGGGGAGGTGGCCCAGGCCGAGCACTTCCTGGGCGCGCCGTTCCAGCTGCGCGGCGAGGTCGTGCACGGCGACGAGCGCGGCCGCGAGCTCGGCTTCCCGACCGCCAACCTGGTCCCGGACGAGCGCTATGTATGCCCCGGCCACGGCGTCTACACCTGCCTCGCCGACGGCCCCGGGGAGATCGGCGCCACCGTGCCCGCCGCCGTGTCGATCGGCGTGCGGCCGACCTTCGGGACCGGCCGCGGCGAGCTGATCGAGGCCTACCTGGTCGGCTTCGACGGCGACCTCTACGGCTCCGAGTTGCGCCTGCGCTTCCTCGAGCGGCTGCGCGGCGAGCGCCGCTTCGAGAGCTCCCAGGCGCTCGTCGAGCAGATGCACCGCGACGTCGACGCCGCGCGGGCGCTCGCCGATGGGCGCTAGTGGCAGTCTGCTAGCTTTTCCTGACTCATGTACCTCACGAGCGAGCGCAAGCGCGAGATCGCCGGCCAGTTCGGCGACAACGAGCGCGACACCGGCAGCACGAAGGTTCAGGTGGCCCTGCTCACGGAGCGGATCAACCACCTCACCGAGCACCTGCGCGAGCACCGCGCCGACCATCACTCCCGGCGCGGCCTGCTGAGGCTGGTCGGACGGCGGCGCCGTCTGCTCGGCTACATGCAGCGCAGCGACCTCGACGGCTACCGGGCACTGATCAAGGACCTCGGCCTGCGTCGCTGAGACGCCGGCCCCGGGGCGCCACGAGAAACCCAAACTGCGCTGGTCGCTCCGGCACACCGGGGGAACCCGGGCTGGTGTCCGCTAAGCTCCGTGCGTTCTAGACGAGGACATAAAAAGACGACCGCATACCAGGCGTCGCCAGCGAGGGCGACGGTGGCGCGGAAGGAAGGCAGATAGAGAATGAGCAGTGATCAGGTAACGCGGGTCTCCGTGGATATCTCCGGCAGCGAGATCTCGTTTGAGACCGGCAGGATGGCCAAGCAGGCCTCGGGTGCGGTGGTAGTGCGGCAGGGCGACACGATGGTGCTCGCCACGGCGACGGCCGGAGGGGATCGGGACGTCGACTTCCTGCCCCTCACGGTGGACGTGGAGGAGCGGATGTATGCGGCCGGCAAGATCCCCGGCTCCTTCTTCAAGCGCGAGGGCCGCTCGGGCGAAAAGGCGACCCTCACGGCGCGCATGATCGACAGGCCGCTGCGCCCCCTGTTCCCCAAGGGCTGGTCCCACGACACGCAGCTCGTGGCCATGCCCATATCGGTGGACCACGTCCACCCCTACGACATCCTGGCCATGAACGGCGCCTCGGCGGCGCTGATGATCTCGAACGTGCCCTTCGCCGGCCCCGTCGGCGCCGTGCGCATCGGCAAGATCGACGGCAACTTCGTGGTCAACCCCTCTGAGGAGGACCTCTTCGGCGAAGGCGAGGCCGGCGAGGCCTCCAGCGACGGGGACGCCGACAGCGGCCCCCGCCCGCGCTCGGAGCTCGACCTCGTGGTGGCCGGCTCCGAGGAGGCCATCCTGATGGTGGAGGCCGGCGCCCAGGAGATCTCTGAGGCCGAGATCCTCGATGCCCTCGACATCGCGCACAGCGAGATCAAGAAGCTCTGCCAGCTGCAGCGCGATCTGGCCGAGCGCGTCGGCAAGGAGAAGACGCCCTTCGAGGCTCCCGCTGTCGACGAGACGATCCTCGAGGCCATCCGCAAGTCCCACGGCGCCGATATCGACGCCGCCACCCAGGTGGTCGACAAGCTGGAGCGCCAGGAGGCCACCGAGGCGGCCGCCGCCGCGGTGCTCGAGGCGCATGCGCCCGCAGCCGGCGCCGGCGCCAGCGAGGAGGAGCTCGCCGAGGCGGCCGCGCGCGAGGCCGCGGTCAAGCGCGCCTTCGCCGCCGTCGAGAAGGACATCATCCGGCAGCGCATCGCGGTCGACAAGAAGCGCCCCGACGGTCGCGGCGCCGACGAGATCCGTGACATCACGATCGAGGTCGACGTCACACCCCGCACGCACGGGTCGGCGCTCTTCACGCGCGGCCAGACGCAGGCGCTGAGCGTGGCCGCCCTGGGCACGCTGCGCGAGGAGATGCGCCTCGACACGCTCGGGCTGCAGACCAAGAAGTACTACTTCCACCACTACAACTTCCCGCCGTTCTCGGTGGCCGAGACCGGCCGGCTCGGGCCCAAGCGCCGCGATGTCGGCCATGGTGCGCTCGCCGAGCGGGCGCTCGTGCCCATGGTGCCGAGCATCGAAGAGTTCCCCTACACGATCCGTGTGGTGTCGGACATCCTCGAGTCCAACGGCTCCTCCTCGATGGCCTCGGTGTGCGGCTCCTCGCTCTCGCTGATGGCCGCCGGGGTGCCCATCGTGCGACCCGTGGCGGGCATCGCCATGGGGCTGATCAAGGAGGGCGACGAGTACATGGTGCTCACCGACATCGCCGGCGTCGAGGACCATCTCGGCGACATGGACTTCAAGGTGGCCGGCACCGAGCGGGGCATCACTGCGCTGCAGATGGACATCAAGATCTCCGGCGTCACCTTCGACATCCTGCGCGACGCCCTCAGCCGCGCCCATGAGGCGCGCAAGACCATCCTCGCCAAGATGGCCGAAGTGATCGATCACCCGCGCGGCGAGCTCTCGCAGTATGCGCCGCGCATCCAGACGATCCAGATCGACCCGAGCCAGATCGGCCTGCTGATCGGCAAGGGCGGCGAAACGATCCGCTCCCTCTCGGAGGAGTTCGAATCGCAGATCGACGTCACCGACGAGGGCAACGTGCTCATCTACTCCGCCAGCGGCGCCCTCGGCGACGCGCTCGTGGAGCGCATCCGCATGATGTTGAAGGAGGTCGAGGTCGGCGACGAGTACGTCGGCAAGGTGGTCAAGACCACCACCTTCGGCGCCTTCATCGAGCTCACCAAGGGCACCGACGGGCTGCTGCACATCTCCAACGTGGCGCCCGGCGAGCGGGTCGACACGGTCGAGGACGTGCTCAACCGGGGCGACGAGATCCAGGTCCGCGTGGTCGAGGTGGACAAGGAGCGCGGCCGCATCGGCCTGCGTCTGTCCACCGACCCGGAGATCGCCGGCAAGTCCGCCGACGAGCTCGTGGCGGTTGCCGGAGGCGGTTCCGGGGGCGGCGGCCGTCCGCCCCGCCGCGGTGGCGACGACGGGATCGGCGGGGCAAACGGCCGCCGCGAGCGGCCCGAGGGTGGCAGCCGTCGTGGCTCCGGCCGTCCGCGCCGGGGTTCCGGGCGCGACCGCGCTTAGCCGTGGCGCCCGGAGCCGCTCGAGCAACGGGTGCGAGCCGGGCAGGCCGCAGCGACGGTGATGAGGTCGAGCACCGCATCACCACGCTCGACTGCGGCCTGCGCGTAGCCTCCGAGCGGGTCCCCGCGATCCGCTCGGTGGCGCTCGGCTTCTGGATCGCGAGCGGCTCCGCGCAGGAGGCCGACGAGGAGGCCGGGATCTCTCACTTCCTCGAGCACATGCTCTTCCGCGGGACCGCCCATTACGGCTCCGCCGAGATCGACCAGATCTTCGACGAAATGGGCTCCGGCCTGAACGCCGAGACCGACAAGGAGGGCACCTCGCTCTCCAGCCGCGTGCTCGACAGCCACCTGCCCCACGCCTTCGAGGTGATGGGGGAGATGGTCTTCCAGCCCGCCCTGACCGACCTGGTGGCCGAGCGCGAGGTGGTGCTGCAGGAGATCGCCTCCTACGAAGACGACCCCCAGGACCAGATCTTCGACCGGCTCGCCGAGGCCGTGTTCGGCGAGCACCCTCTGGGGCGGCCGGTGATCGGCACCGCAAAGGTCGTCGGCGCCATCGAGAGCGACCAGCTGCGCGCCTTCCACGCCAGCCGCTACCTGCCCGGCGACATCGTCGTGGCGGCGGCCGGCTCGGTCGATCACGACGAGCTCGTACGCATGGCCGCCGCGGCGACCCAGGGACTGGGCGCAGCGCCCGCGGGCGCCCGCGGGCCCGGTGACGGCGCCGGTCCGGCGCTCGAACGGCGGGTGCGCTTCCAGCAGAAGGACACCGAGCAGTACCACGTCGGCCTCGGCGCGCCCGGCATCGCCCGCTCCGACGACCGCCGCTTCACCCTGCGCGTGCTCGAAGGGGTCCTCGGCGGGACGCCCTCCTCGCGCCTCTTCCAGGAGGTGCGCGAGCGCCGCGGCCTCGCCTACACGGTCTTCTCGTTCTCGAGCCTCTTCGCGCGCACCGGGGAGGTGGGCATCTACGTGGGCACGCGCCCGGAGAACCTCGCCGAGGCGCTCTCCGTGCTCGCCTTCGAGCTCGCCCGCCTCTGCGAGGAGCCCATCTCCGAGGAGGAGCTGGTGCGCTCACGCGAGTGCGCCAAGAGCGGCGTGGTGCTCGCGCTCGAGTCGAGCTCGGCACGCATGGGCCGCCTCGGCTCCTCGGTGCTCTGGGGCATGCCCATCCTCTCCGTCGGTGAGATCATCGACCGGATCGACGCCGTCACCGCCGAGCAGTGCAGCGAGCTCGCGCGGGACCTCTTCGCCGCCCCCCGGCTCTCGGCGGCCGGCATCGGGCCTGACGCGGACGCCTTCCGCGCCGCGCTGCAACCGCTGGAGGCGCTCGCCGGCAGCGGCGCCCGTCGGGCGGCATGAGCGCGCCGGGGACGATCAGGGTGGCCGTGGCCGGCGCCGCCGGGCGCATGGGCGAGACGGTCTGCCGCGCCGTGGAGGGAGCGCCCGACATGGAGCTCGCCTCCTCTGTGGACCCGCTGCTGGGCAACGAGCTGGCCGACGCCCTGCCGGGGGCCGACGTCGTGGTCGACTTCACCCAGCCCGGGCAGGCCGTGGCGAACGCCGCCGCCTGCGTGGCGGCCGGCGTGCACGTCGTGATCGGGACCAGCGGGTTCGACATGGCGGAGCTCGAGCGCGTCAGCGCCGGCGGGCGCGCCAATGTGTTCTACGCGCCCAACTTCGCGATCGGCGCCGTGCTCATGATGCGCTTTGCGGTCGAGGCCGCCCCGCACATGACGAAGGCGGAGATCATCGAGCTGCACCACGACGGCAAGCTCGACGCCCCGAGCGGGACCGCCGCGCGTACCGCCGAGCTGCTCGCCGATGCGCTCGCCGGATCCGGCGGCACCGGGGCGGTGCCGATCCATTCGGTGCGCCTCCCGGGCCTCGTCGCGCATCAGGAGGTGATCTTCGGCGACCTCGGGGAGACGCTCACGATCCGCCACGACACCACCAGCCGCGAGGCGTTCATGCCGGGCGTGCTGCTCGCCGTGCGCCGCGTGGCAGGCCTCCAGTCGCGGCTCGTCGTGGGCCTCGAGGCGCTGCTCTTCTAGGCTGCGAGCGGCCTGCCGCCGAGGCGCTCCGCCAGGCGGGTGTTGCGCCTGCGGGCTTCGCGGCGGGCAAGCGCCAGGTCGATCGCTCCGGGCTGCGCCACGACCACGCACACGCGCTCGGCGCGTGTCACGGCCGTGTAGAGGAGGTTGCGCGTCAGCATGATGCGCTGCGAGCGAGCCAGCGCGAGCACGATCGCCGGCGTCTGGGAGCCCTGCGACTTGTGAATCGAGATCGCGTAGGCCGGCTCCACGCTCTCGAGCGCCCCGAGCGGCAGGGAGAGCCTGCGCCCTCCGTCGGCGCTCAGCACTACGCGTTCCACCTCGGGATCCCAGCGCTCGAGCAGTGCCACTTCTCCGTTCATGAGGTCGTGCTCGTGGTCGTTGCGGGTCTGGATCACGCGGTCGCCGACGCGCAGGGCGCACCCCGGCACGGCGGCGCCGTCGGGGTTCAACCGCCGGCGCAGCTCGGCGTTGAGCGCTTCGATGCCCACCGGTCCGCGGCGCATCGGCGCCAGCACCTGGATGTCGATGCGCGGGTCCAGGCCGAAGTGCGCCGCCAGGCGCTCGCTCGAGAGCGACACCACCTCCTCGAAGATCTCGGCCTCGCCGGCGCGCGAGAGGAGGAAGAAGTCGCGGATCGCCTCGGCCCCCGCTCCGACCTCGGCCGATTCGCCCCCGGCATGGGCCGCCGGAAGCCCCCGACCCTCGTTGATCGCATGCGCCGCGCGCACTATCAGCGAGCGCTCGGCCTGCCTGAACACGTCGTGCAGGGCCGTCACCGGGACCTCCTGCGAGGCGATCAGGTCGTCGAGCACTCGTCCCGGGCCGATCGCGGCCAGCTGGTCGACGTCGCCCACCAGCAGCACGTGCGTCTCCGGGCCCACCGCGGCGAACAGCGCCTCGGCGAGGCGCACGCCGAGCATGCTCGCCTCGTCCACGATCAGCATGTCGATCTCCTCGAGCCGGTTGTCACGGTCACGCGTAAAGCCCTGCACGGGCATCCACTCCAGCAGCCTGTGGATCGTGCTCGCCTCTCCGCCCGCCGCCGCCGCGAGCCTGCGCGCCGCCTTGCCCGTCGGGGCGCACAGCCGCACGCTGGCGCCCGCCTCCGCCAGCAGGCTGACGAGGACGCGCATGCTCGTCGTCTTGCCCGTGCCCGGGCCGCCCGTGAGGATCGAGAGGCGGTGCTCGAGCGCCAGCTCCACCGCCCGCCACTGGTCCTCCGTGGGCGTGAAGTCGCCGTCGTGCCGCGGCTCGGCCCTCATCCGCGCGAGCGCCGGCTCCCCCTCGATCAGCTCGCGCATGTAGCCGGCGAGGCGCTGCTCGAGCGCATGCATCTCGGCGGAGTACACGAGCTCGCCGGCGGCGCCCGGCTCGCCACCGTCCTCAGGGCCGTCCCCGACTCCCGCGCCGCTTCCCGCGACGACGACCAGGCGGCCCGCGGCGCGCATCGCGTCGACCTGCTCGCCCAGCCTCTCGACGAGGCCCACCGGGCCCTCGCTCCAGGGATCCTCCGGCGTGCCGCCCGCCAGGAGGCTTGCCGCGCGCCGTTCGAGCTCGCCACGGGGCAGGAAGCAGTGGCCGTCGAGCTCCGCCTCGCCCAGCACATGCAGGAGGCCGGCGCCGATGCGCTCCGGCGCCAACGGCTCCACGCCGAGCGCCCGGGCGAGCGCGTCGGCGCTGCCGAAGCCCACCCCGGGGAGGGTCGTCAGCGCGTATGGGTCGGCCCGCAGCTGCTCAACCGAGCGCTCGCCCCAGGCGCGGTAGATGCGCCCCGCCACCGCCGCCTCGACCCCGTGTTCGGCCAGGAACATGCGAAGGGCACGCTGCCCGCGCTGCTCCTCCCACGAGCCGACCGCCTCGGCGATGCGGGCCCGCCCGATGCCCGGCACCTCCTTGAGACGCTGGTGCGGCGCCCTGTCGACCACGCTCAGCACCTCCTCGCCGTAGCGGCCGTAGAGGAAGGCGGCGCCGCGCGGACCGATGTGCTTGATCGCGCCGAGCGCCGCCATCAGCCCGGCCTCGCCCGTCGGCTCGCGATGGCGCGCCTGCCTCACCTCCAGGCGCAGCCCGTGGCGCGGGTGCTCGCGCCAGCGGCCCGACACCGACAGCTGCTCGCCCTCGTGAAGGTAGGCGATCGCCCCCGTCATCACGATCGGCTCGCCGGAGGCCCCCAGCGCGTCCACCACGGCGAAGTCGCCGTCCGGGGCGCGGTAGCGGATCGCGGCCACCTCCACCTCGAGGTCGATCGGGACCTCCGAGCCGGCCGGCGGCTGTTGTGTGCTCAGCATCGCTCGAAGATAGCCGCCGTGGAGGTCGTGCCCTTGCCACCTGGAGCCCGCCCGGTCTTCCGGCTCGCGCGCCGAGCCGACGGCCCGGGCGCCTCATGCGGCGACAGGTCGGAGCACGCTGGCGTGGAATACTGCCCTGAATGACAGGCCTCGGCACCGTCCTCACAGCGATCGTGACGCCGTTCGACGGCGATCAGCGCGTCGCCGCCGGAGCGTTCGTCGAGCTGATGCACCACCTGGCCGAGCACGGCTCGGACGGTTTCGTGGTGTGCGGCACCACCGGAGAGGCGCCCACGCTCTCCGACGAGGAGCACCTCGCGTTGATCGAGCTGGCCGTCAAGGAGCGTCCGGCGGGCGCGACGATCGTCGCCGGCACCGGCTCCAACGACACGCGCCACGCCGTCTTCCTGACCGAGCGGGCCACCGAGCTCGGCGTCGACGCCACGCTCAGCGTGACCCCGTACTACAACCGCCCCAGCCCGCGCGGGATCGTGCGCCACTACGAAGAGATCGCGCGCGCCACAGACGTGCCCGTGCTGCTCTACAACATCCCCGCCCGCACAGGGACCAACATGCCGCCGGAACTGCTGGCCCAGCTCGCCCAGATCGAGCACATCGACGGGGTCAAGCAGGCCAACGCGGCCGAGCTGCAGATGATCGACGGGCTTGCGCTGTATGCCGGCGACGACGGCAGCTTCGCGCGCACGCTCGACCTGGGCGGGGCCGGGGGCATCCTCGTCGCCAGCCACATCGTCGGCGACGAGATGCAGCGCATGGCGCGCGAGCCGGATCACCGCGCGGAGATAGACGCCTCGCTGCGCGACATCTACGAGACACTCTTCCTCACCGCCAGCCCGACCTGCACCAAGGCGGCCCTGAACCTGCTCGGCCACGAGGTCGGTGGGCTGCGGCTGCCCTTGATCGAGGCCTCCGAGCGCGAGCTCGACGCCGTCCGGCGCATGCTCGAACGCCACGGCCTGCTGGGCGCCGTCGCCGGCGCCGCGGCTGATCCAGCGTGAGGCCGTCGTGAGCAAGCTGCGGGTGATGCCCCTCGGGGGGCTGGGCGAGATCGCCAAGAACATGACCGTGGTCGAGTACGACGGGCGGATCGTCGTGGTCGACACCGGCCTGCGCTTCCCCACACCCGAGATGGTGGGGATCGACCTCGTGCTCCCCGACTTCTCCTATCTGCTCGAGCGCGCCCGCAACATAGAGGCGATCGTCGTCACGCACGGCCACGAGGACCATCTGGGGGCGCTGCCCTGGGTGATCCGCGAGCTGGGGGATGACGCCCCGCCGATCTTCGGCGCCGCGCTGACGATGGGGATGGCGCGCTCCAAGCTCGACGAGCACAAGCTGCGCGGGCTCGAGCTCAACACGACGCAGACCGGAGAGGTGGTCGAGCTCGGTCCGTTCACGCTCGAGCTCGTCCACATGACGCACTCGATCCCGGACTCCTGCGCCGTGGCGCTCGGCACGGAGCTCGGCACGGTGCTGATGACCGGCGACTACAAGTTCGACCAGACGCCCGTGGACGGCCCGCCGGCCGATATGTCGCGGCTCGTGGAGCTCGGCCGCGAGGGTGTGCTGCTCCTGTGTGGCGACTCCACCAACGTCGACCGGCCCGGCTTCTCGCCGTCGGAGTCGAACGTCGGCCCGAACCTCGAGGAGGTCTTCGACCACTGCGAGGGCCGCATCGTGGTCACCAGCTTCGCCTCCAACATCCACCGCATCCAGCAGACCTTCGACGCCGCCGCCGCCGTGGGGCGCAAGGTGGCGCTGGTGGGACGCTCGATGCGCAAGAACTTCGCCATCGCGCGCTCGCTCGGTCACATCGAAATCGACGAGGGGATGCTCGTGGGCGCCCGCGAGGTCGAGGACCATCCCGACGAGCGCATGGTGATCATCTCCACCGGCTCCCAGGGTGAGCCCCTCTCGGCGCTGCGGCGCATGGCGCACCACGATCATCCGCAGGTGACGCTGCACGACGGCGACACCGTGGTCTTCGCCGCCACGCCCGTGCCCGGCAACGAGCGCACCGTCAACGAAACGATCGACCGCCTCTACCACATCGGTTGCGACGTCGTGACCGCCCGCGACGCCCCGATCCACGCCTCCGGCCATGGCCACGCCGAGGAGCTCAAGCTGATGATCAACCTGACGGAGCCACGCTACGTGATGCCGATGCACGGCGACTTCAAGCGACTGCGGCTGCATGCGCAGCTCGCCGAGGCCGTCGGCGTCGACCCCGATGACGTCTTCCAGGGCGAAAACGGGCTGCCGCTCGAGATCGACGCGAAGGGCGCCCGCTTCGGCAGCCGCGAGCGGGCCGGCATGGTGTTCGTCGACGGCGTCGAGATAGGCGACGTGACAGACGTTGCGCTGCGCGACCGGCGCATGCTGTCCGCCGACGGCATCTTCATCGTGGTCGCCACCATCGCCGAACAGGACGGCCGCTCGGTGGCCGACCCCGAGGTCATCTTCCGCGGCGTGCCCTTCCTCGACGATCCCGAGGAGATAGTGGCGGAGATCCGCGCCACCGTGGTGGACTCGCTGGCCCGTGCGGCGGAGGAGGAAGTCCGCGAGGTGGATCTGCTCCAGCGCATCCTGCACGACGACCTCGCCACGCTCGCCTACGAGCGCCTGCGGCGCCGCCCGATGGTGCTGCCCGTCGTCGTCGAGATCTAGCCGCAGCCCCGCAGCCTGCTCGGTCTGGGGGCGCGGCGGCGCGGCACTCAGGTCGCCGTTTGGCGCCCACCGCCGGCCGGTACGTCCTGCGCGCCGTCGTCCGCCGGAGCGGAGGAGGCGGGGGAGGCCGGGGGGACCTGCTGGCCAGCCGCCGCGTCACCGCCCGCGCCGTTGGCGCTCCCGCTCTGAGGCGAGGCCGGCAGCCGTATCACGAAGCGCGCGCCGCCCCTGACACCCGGGCGATTGGTGCGCTCGACCGTCACCGTGCCGCCATGCGACTGCACCACAGCGCGCACGATCGCCAGCCCGAGGCCGAACGACCCGCCGCCGTCACCGGCGCCGCGCACGAAGCGCTCGAAGAGCGTGCCCGCCAGCTCCTCCGGCACGCCCGGGCCGTTGTCCTCGACGACCAGCGTGGCCTGCCCGTCCGGGGTGACACCGGTGCTGACCCAGATCGCCGTGCCCGGAGGCGTGTGCCGCAGGGCGTTCTCGATCAGGTTGACCGCCACGCGATCCAGTTCGTCGCGCGCGCCCTCCACCACGGCCGGCTCCACCTCGAGGGCGACCTCGTGCGTCACGCTCATGGGCCCGAGCTCCGCCGCCGCGTCGATCGCGACCTGCGCGAGGTCGGTCGGCCGGCGCGCCACCACGCGGCCCACGTCGCTGCGCGCCAGCAGCAGCAGGTCGGCGACCAGCCTGCGCATGCGCTGAGAGGAGCGCAGCGCCGACTGCGCCGCCTCGCCCTGCTCGCCCTGAAGGGACTCCGCCAGCAGGTCGAGGTTGGCGAGCACGCTGGTGAGCGGCGTGCGCAGCTCGTGCGAGGCGTCCGCCACGAACTGGCGCTGGCGCGCCAGCATCGATTCGGTCTCGACATGCGCCGCTTCGAGCTCGTGCAGCATCCCGCCCAGCGTGCGCGCCAGCTCGCCCACCTCGTCGTCCGCCGGGACCTCCGGCATCGCCAGGCTCGGATCGCGCGTGCGGGCGATCTGGGCCGCGGTGCTCGTCAGCTCGGCGATCGGCGCCATCGCGCGGCGCGCGATCATCGTGCCCGCGAGCAGGGCGAGGCCCGAGCCGGCGAGCACCCCGAGCAGCAGGAACAGGTCGACGCGCGCCACCTCGGCGTTGACCACCGACAGCGGCCGCGCGTACTGCACGAAGATGCGTCCCCAGCGCGCATTGGTCGCCGGGTTGATGAGCGAGGTCGTGACCGTGTCGACCTGGTAGCCGTTCACGGTCGTCGCCAGCTCCACGCCCGAGCCGGTGAGGATCGCCGGCAGCGCCGGGATCTCGCCCAGCGACGGCGCGTTTTCCGGCCACCAGGCGAACGGCTGACCGCCTTCGGTGAACAGCCTGATGACCGCGTTGGAGGGTCCCGCCAGGTCCTGCAGGGGCGGGCGCGTGCGTTCGTAGGTGCTCGTCAGCGGGTTGACGTACACGCTCAGCTCGTTGGCCACCTGCTCCGCGCTCTGGGCCGTGGCCCGGTTGAAGTCCGAGCGCATGCGGTGGGCTGTGAGGAAGCCCACCACAACCGCGAAGGCGCAGAGGATCGCGAAGGTGAGCAGCGCCGAGACGGCCGCCAGGCGCGTGCGGATGGGCAGCGCGTCGAAGGCGCTCGAGGCGCGTCTGACGAAGTCCGGGGCCAGCCGGATCGGCTTAGGCGCGGAGGACATAACCGGCTCCCCTGATCGTGTGGAGCAGACGCGGTTCGCCATCAGCCTCCAGCTTGCGTCGCAGATTCGAGATGAACACCTCGATCGTGTTCGTGGTCGAAAACGGCTCGTAGCCCCAGACCTCGTCCAGGAGGCGCTGGCGCGAGATCACGATGCGCTCGTTGCGCATCAGGTATTCGAGCAGTTCGAACTCGCGCTGGGTCAGCTCGATCGAGCGCTCTCCGCGCGTCACCTCGTGCGTGTCGGGGTTGAGGATCAGGTCGCCGACGCGCAGCGCCGCCGACCCGCGCGGAGGGCGCCGCCGCAGGAGCGCGCGCATGCGAGCCAGCAGCTCCTGGCGCTCGAACGGCTTGACCAGGTAGTCGTCGGCGCCGCTGTCGAGGCCCTCCACGCGCGAATCGAGGGCGTCGCGCGCGGTCAGGATCAGGATCGGCGTGTCACCCTGCGAGCGCAACGTGCGCGCCACCTCCACGCCGTCCATGCCGCCCGGGAGCCCGAGATCGAGGATCACGAGGTCCGGCGAGAAGGTGCGTCCTTCGTTGAGCGCGGTCTCCCCGTCGCGCGCGCAGCGCACCTCGTATCCCTCGATCCGCAGCGAGCGTTGCAGGACCTCGGCGATCTCGCGGTCGTCCTCGACGACCAGCACCCGGGGGGAACGATGGAGCCCGTTCATAGAGATTGTGTAGCGAATCCCACTAAAGCCATCGTAAGCGGTCGAAGCAGGTTCAAGCCAGGCGGCGTCGAACGCCAGAACAAGCGGAAGATGGCGAGCACGCGACAGCGGACCTCAAATCGGCGCTCGGCCGGCGCACGTACCCGCGCGGGCCACCGCGCCGGGCGGTTGGCCGCGCGCCCATCGCGGCCCTCGGCGCGCAGCCCGCGGCGCCCGACCACGCGCCGGCGAAGCAGCCGCGCGGCGAACCCGCTGGGCGCGCTCCTGCGGCCACGTGCCATAGCGCTGACACCCGCCCAGCGGGAGGTGCTCGGCTGGGGCCTGTGCGCGCTCGGCCTGTTCCTCGCCTTCGTGCTGTACGGGCAGTGGCGCGGGGGAGGGGTCGGCCACGGGCTCGCCGTCGGCCTCGGCCTCTTCGCGGGCCGCGCCCGCTGGCTCGCGCCCCCGGCGCTGGTGCTCGGCGGTGCCACGGTCCTGCTGCGCCCGGCGCTCGCCGCGCGTGCCGGTAGCGCGCTGCGTCCACTGCGCGCCGGCTGCATCTGCCTGTTCGCCGCCGTGGTGATGGCGCTCGCCGCGGGTACCCTGGGCGCCAGCTCCGGGCCGCCGCCGGCCGCCTCGCGCGGCTCCTCGCAGTGGAGCCTCTCGTACCTGCAGGACCACGGCGGGGCGAGCGGCCAGGCGCTCTGGTGGACAGCCCACGAGCTCGTGCAGGAACTCGGCGTGGCCATACTCATCGCCTTTCTCGCCCTGGCCGGCATAACCCTGCTCTGGGGCGGCTCCATGCCCACGGTGCTGCGCGCGCTCACGGCCGGCGGCGGGGCATCCTGGCGCGTTCTGTCCTCGC
>Ga0335085_10003161_pt1 | contig 29109 bp, 28 predicted proteins | sample Lox_Sample_45_FD_206712 | JGI IMG/M metagenome (GOLD analysis project Ga0335085, IMG submission 206712) | Soil microbial communities from Loxahatchee National Wildlife Refuge, Florida, United States - Lox_Sample_4.5 | ecosystem: Environmental > Terrestrial > Soil > Wetlands | place: USA... | reverse complement strand
GCTCCGCGCGGTGTTCAAGCGCCGCCGCGACGTTCACGTGCTGCTGGCGGAGGTGACGGGCTTCGACCTCGAGCGGCGGCAGGTCGAGCTGAGGCCGGTGGACGCCGTGCCGGCGCCGCCCGTACTGCCGTACGACAGCCTCGTCGTCGCCGGCGGCTCGCGCTACTCCTACTTCGGCCATGACGAGTGGGCCGAGGTCGCCGCCGAGGTGAAGTCGCTCGAGAGCGCCCTCGTCGTGCGGAGCCGGCTACTCGCAGCCTTCGAGTCGGCCGAGGCCGAGGCCGACCAGGCGCTGAGGGCGGAGTGGCTCACGTTCGTGGTCGTCGGCGCCGGCCCGACCGGGGTCGAGATGGCGGGCCAGATCGCCGAGCTTGCCCGCGACACCCTCCACCGCGACTTCCGCTCCATCGACACGCGCACGGCGCGGATCGTCCTGGTCGAGGCAGCCGACCGCGTGCTCACGAGCTTCCCGCCGTCGCTCTCGCACAAGGCGGAGCGCTCGCTCGAGCGGCTCGGCGTCACACCGCTCCTCGGCCACACGGTGACGGCCGTCGACGACGCCGGCGTGACCGTCGAGTCGCCGGAGGGCAGCGAGCGCATCCCCGCCCGCACGGTCGTCTGGGCCGCCGGCGTCGCCGCCTCGCCGCTCGCGGCCGCCCTCGCTCACGCGAGCGGCGCCGAGCTCGACCGCGCCGGCCGCGTCACCGTCGGCCCCGAGCTGACGCTGCCCGGGCACCCGGAGGTCTTCGCGCTCGGCGACATGGCGACCGTCGTGCGGCCGGACGGGACCCCTGAGGCGCTGCCCGGCGTCGCGCCCGTCGCGATGCAGCAGGGCCGCTACGCCGCCCGGGCGATCCGCGCGCACCTCGCGGGAGAGGCGGCCGAGCCGTTCCGCTACCGCGACAAGGGGAACCTGGCGACGATCGGGCGCGCGGCTGCCGTGGCCGACGTGAAGGGCCTGCGCCTGAGCGGCTTCGTCGCGTGGTTGACGTGGCTCGTGGTGCACCTCTGGTACCTGGTTGGCTTCCAGAACCGGCTGATCGTGGTCGTCCGCTGGTGCTTCAGCTTCCTCACGCACGGGCGGGGCTCGCGCCTCATCACCGCCCAGGGCGTCAGCCGCGACGCCGCGGGGTAGCTCGTCGTAAGCGCGTCGTCGTCGTGGCGACCGCGGCGCGGGAGCAGCTCGCGTGGAGACGCGGCGCCGTTTCCCATCGGTCGCCAGGGGGGAAAACAGGCGCTGTGACCGACGTGCCGGACACGCTCGTCCTCAAGCGCCACCGCGACCTCGAGGGGATCGGCAACAACGGCATCTTGGTCCGGCGCGGCGTCGTCGCGGCGATCGCCGCGCTCGCCGTGCTGGGACTGCTGAACGTCTTCGGACAGCGCCCGGTGACCGCGCGCGTGTCGGTCCCCGCCGCGACCTTCTCGGTCTACGCCCCGACTGCCGTCCGCGGCGGCGACTTCATGGAGGCCCGCTTCCACATCACGGCGAAGCAGGAGCTGCGCAAGGCGCAGGTGCTCCTCGACCCGGGCTGGGCCGAGGGCATGAGCCTCAACACGGTCGAGCCGACGCCCCTCGGACAGGCGAGCGACGACGGGCGCCTCTCGTTCGACCTCGGGCACATCCCCAAGGGAAAGTCGTTCATCCTCTTCCTGCAGTTCCAGGTCAACCCGACGAACCTCGCCTGGCGCCGCCCGCAGGACGTCGACCTCGTCGACGGCGGCCGCGTGCTCGCCCACGTCCATCGCACGATCACCGTCTATCCCTGATGGATCTCGTCGCGCGCGCCGTCTTCGTCTTCGCGTTCATGCTGCTCCTCACGCGCGTGATCGGGAAGCGCGAGCTGGGCAGCCTGCAGCCGTTCGACCTGATCCTCCTGATCGTCCTCGGCGACGCCCTGCAGCAGGGGCTGACCCAGGACGACTACTCGCTGACCGGCGCGGTCCTCGTCGTCGGGACGATCGCCGTCCTGCAGATCCTCGTCTCGTGGCTGAGCTACCGGTTCCCGAGGACGCGGCCGATCTTCGAGGGCGAGCCGCTGATCATCGTCGAGGACGGCAAGCCGATCGAGCGCAACCTGAAGCGCGAGCGGCTGACGGTCGAGGAGATCGCCGAGGCCGCACGCCTCGAGCAGATCGCCCACCTCGCCGACGTCCAGTGGGCGATCCTGGAGACGAGCGGCCAGATCAGCTTCATCCCGAAGAAATGACCTCCCGGAGCGGGCGCGTGTTCAGCACGTCGGCGGCCCGGGCGGCGCCGCGGCGGGCGGTGTGCACCGAGAGCGGCATCCAGTCGAGGCCCGCAACGGAGTGGGCGTCGGTCGAGCACGTGATGGACACGCCGGCCGAGAGCGCCTCCCGGACGTGCTCGCCGCTCAGGTCGAGGCGGTCGGGGAGGCCGTTGACCTCGAGCGCGACGCCCGTGTCGAGGGCCGTCTCGAATGTCCGCTCGAGGTCGAGGGCGTTCTCGGGCCGGTGCCCGATCAGGCGGCCGGTCGGGTGGCTGAGGGAGCGGGCGGCGGGGTGTCGCATCGCATGGGTGACGCGCGCCGTGAGCTCGCGCCGCGGCGCCCGCTGTCCTGCGTGCAGCGAGATCTGCACCCAGTCGAGCTCCGCGAGGACGTCGTCGGGCAGGTCGAGGCTGCCGTCCGGAAGGATGTCGCACTCCGTGCCGCGCAGGACCCGGAACGGCGCCAGCTCGTCGTTCGCCGCCGCGATCTCCTCGCCCTGCCGCCGCAGGTCGTCCGCCGTCAGGCCCGGCACGACGCGGAGGCTCGCGGTGTGGTCGCAGATCGCGAGGTACTCGTAGCCGCGCGCCCGGCCGGCGTGCGCCATCTCGAGCACCGTCGCCTTGCCGTCCGACCAGGTGGTGTGGCAGTGGAGGTCACCGCGCATGTCCTCCACGCGGACGAGCTCCGGCGGGTCGGCACATGCCGGGAGCTCGCGGAGCTCCGGCGGCAGGTACGGCAGGCCGAGCCTGGCGTAGACCCCCTCCTCGTCCGGCGCGTCGGGGAGCGGGCCGAGCGAGGCGACGTACTCCGGCGAGCCGGTGGCGCGGACGAGCGCCGTGCCGAGCTGGCCAGGCCGCGCGAGCACGAGCTCGACCGGGATCCCGTCGAGCGTGACGCCGACGTCGGGCTCGACCAGCGTCACGATGTCCGGAAGCGCCGCGAACCGCGCGCGCACGTGGTCGGGCCGCTCCGTCGCGACGACCACCGCGAGCCGGCTCGCGGAGTCGCGCCAGCGGCGAGGGTCGCCGGCGGGAATGCCGCCGAGCTCCAGCGCCAGGCGCTCCGCCAGGGCCTGCGCGCGGTGCAGAAGCAGCGGCCCGACGGCGGCCGCCCGCTCGCGCGCGAGCGCCTCGCGAATGCGCGCCTCCTTCTGCGGACCGATGCCGGGCACCTCCCGCAGACGCCCCTCGGCGGCCGCTGCGCGGAGCTCGTCGGCCGTCGTGATCCCGAGCGACGTCGCGATCTGCGACCCGAGCTTGGCGCCGAACCCGAGCATGCGCCCGAGCGCGGCGAGCTCGGGCGAGGTCTGGCGGCGCAGCTCCTCGAGCTCCTCGATCCGTCCCGTCTCGACGAGCTCGCGCAGGCGCGCCTCGATTCCGGGGCCGATTCCGCGGAGCTCCCGCATCCGTCCCTCGCGCACGAGCCCGTGGGCCTCGACCGGAAGACCCCGGACGAGCTCGGCGGCACGGCGGTAGGCGCGCGCCGAGTAGTAGTTGGCGCCGGCGAGCTCGAGCAGGGCGGCGTACTCGTCGAGCGTCGCGGCGATCGCGCGGTTGTCGAGTGCAGGGCTTGACACGGCCTATCGCGAGCTCGACCTCGAGGGGCTCGTCGAGGGCCGTCGCGGCCAGGGCACGTTCGTCTCGGCAGCGCAGGCGCCGCTGCCGCCGCCCGACCTGACGGCCGTGCGCTCTGCGCTCGAGCGCTTCATCGCCACGGCACGCGCCGCGGGGCTCGACGACGAGAGCATCGCCGCCCTCGTCGCCGACACCCTCCGCTTCACGGAGGAGGCGGCATGACGGTCCTCGCCGCAGGCGGCCTCGGCAAGCGCTACGGCGCGCGCTGGGCGCTGCAGGACTGCACGCTCGAGCTCGAGGCGGGCACGGTGACGGCGCTCGTCGGCCCGAACGGCGCCGGCAAGACGACGCTGCTCCAGCTCGCCGCAGGCCTCCGCCGGCCGACCACCGGCACGGTGCGCGTGCTCGGTCACGACCCGCTCCGCGAGGCCGGCGCGGTGCTCCCCAACGTCGGCTTCGTCGCGCAGGACCATCCGCTGTATCGCGGCTTCACGGTCGAGGAGACGCTCCGGCTGGGGCGGAAGCTGAACCCCCACTGGGACGACGGCCTGGCACACGACCGGGTCGCGCGCCTCGGGCTCTCGCCCCGCCAGAAGGTCGGCCGCCTCTCGGGCGGCCAGCAGGCGCAGGTGGCGCTCACGCTCGCGCTGGCGAAGCGCCCGCAGCTGCTCCTGCTCGACGAGCCGGTCGCCTCGCTCGACCCTCTCGCACGGCGGGAGTTCCTGCAGTCGGTGATGGAGGCGGTGGCCGACACGGGCATGACGGTTGTTCTCTCCTCGCACATCGTCGCCGACCTCGAGCGCGTCTGCGACCACCTCGTCATCCTCTCGCAGGCGCGGGTGCAGCTCGCGGGGCCGATCGACGCGCTCGTCGGCGCCCACCGGCTGCTCACCGGGCCGCGGAGCGACCCGGCAGCGGTCGCGCGCGTGCACGACGTGGTCAGCGAGAGCCACACGCCGCGCCAGACGACGCTGCTCGTCCGCGCGAACGGCCACGTGTACGACGCGCTCTGGGAGCTGCACGAGGTGCACCTCGAGGAGATCGTTCTCGCCTACCTCGGCAGGACCGAGGTGCCAGCGTGATCTGGCTGAGCCTGCGCACACAGCGGACGGAGACGCTGATCGCGGCAGCGCTCGTCGCCCTGGTCGCCGCTGCGCTCACCCCGAGCGGGCTGCACATGCTGTCCGTGTACCACCACGACGGGCTCGCCGGGTGTGCGGGGTCGGCCTCGGCGGGCGGCTGCGACGACCTCGTCCATTCGTTCACGAACCAGTTCGAATCGCTGAGGAACGCTCTCGGCTGGCTGACGCTCGCGCCCGGGTTGATCGGCGTGCTGCTCGCAGCGCCCACGATCCTCGAACTCGAGCACGAGACGCACCGCCTCGCCTGGACGCAGAGCATCACGCGGCGGCGCTGGGTGACGTCGAAGCTCGCGACCGCAGCAGCGACCGCGGCGGTGGCCGCCGTCGCGTTGATCGTGTTCCTCACCTGGTGGCACGGGCCGCTCGACCGGCTGCAGGGGCGGCTCGACGCGGGCTCCTTCGACTCCGAGGGAACCGTCGCCGTCGGCTACACGCTGTTCGCGCTCGGGCTCGGGCTGGCGATCGGCGCCGTGTGGCGGCGGGTGACACCGGCGCTCGTCGTCGCCTTCGCCGCCTACGTGGCGTTGCGGGTCTTCGTCGACACGTGGCTGCGTCAGCGCTTCGCCGCGCCGCTCGCCGCGACCTGGTCGATGAGGCAGAGCGGCCCCGACCTCCACCGCGCCCGGGTGCTCACCGAGTACCCGTCGAACCGGTTCGGCCAGCACATCCTCCTGAAGCATGCGGGGGATGCGTGCCTCCGCAAGCTCGGCGGCGTCGTCGCGGCGCCTGCCGACGGCCACTGCAAGCTGGCGCGGCTCGCCCAGTACACCCACGCGGTCTACCAGCCGGCGAGCCGCTTCTGGCTCTTCCAGGGCATCGAGACCGCAATGTTCGGCGGCGCGGCGCTCGTCCTGATCGCGTTCGCCGCCTGGTGGATCCACGAGCGGACGAGCTGACGGCGCTCAGCCGTCGACGAGGAGCCCGTCGACCGGCCCCCGGATCCCGCCGCTCCGCCGCGAGACGTGCGGCAGGAGGAGCAGGCGGTGCGTCAGCGGCAGTCCCCGCTGGCGGCGCTGGAGCCCCTCCTCGGCTAGCGGTTTCCAGCGTTCGTCGATCAAGTCGGCGGGATCGCCCTCGAGCTCCGCCTGATCGGCGTCGAGGTGCTCGCTCCAGAGCCGCAGCCTGAGGCTCTTCGCGAGCGCGGCGTCGTGCGCGACCACGTTCATCTCGGTGTCGTTGAAGAGCGAGTGCTCGTTGAGGTTCGCGGAGCCGACCGTCAGCCACTCGTCGTCGACGATGCCGATCTTGGCGTGGACGTAGACCGGCTTCGCGTCCGCGCCCTCCTGGTAGAGCGTGCAGGCGAGGAAACGGCCGGCGCCGCCGTCGGCGGCGATGAGCACGCCGAGCTGGCCCCGGGTGTCGTCGTTGCCGTTGTTCGGCTTCGGGGGCAGCAGTACGACGAGCCGGAAGCGGTCGTCCGGGGGCCGCCGGAGCTTGCCGGCGAGGACGGACACGATCTCCGGCGACCAGAGGAACTGGTTCTCGAGGTAGACCAGCCGGCGCGCGCCCCGGAGCGCGCGCAGGTAGCTCTCGAGGATCGAGAACTCGCCGTCCGGCAGCGCGTCGTAGATCCGCTCCGGCACCGTACGCACGACCTGCAGCTCGACCGTCCCCGCGGGCGCCGGAGCGGCGACATCGGGCAGGGCCTCGCCCGTCACCTCGTGCCAGCGGAGGCCGAAGTGGCCGGCGACGTCGGCGACGGCGGGACCGCGGACGCATGCCACGGCGTCGTGCCAGCCGACCGACCCGCGCGGGGGGTGCTCCGGCGTGTCGAAGCGGTCGCCGGCGTACGACGTGAGGTCGATGCCGCCGACGAAGGCGACCTCGCCGTCGACGATGACGAGCTTCTCGTGGTGGCAGTGCATCGGCCGCTCGCGTGAGTCGAGCGCCATCTTCAGCGCGGCGTCGCGGAGCAGGCGGTCGCGGCACTCCCGCACCTCCCTACGGTCGGGGTGGAAGAGCGGCAGCGGCGCGCCGGCCCACGCGAGCACCCGGACGTCGGCACGCTCGGCCACCCCGGCGAGGAGGTCGTGGAGCTTTGCGCGTCCGTCGTGGCCGAGGTCGAACTCGGGCGTGAAGAACCAGCCGGCGACCCAGACCGACCTCTGGGCGGAAGCGATCGCGTCCGCGATCCTCGGCAGCGCCTCGCTGCCGTCGACGAGCAACTCGACCTCGTTGCCCGCGCGCGCGGGGGCAGCACTCGCGGCCCAGCCGCCGGCGGGCGCGTCGAGTTCGGCGGCGTGGCCGTGGCGCGACAGCCGCCGGCGGTGATGGGCGAGGACGAGATGCTCGAGGAGCCTGCCCGCCCGGTCGTCGAGCTTGTCGATGGCTGCTGCCGTCTCCACGCCGTGAACGTCTACCCCACCACCTCTGGGTCCAGACGTCCAGTAATGTCGGCGCCTTGGAGAGGCCGATCCGCTCCGCGCTCTTCGTGCCCGCGCACCGCGAGGGCTGGGTCGAGAAAGCGCTCTCCGCGGCGCCCGACGCGCTCATCCTCGACCTCGAGGATTCCGTGCCGGCGGCGGAGCGCTCGGTCGCGCGGGAACGCGTCGGCGCGGCGATCGCAACGGCCGCCGCCGCAGGCGCCGCGGTCCTGGCGAGGCCGAATGCCTGGGCGACGGGCGAGGCGGAGGCCGACCTCTCGGCCTGCATCCGGGAGGGGCTCGACGGCGTCGTGCTGCCGAAGGTCGACTCGCTCGACGAGGTCGGCCGCGTCGCCGCCGTCGTGACGACGCTCGAGCAGGCGCGCGGCCTGCCCGCGGGCGAGATCGGACTGATCGTGACCTTCGAGTCGGCCGCCGGCTACCTGCACGCGGCGGAGCTCGCCGCCGGCCCGCGCGTCGCCGGCGTCTTCGCCGTGAACGCGAAGGGGGGCGACGCGCAGCGCGACCTCGGCTTCCGTCCCACTCCGGGCGGGCTCGAGACGCTGTACTACCGCTCGCACGCGGTGCTGGCGGCGCGCGCGGCCCGGCTTCGCCACGTGCTCGTCGGCCCGTGGCAGGACATCCGCAACCTCGAGGGCCTGCGCGAGGCGGCGGGGTTCAACCGCAGCCTCGGCTTCACGGGCGAGGTGCTGATCCACCCCGGCAACGTGCCGGTCGTGAACGAGGTCTACGCGCCGACCGAGGAGGAGCTCGAGTATCACCGTGGCCTCGTCGCGGCCTACGAGGCGGCGGCGGAGCAGGGCTGGGGCGCCGTCGACTACCGCGGCGACCACATCGACCTGGCGCACTACCGCACGTCGCTGCAGCTGCTCGCGCAGGCGGGTCGGTAGTTGGCCGGCAGGTACTTCGAGGAGCTCGAGGTGGGCGAGGTCGTCCAGCACGCGACCCGGCGGACGGTGACCGAGATGGACAACGTCCTCTTCTCCGCCCTCACGCACAACCCGCAGCCGCTCCACCTCGACGAGGAGTACTGCCGCGAGACGATCTGGGGCACGCGGATCGTCAACAGCCTCTTCACGCTCGGGCTCGTCGTCGGGATCAGCGTCGCCGAGACGACGCTCGGCACGACGGTCGCGAACCTCGGCTTCACCGAGGTGAAGTTCCCGGCGCCGGTGCGTCACGGCGACACGATCCACGTCGAGACCGAGATCCTCGGCAAGCGCGAGTCGCGGTCGCGGCCCGGGACCGGGATCGTCGAGCTCGAGCACCGCGCCTTCAACCAGGCCGGGGAGCTCGTGTGCACGTGCCGCCGGCAGGCGCTGATGATGATGCAGCCGTAGGCGCGTTGGTTACAGTCCCGTGTCAGCCGACGGGGAAGGACGACTGTGGCCGAGCAACGCCCAATCGACGACGGCGCCGGTTTCGGCGACTTCGTCATCACGAACCCTGCGCCGCAGGTGGCGCTGCTCGAGCTTCGGGGCGAGCACGACCTCCGCACGATCGAGCACTCCGACCTGGTCGCGACGCTGCAGCTCCTCGTCGACACGCACAGGCTCGTCGTCGTCGACATCAGCCTGACCACGTTCATGGACTCGACGGTGATGGCGGCGCTGACGACGGCCCACCGGCGGGCGATGCAGCAGGGCCACCGCGTTCGCCTCCACGTCGGCGAAGCGTCCTTCTGGACCGAGAAGCTGCGCATCGCGGGGCTCGGCGAGCTCTTCGAGATCGGCCTCACGCGAGCCGACGCGCTCCGGCTCCAGTAGCCGGGGCGAATGGTTGAATTACAGGCACAAACGTGCCGATAGTTGTTGCATGACGCAGCGCGCCCTCGCGACGATCCTCGTCACGGTGACGCTCGCCGTCATCGGCGGCGGTACGGCCGCCGCCAAGCCTGCGCCGGCCGAGGGCTGGACGAAGACGTACACGGAGGCGATCCTCCTGCTGAAGCTGAGGCTCCCGTGCAAGAGCGTCCGCTCGGCAGCGAGATGCAGCGTCGCGCGGGCCGAGCAGCAGCTCGCGCAGTCGGAGCGGCAGCTCGCCGACTGCAAGGCGCGCACCACTGCCAGCGCCGACGTCGACGCTTGCAGCCGCCGGTTCGACGAGACGAGGGCGCAGACGAACCTCGCGGACGTCGAACACGGCTTCCCGCTCAGCACCGCCGACTGCACCGGCGGCCCCAATGCGAGGGTCGACGGCCGGCGCTACGGCGTCTTCCGCTGCGAGGTCACCGTGGACGACGAGACCGGCTCCGGAGGCCCCGTCGTCGTGACCGGCCGGCTCCTCGTGACCGTGAACGGGAAGACCGCCTTCAGCTGGCAGGCGATCTGACCTCGCTACAGTTCTGACCCGATGTCGAAGGGGGTCTCCTGCGCCTGACGCTGCTGGCGGTGCTTGCCCTCGTTGTCGCAGGCGGCGCGGCGGCCGCCGTCGGCCGTACTGCCGCCACGGCGCAGCTGACGTTCGTCGACAAGACACAGGACAAGGTCAACGAGGGTGCCGCCGTTCCCGACAAGTCGCCCGACGGCCACTTCCGGCTGACCGTCGACGCCACCGACACGATCACCGCCATCACGATGGACACGGTCGACGCGACCGGCAAGCCGTGCTGTGGCCAGATCTGGAACACGATCCCGCACGACGGGTACTGGATCCTCGGCATCTTCAAGAACGGAAAGGCGATCAACGACGTCGACGTCAACGTTGTGCAGCCCGTCTCCGGCTCGGTGACCTACGACCTCTACGCCGACAGCTCGGGTTACTTCAACTCGGGGCAGGGGTTCTCCGTCTACGTCGAGTTCGCGAGTGGCGCCTGCATCGCCGCGCGCACGTCGATCGGGGGCGCTTCCAGCTCCGGCGGCACCTGCCCCGCCAACGCGCACGGCGCGTCCACCTCGTCCCTCTGGCTCGAAAGCGCGATCTTCCTGCGAGGCAAGAACGGCTCCCGGTACACCTTCTTCTGTCCCGGCGGCGGCACCCCGGGCCCCGTCTACGGCTCGGGCACCTACGCCGACTCGAGCACGATCTGTGCGGCCGCGATCCACGCCGGCCTGATCAAGCAGGCGGCCGGCGGCGTGGTGACGATCGAGATCCGTCCGGGCCGGTCGTCGTACCCCTCGGTGGCGCAGAACGGCATCACGAGCCTCGCGCAGGGGACGTGGCCGGGCAGCTACGTCTTCGTGGGCGGTGCCGCGGGCGCGGGCGGCGCCGGCGGAGGAGGTGGCGGAGGAGGTGGCGGTGGCGGCGGCACGACGACGACCACGACGACGCCGGGCCCGACCCCGCCCCCGCCGAGCGCGACCACCACGGGAACCGTGACCGTGAACGGCCGGCCGTTCACGACCGGGACGATCCCGTACAACAGCACGGTCGACGTCACGCAGGGCGCCGTGACGCTGAAGGCGACGACGGGGACGCTGAACGTGACCGGCAACCACAAGCTGGTGGCGGCGTTCAAGCTCACGCACGCGATCGTGAACGGGGTGCAGGTGACCGAGCTCCAGCTCGCAAAGGGGAACTTCGCCGCTTGCCCGAAGCGGAAGACCGCGAGCGCGTCGGCGCCATCGTCGACCACGGTCGTGCGCGAGCTCTGGGGGAACGGCAAGGGGCACTTCCAGACGCGCGGCCGGTACGGCGCCGCGACCGTTCGCGGCACCCACTGGCTCACGGTCGACCGCTGCGACGGCACTCTGACGAAGGTGGTCAGCGGCGTCGTCCAGGTCGCCGACCTGAAGAAGCACACGACGGTGCTCGTGAGCGCCGGGCACAGCTACCTGGCGAAGGCCTGACAGCCGGCCGACCGCTCTTCCCGCGCGGTCGTGGTGTCACGGCCCAGGTTCGTGAGATCTGACCGGAAGGCAAGGGGACTCGGGCTGAATGTCCGGGTGCGCCCGCGAAGTTCCTCGACCGTAACAGCATGGCGAAATCCGGGTCAAGGAAAGATGGGGCCGTGGTATCGTGCGGTATTCGCACGTCCTGAGCGAAATGCACACGAGCGAGCGGGTAACCGACGGGCCGAGAGCCGCCGCCGCCGAGGGCAGGTTCTGTCCCCGGTGCGGGCGCTCCTTTGCCCTCTGGGGGCTCGAGGTGGCGTGCACCGCGTGCGGCGGGCCGCTCGAGTGGCACGGTGCCGCCTCCGACGTCACGGCCGGCGCCGGGCTCTGGCGCTACGCCGAGATCCTGCCGCCGGTGTCCGTCGAGCACCGGCTCACCCTCGGTGAAGGGGTGACGCCGCTCCTCGAGCTCGACGGGCTCGTCTGCAAGCTCGACTACCTCCTTCCCACCGGATCGTTCAAGGATCGCGGCGCGGCCGTGCTCGCCTCGACGGCGCTCGAGGCCGGGGCGCGCGCCGCGGTCGCGGACTCGTCCGGCAACGCGGGCTCGTCGCTCGCCGCGTACTTCGCCGCCGCCGGGGTGCCGCTCACCGTCTTCGTCCCGGCGGGATCGGCCTCGCCGAAGGTGGCACAGACCCACAGCTACGGCGCCGAGGTCGTCGAGGTCGAGGGCGACCGCTCGGCCGCGTCGGCGGCCGCCCGCGCGCACGTGGCGGAGACCGGGGCGTTCTACGCGAGCCACGCCTGGTCACCGTTCTTCATCGCGGGGATGCGGACCGTGGCCTTCGAGCTCGTCGAGCAGCTCGGGCCCGACCTGCCGGCGGTCGTCGCGCCGGCCGGCGCGGGCACGCTGCTGCTCGGGCTCTACGACGGCTTCCGGTTGCTCACCGAGCGCGGCGACCTGCCCGCGCTGCCGCAGCTCATCGCCGTGCAGGCGGAGGCTTGCGCGCCGCTGGCGGACGCGTTCGCGCGCGGGCTCGACGATGTCGACCCCGGCAGGGCGTGGCACCACTCCGTCGCGGGCGGCATCAACATCGCCTCGCCGCCGCGCGGCCGCGAGATCCTGCGCGCGGTTCGCGAGTCCGGCGGCGCGATCGTCGCCGTGACGGAGGACGCGATCGTGGCGGCGCGCGCCCGGCTCCTGCGGCGCGGGGTGTTCGCCGAGCACACGGCCGCCGCCGCCTGGGCCGGTTCGACGGAGGCACCGCCGGGAGCGGCCGTCGTGCTCACCGGCTTCGGGCTGAAGGAGGCGCTCTGATCTGGGACGACGTGGTCCCTGCGGACGAGCAGGCTGCCCGAGGTGGCGTCATCGTCCCGGAGGAGTGCGTCTGCGACCGCGGCACGGTGTCGCACAGGGTGGCGCTCTTCGAGATCCGCGTGAAGTACGGCGAGGTCGTGCCGCTGGCCGACGTGCTGGAGTACGTCGCACCATGAGCGCCGTCGCGCAACGGGACTCGTCGACGCTCCAGTCGGTGGAGCGGGCGTGCGTCGTGCTGGAGCATCTCGCGACGTGCAAGGAGCCGCAGAGCGTGAGCCAGGTCTCCCGCGCGCTCGGCTTCGAGCGGACGGCGACGCACCGGCTCCTGCGGTCGCTGCTCCAGAGCGGGCTCCTCCGCTCGGAGCGCTCCGGCGTCTACGCGGTCGGGCCCCGGGCACTCGCGATCGGGATGAGCTTCGTCGAGCAGATGCAGGTCTGGCGGATCGCGGTGCCGTACCTGATGGAGCTCAGCGTCGAGTGGTCGCAGCGCCCGTGGACCACGGTGCTGGCCGTGTTCGACGGGAAGGACATCCTGCTGCTCGAGCGCCTGTGGACCCCGCTCACGCCGCTCGACGCGGTGTTCGAGATCGGCGGCAAGATGCCGGTCGACCGCACCGCCGCCGGCTGGGCCTACCTCGCGCAGCTGCCCGACGAGGAGGCGATCGCGATCGTCGGCAAGCAGCGGTTCCGCGAGATCAGGCCGAAGCTCGAGGAGGCCCGGCGGTGCGGCGTCGCCTTCGCGAGCTCCGAGCTCCAGCCCGGGATCGATGCGCTGTCGGCGGCGATCCTGGACGGGAACGGCCGCGTCGCGGCGCTCCTGATCGTCGGCGGCACGGAGTTCCACGACCAGGTGCATCCCGACTCACCCGCGGCGCAGCGGGTGCTGCGAGTCGTCTCCCGCATCACGGCGAACCTGACCGCCGGGCGGTTCCCGACATGAGCGCAGTCGCCGGGAGCGAAGGGCTGCTGCCCCATGTCGTCCTCGACCTGGCGCAGACGGCGGAGTTCGAGCGCCGCCCGCTGATCCTCAGCCGCGGCGAGGGGTCTACGTCTGGGACGCGAACGGGCCCCGCTGGTCGCCGGCAAGGGGCTGACGTCGGGCTACGCGACGCTGTCGGCGACGGTGATGCGGCCATCGAGCGGATCCGGCAGCTCGGGCTGCTCGTCAGCATCGACTTCGGCCTTCCCACGGAGGTACTCGCGGCCGTGATGCGCGCAGTGCGCGCGCAACCGCTCCTCTCGATCGGCCCCGGCCGGGCCCCGGGAACTGCCTGCGCCTCGCCCCGCCCCTGACGATCGCGCCCGACGAGGTCGACGAGCTCGTGGGCTACCTCGAGGCGGGGCCGGCGCAGGCTGAGATCTAGGTGATTCCGACGGTCTGCTTGCGGTACAGCGGCTCTCCCGGCTTCGAGATCTCGTCGACCAGCTGGCCGGCCTTCTTGTCCTTCAGCTCGTGGACGAGATCGGCCTGGGCGACGATGCCGACCAGCCGCTGATCCGCCACGACGGGCAGGCGGCGGATCTGCCACGCCGACATCTGCTCGAAGACGTCGTCGAGGGACTCGTCCGGCGTCGCGCAGTGGACGTCGCTGCTCGCAACCTCGCCGATGGTCGTCAAGCCTGGATCGAGCCCGGCCGCGACCACACGGAGCGCGATATCACGGTCGGTCAGCATCCCGACGACCGTCTCGCCGTCGACGACCGGCACGGAACCGATGTCCTCCTCGGCCATGATCCGCGCAGCCTCGACGACCCGCGAGTCGCGTGAGACCGTCCGCGGGTCGCCGTGCATCACATCGGCCACGGTTCTCGCCATGAGATCCTCCTTTCGGTCTGCCATGACTGTTGCCCGCGTCCGCGCCCGGCCAAACGCCGGAGCGGCGGGCCGCTCGCCGTCAGCTCGCGTCCAGGTTGGTCCCCGTGACGACGGTCTGACCCTTGACGGCCGTCAGGGCGAAAGAGCTCGTCCGGTAGCCCGAGAGCGAGACACCGGCTGAGCAGGCGCCCGGCTTGACACCGGTGAGCTTCCAGACCCCGGTGGTGCTCGTAGTCGCGGTCTTGACGGCACCCGTCGCAACCGTGACGGTGACCACCGCGCCCGCGAGCGGACTGCCCGAGGCGTCGTAGACGGCGCCGGCGAGTGTTCCGTTCGAGCCGGTGGAGACGGCTTTCGAGGTGACCGACCTCGCAGCCGACGTGGCCGACTCGTTCCCCGCGAGGTCGACGGCTCGCACCTGGTAGGTGTGACCGGAGCCGGGAGCGAGCCCGCCGTCGGCGTAGTCGCGCACGCTCACGGTCGCGAGGAGGGCCCCGTCGCTGTAGACGCGGTAGCCCGCGACGCCGGTGTTGTCACTGGAGGCACCCCAGCTCAGGACGACGCCGGTCGTACCGAGAACCGCCGCTTTCGAGCTCGTCGGCTTCGACGGAGGCTTGGTGTCGGCCGCGGCCGTGGCGGCCGCTATTCTCGGCGACCGCGCGAGGCCTGTCAATCAGGCTTCGTGGAGCGCCACGAACTCGGCGATGCCCTCGGCCGAGCCCAGGTACGGGGCGAGGGTGCGCGGATCGTTGGTCGCGTTCGCGAGCGCGTCCGCGACCGCGGGCGAGCGGGCGCCGGCCTCGAAGAGCGCGCCGATGTGCGGCGGCGGCGAGAGCATCGTGTTCGTCAGGTGCGTGGCGGCGGCGACCGCGTTCCAGTACTCGTCGCCCACGGCTCGCAGCCAGTCCTCGTCGGCGAGCGGCGCCTGCCCCCGCGCGTCGATCGCGGCCGCGACCGCGGTTGCGCCCTTGGCCGCGTTGTTGGCCCCCTGGCCGACGAGCGGGTCGTTCTGCACCACCGCGTCGCCGATCCCGAGCACGAGCCGCCCCGAAGGCAGCCGGCCGACCCGCGACCGGACGACCGGCACGAGCGAGCCGCCAAGCGTCGCTCTGGGGTCGGTGACCTCGACCGAGCGGCAGCGCTCGCCCTCCCAGGGGAAGTGCTCGTCGAGGACGGCCACGAGCACGGCCACCCACTCCTCCGGCCGGTCGGGCGAGGCGTGGCCCCAGGCGTCCATCGCGCCGCCCGGGATCGCCTCGAGGCACATCGTCCAGCAGGCCCCCGAGAGCGTGAGCGCCGGGCCGGCGAAGTACTCGCCGACTCCGGGGACGATCGAGATCGAGAACTCGCCGGGGCTGGGGAGCGGCTCCATGCCCCGGACGTAGGCGACGCCGAGCTTCCGCTGGGCGGCGTCGAAGGGCGACTCTTCGTCGATGCGGGAGAAGAGCGCGGGCAGCTCCCGCCCGACCGGCCCCTTCGTCGAGGCCACCACGAGCAGGTCGTGCTCTGCCGCGAGCTGGTCGAGAGCGGCGGCGTCGAGCGGCCCGAGGACCACCCGCCCGCCCGCCGCCTCGAGATCGGCGAGCCAGCGGGGCATCTTCAGCCGCTGGTCGACGGACTGCGCGGGCGCCGGCAGCTTCCCCGAGAAGCACAGCACGCGCTCGCCGGCAGGCGAGCCGAGGCTGTACTGGACGCCGTCGATCTGGGGGCACTCGGCCTCCCAGTAGTCGAGCCCGAGCGCGCGCTCGGTGGCGAGGGCGTCGTCGAACATGCACTGCGTCGAGAGGATGCGGCCTGCGGCGATGTCCGCGGCGGAGCGGTCGGTGGCGAGCGTCACCTCGTGGCCGGAGGCGACGAGGGAGAGCGCCAGCTGGAGCCCGGCCTGCCCGGCACCCGCGACCGCGAGTCTGCTCATCCTTCCGGCCCCGGCGGGTGCGCGCCGAAGGCCTTCCACATCAGCGCCGTGTCCGTGAACGCCTCCATCCGGACGACCTTGCCGCCGGCCAGCGTCCACACGTTGCAGAACCGGCCGCGGTAGAGCGCGCCAGTGGCCCGCGCGACCCCGCGCTGCGCGCCCGTGACGACGACGTCGTCGCCGGCGTCGATGAAGCGCTCGGGCACCAGCCCGAACTCGCTCCACACCTCCGGGTACGTCGCGAGCACCTGCTCCACCGCGGCGAGGCCGCGCACGCCGCCCGCGCCGGCGAAGTAGCCGTACGGCTCGACCCACTCGATGTCGGCGTCGAAGGCCGAGAACACGGCGGCGAGGTCTCCCGCCTCGAAGTCGGCGAAGAGCTTGCGGACGACGGCGACGTTCTCCTGGCTCATCAGGGGCTAAGGCTAGGCAACCGCACGGGTTCACGGAGCGGCGTAGGAGTCGAACCTACCCAGCCGTGGGCTACACGACCTGACGCGCTTTGAAGGCGCGCTGGGGCACCGGCCCCGGCCGCTCCGCCGAGGAGTCTAGGCGGCGCCGCGTCGCGCGAGGGTTGCGCTGGGGCGGCCGCGGGCACGAGAATCGCGTCATTCCCTCAGCACGCGAAGTCGGAAGACCTTCGCTCCGTGACGTACAGCCGTCCGAGTTGCGGCGGAGGCTCCGGCTGGTTCTCGTCGGCCTGGGCGTGCTCATCGCCGCGCTGATCGCGGGATCGCTCGTCATCGCCCGCGAGCTGCACGACTCGGCCCAGACGACCTATCTCGGCCGGGTCATCCCGTTGCGGGCGGCGACGCGCGATCTGCTGCTCCAGCTCGTGAACGAGGAGACGGGCGTGCGCGGGTACGTCATCACCGGTAAGCGGTCGAGTCTCGCTCCGTACCTGGCGGGGAAGCACGAGGCGGCAGCCGACCGCGCCGTGCTCGAGGCCCGAGCCGCCGACGATCCCTCACTCGCGCCGCTCCTCCGCCCTGTGACGCGCCTGAACGCGCGGCTCGACGTCTTCTTCGCGGCGGAGATCCACCTCGTCGCGGTGGGCTCCGCCGGGCGCGCCGCGGCGCAGATCGAGGCGGAGAAGACGGTCTTCGACGGCTTCCGCGCGGCCAACGGCGCCGTGCTCGAGTACGCGCTCGCCCGCACCGCCGCCGCCAAGCACCGGCAGGACGACCTCTTCTGGCGCCTGGCGGCGATCGTCGGCGGCGCGGGCGTCGCGGCGCTCGCCGTCGTCGGGCTGCTCGCCTGGCGTGTGCCGCAGCAGGCGTACAGGCTCCTCCGCTCGGAGCAGCGAAGCCACGCGCAGACCGAGCGCCTGCGCCGCGAGGCCGAGGCGGCGCAGATCCTCGTCGCCGACCTCTCCTCGTCCCTGACCGTCGACGACGTCCGCGGCGCGCTCGGTCGCAGCGCCGAGGTGCTGTTCGGAGCGGACTCGGTCGGGATCGGCGTCGCCGATCCCGCGACCGGCAGCGTCGTGCGGTGGACGACCGCCCCGACCTCCGACGAGCTGGCGGCGCTCGACGAGCACGAGGGCAGCGCCGTCGTCGCAGACGGGCAGCCGCGTTTCGTGGAAAGCACGGGCGGCGACGCGGCGGTTGCGGTGCTGCCGCTGGCGGCGCCACGCGAGCAGCCGCGCGGCTACCTCGCCTTCCACTTCGGCGCCGGCCACCGCTTCACCGAGTCGGAGCAGTCACGGCTGCGCGTCGCCGCCGCCCAGGTCGAGACAGCGCTGCTCCGTGCCGAGTCCCACGACCGCGAGCGCCGCGTCGCGGGGGAGCTGCAGCTGGCGCTGCTGCCGGCGTCGCTGCCCACGCCGGCCGGCGCGCAGCTCGTCGGCTTCTATCAGCCCGGCGCCGAGGGCACGCTCGTCGGCGGCGACTGGTACGACGCGGTCGAGCTCGAGGACGGCACGATCGCCGCCTCCGTCGGCGACGTCGCCGGCCGCGGCGTCCGGGCGGCGGCGCAGATGGGACGCCTGCGGCACTCCTACCGCGCGTACGCGCTCGAGCGGCGCAGCCCGGCCGAGGTCCTCGCCCGCCTGACCCGCCACCTCCCGCTCGACGGGATGGCCACCGCGATCTGCTTCGACGTCAGGGAGCGCCGGCTCCGCTACTGCGGCGCCGGGCACCCGCCCGCGATCCTCGTCGACCTCGACACCAGGGCGGCGACACGGCTGCCCTCCCGGAGTGCGCCGCCGCTCGGGATCGCGTCGCCCTCGGACTTCGTCGACACAACCGTCGAGCTCCCGCGGCACAGCCTGCTCTTCGCCTACACCGACGGCCTCGTCGAGCAGCCGCGGGTCAGCCTCGACGACCGCATCGAGAGCCTCGTGGCGCAGCTCACGGGGGAAGCGCCCGACGATCTCCCCGTCTTCGTGCGGCGGGTCGCGGAGGCGATGCTCTCCGGCAGCAGCCGCAGCGACGACATCGCCGTGCTCGCGCTCGTCCTCTGAGCTACGAGACGCGGGCGCTGCGGCGCAACCGGCGCTGGTCGCCGACGCGCAGGGTCAGGCGGTCGGCGTCGAACCGCTCGAGGACGAGCTGGGCCACCCGCCGCGAGATACCGGCGCGGTCGCGGAAGCCTGCCAGCGTCACCGTCCCGTTCGCGTCGAACTCCTCGATCAGCAGCCGCCGGTACTCGGCGTACGCCTCCGGGCCGATTGCGAACCCGTCGCCGAGGCGCACGAGCCTTCCCTCACGCTCGAGCTGGCGCCCGAGCTCCTGATCCTCCACCGCCACCGGCTCGAGGCCGGCTGCCTCGAGCCGCGCAACGAGCTCGCCGCCGTGACCGGCGGCGTCGGGCAGGCGGCCGGGAACGTACAGCTTCCCCTGGTGCGCCTCGAGCCCGAGCAGCGGCGCCAGCGCCGGCGCCCACGGCTCCCCGCCGAGCAGCTCTCCCGCCGTCAGGCCCGGGTCGACCTCCCCCGCGCGCGCCTCGAGGGCTCGCCGCGCTCCCGCCCGCGTCTGCTCGAGCCATGCGTTTGCGAAGACCCAGCCGCCGGCAGTGCCGAACCCGTCGAGCACCTCGACGTCGGCGTCCGCCAGCCCGAGCCGCGTCTTCACCGCCTCGACACGTACCGGCGCGTCGACGAGCGCGGCGACGAGCGCCGGCACGTCGGCCCGGTCGAGCAGCTCGAGGCGGGTGCCGTCGAGCCGGCGCGGCGGGCTGGGGTCGAGGACCCTGGCGCCGCCGACCGTCGTCTCCCGCCGCAGCACCAGATGGTCGCCGCGGGCGGCCACGAGCGGTCGCGAGAGACGCAGCTGCGCGAGCCGGCCGCCGGCGCGGACGAGGCGCCCGGGAACGGCGGAGGTGCCGTGGCAGACCGTCAGCCCGCCGTCGCCTGCGATCCCGCCGGGCGGCTCGAGGGCGACGTCCAGGCGATACGACGCGATGTAGGCGCCGGGCTCGACGACCGCGTCACCCGGCTCCGGCCGCCGCCGCCGCTCGGACGAGACGGCGAGGGCGACCCGCTGCCCGGCCACCGCGCGCTCCACCTGCTCGCCGTGCACCTCGACGCTCCGGACGCGCACCTCGTAGCCCGCGGGCAGCACCTCGAGCCGGTCGCCGGCGCCGATGCTTCCCGACCGAAGCGTCCCGGTGACGACACGGCCCGGGCCGGGCAGGCTGAACGAGCGGTCGACGTAGAGCCGTGCCGCACCCTCGTGCCGCCGGACGTCGACGGCCGCGGCGGCACGGGCGATCGCAGCGACGAGCTCGCCGAGGCCCGTCCCGGCGACGGCGCTCACGGGCACCACCTCCCGTCCGGGCAGCAGCTCCCGCACGGCCGCCTCCGTCTCGCGCACCCGCTCCGGCCCGACCGCGTCGACCTTCGTGAGCGCTGCGACGCCTTCCTGGATTCCGAGCAGCCGCAGGATCTCCAGGTGCTCGTACGTCTGCGGCTTCGGCCCCTCCCCCGCGTCGACGACGAGCAGGAAGAGATCGATTCCGGTGGCGCCGGCGACCATCGTCCTCACGAACCGCTCGTGCCCCGGGACGTCCACGACCGACAGCCGCGAGCCGTCCGGCAGCTCGAGCTGCGCGTAGCCGAGGGTGATCGAGATCCCGCGCCGCTTCTCCTCCGGCAGCCGGTCGGTGTCGGTGCCGGTGAGCGCCTGCACGAGCCGCGTCTTGCCGTGGTCGATGTGCCCGGCGGTGCCGAGCGTCAGCCGGGTGCCGCTCAACGGCGGCAGCTCTCGACGGCGGCGGCGACGGCCGCGACCTCCTCGTCGGCGATCGTGCGGCAGTCGAGGAGCGTCCGGCCCTCGCGGACGACGGCGACGACGGGGGTGGGGGCCGCGCGCAGCGCGGCTGAGATGTCGCTGTCGAGCGCGCAGGCGACGCTCGGCAGGTCGAGCAGCGGCAGCGCCCCACCGCCCACACGGCCCTGGGTCTCGACCACCTCGCCGCCGGCGGCCGCCGCGAGCCGCTCCGCGCGGGCGCGCACCCTCTCCAGCGGCTCGTCGAGCATCCGCAGCACCGGCACCTCGCGGCGCGCGCGCTCCGGGTCGCAGTAGAGGAGGAGCGTGCCCTCGAGCGCCGCGAGCGTCAGCTTGTCCGGCCGCAGCGCGCGCTGTAGCGGATGGCGCCGGAGCCGCCCGATCAGCTCGCCGCGGCCGCAGACGATCCCGGCCTGCGGGCCGCCGAGCAGCTTGTCGCCCGAGAACGAGACGAGGTCGGCGCCCGCGGCGACGCTCTCCTGCGCGAGCGGCTCGTCGGCGACGGGAAGCAGGCTGCCCGAGCCGAGGTCGTCGAGCAGCAGCAGCCCGTGCCGCCGCGCCGCCGCGACGAGCTCCTTCAGCTCCGGCCGCTCGGTGAAGCCGACCGTGCGGAAGTTGGACTGGTGCACGCGCAGGACGAGAGCGGCGCTCTCACCGGCGGCCGCCTCGTAGTCGGCGGCGCGCGTGCGGTTGGTCGTGCCCACTTCGAGAAGCCGCGCGCCCGACCGATCGAGCACCTCGTGGATGCGGAAGCCGTCGCCGATCTCGATCAGCTCGCCGCGCGAGACGAGCACGTCGCGGTTCTCCGCCAGCGCGGTCAGCGCGAGGAGCAGCGCGGCAGCGTTGTTGTTGACGACGAGCGCGTCCTCGGCGCCCGTCAGCTGCCGGAGGATCGCCGCGAGGTGGTCGTGGCGCGAGCCGCGCCGCCCGTCGGCGAGGTCGTACTCGAGGTTCGAGTACGCCCGGGCAGTGCGGCGCACGTGCGCGAGCGCGGCGTCCGCGATCGGCGCCCGGCCGAGGTTCGTGTGCAGGACGACGCCGGTGGCGTTGACGACGTGCCGGAGCCTCGGCTGCGTCCGCCCGTTCGCCGCCTCGACCACCCGCTGGACGAGATCGCCGGGGTCGTGGCCGGCGGCGATCTCCTCCCGCGCCAGGGCGAGCGTCTCGCGCGCGGCCGCAACCGCGCCCTCGCGCGGCAGCGCCGCGACCTCGGGCACGCGGAGCAGCCGGTCGACCGACGGCAGCTCCCTCCGCTCCATACATAGAGTTTAAGGCGGTGGCAGCGACCCAGGACCAGGTCAGGCTGACGGAGCTCGTCTCGTGCGGCGGCTGCGCGGCCAAGTACTCGGCCGCGCTCCTGCAGCAGCTCGTCAGCCAGCTCGCGCCGCACACGGATCCCGACCTGCTGGTCGGGCTCGCGCCGGCCGACGACGCTGCCGTCTACCGGCTCGACAACGAGCGCGCGCTCGTGTTCACGCTGGACTTCTTCCCGCCGATCGTCGACGACCCGGCGACGTTCGGCGCGATCGCGGCCACGAACGCGCTCAACGACGTCTTCGCGATGGGCGGGCTGCCGCTCGTGGCGCTCTCGATTGCGTGCTTCCCGGAGTCGCTGCCCGGGGAGGCGGTGAGCGCGATCCTCCAGGCGGCCGCCGCGAAGGTCGCCGAGGCGGGCGGCCTCCTCGCCGGCGGGCACACGCTGCGCGAGGAGGAGCCGAAGTACGGGCTCGCCGTCGTCGGCACGGTGTCACCCGACGCGGTGTGGACGAAGGCCGGCGCGCAGCCGGGCGACGTGCTCTTCCTGACGAAGCCGCTAGGCACGGGCCTGGTCGTCCACGGGCGCAAGGAGGGGCTCACGGCGGCGAAGCACCTCGGGGAGGCGACGCGCTGGATGCAGGTGCTGAACGCTGGGGCGGCGGCCGCGGTTCGGCCGTTCGAGCCGAACGCCGTCACCGACGTCACCGGGTTCGGCTTGCTGGGCCACAGCTACGAGCTCGCGGAGCGGAGCGGCGTCGCAGTCCGGCTCGAGGCGGGCGCGCTGCCGGCGCTGCCCGGGGCGCTCGAGCTCGCGGCGGCGGGCGTCCGGACGGGTGGCGACAGCCGCAACCGCGACTACGCGGCGGCCGCGGTGACCGTGGACGGCGCGAGCGACGCGCAGGTCGCTCTGGCGTACGACCCGCAGACCGCGGGCGGGCTCCTCGTCTCGCTGCGCGCCGACCGGGCCGCGGCGTTCGAGCAGGCCGCGGAGGCGCGCGGCGTCTTCCTCGCACGCATCGGCACGGTCGAGGCGGGCGAGGGCGTGCGGCTCGGCTAGACCCGAAACGGCCGGGGTCGCCATGTTTCCGGGCCAGCACCGCCGGGGATGAACGGGAACAGGATGGCGACGGCACGACAGGTTGCGGCCGCACGGCGCAACGTGAAGAAGGCGCGTGGGAGCTGATCGACGCGATCCCTGCGCGCCGAGGATGACGATGAGGAGCCAGCGTGCCGCCGAGATCCAGGTCATCCTCGAAGGGGTCCGGCTCCCCGCGACGCGAGAGGAGATGGTCGCGTACGCCCGGCGCTGGGACGCCGACGCCGGCACGCAGCTCGCGCAGGTCCCGAAGCGCTCGTACGAGTCGATCGGACGAGGTCGGCGAGGAGCTGCTGCGCACGGGGCAGGCTCGGTGAGCGTCGTCGACGCCGTCCGGCCGGGCGTCGGGGCGGAGCGCTCCGGCCACCTCCGCATCTACGCCGACCCGGCAGGCGCCGCCGAGCTGATGCGCCAGCTCGTCGGCCTGCGCCTCTTCGACGCCCTGCTCGGCGAGGAGGAGGGCCACTGGTACGTCGACGTCCGCGACGGCGACGGCGTGCTGAGCCGGCTCTTCGACCTGGTCTCGAGCGCCTCAGGGCTCGGTCAGGTCGACTACGCGATTCTCTGCGCCGGCGAACGGACGCTCACCTTCCCGTAGGAGCGAGTCGGCAGCGGGCCGCCCGAACGGGCGGCCCGCACCGGGCCACCGCCCCCTGCAAGACTGCATACATGGCTCGGGGTCGGCCGTTGCGCTCGCCGCTGTGGCGCAAGGCGCCGATCGCGCTCCTCTGGCACCGGAGCGCTCTCGCGGCCGTCGTCGCCTCCGGCCTCCTGGCCGCCCTCGCCGCGTCGTCGGCGCCGTTCGTGACGACGGCGTCGGCGAGCGCGGAGCTGAAGTCGAACCTCGCGCAGCTGAGCCCGCTCGCGACCGGGCTCGAGGTGCAGTGGGCGGGGATGGTGACGCGGCCGCTGCCGGCACTCGAGCGTTCCGATGACGCACGTGCCGCCGCCCTCGGCGCGCTCGCCCGGCGGCTGCACCTCGACGCGCCGGTCGTCACGCTCGAGTCGGCGCAGCCGTTCCAGGTGAACACGGGGGGCGGGGAGCGGATCATCCTGATGGCGCGGAGCGGCGTCCTCTCGCACGTGAAGCTCCTGGAGCAGGTCCCGGGGCCCGGCGTCTGGATCTCGGACCTCACTGCGCACGACGCGGCCGTGCGGCCGGGCGGGCGACTTCGCTTCGACTGGTTCGGCGCCGACGAGCGGGAGCACCCGATCTCGCTGCGGGTGAAGGGCGTCTACCGGGCGCTCGACCACGGCGATCCCGGGCCGTACTGGGCGAACTTCCTCCCCGAGATCCTCCCCCAGGGCGCCGACCCGCCCCCGCCCGCGCGCTACGTCTTCATGGGCCACGACGACCTCCTGCGGCTGGCGCACGGGCTCGAGTCCGTGAGGGTCCAGCGCTTCCAGGGCCGCGTCTACCGGAACGCGACCGGGCTCCCGGTCGTCGGCACCGGCGAGACGGCGGTCGACCCGCACGGGTTGACGCTGGCGAAGGCGCGTGGTCTCGCCGCGCGCTTCGACGCGCTGCGGCGAACCCTGCCGGCTTCCTCGCTCGGCCGTCTGCTCCAGTGCAACGGCCCGGGGCTCTATCGGGGCACGGGCCAGCCGCCGCAGAGCCCCTGCAGCGTCTCGAGCTCCCTCTCGTCGGCCGTCGCGGTCGCCGACAGGGCCGCTGCCGAGATCTCGCCCGGCGTCTCTCTCCTCGCGGCGGCGGGGACGGCGATCGCACTCGCGGTCGCGGGCGCCGCGGGGGTGTTCCTCGCGCGCCGGCGCAGCAGCGAGACCGCTCTCCTCTTCGCCCGCGGCGAGCACCCGCTGGCCTACACGGCACGTACGGCACTCGAGCTCGTCCTCCCGGTGTTCGCCGGCGCGGCGGCGGGCTTCGGCATCGCAAGCGCGGTGACGGGCGCGTTCGCGCCCTCGGGCTCGATCGACGCCAATACCGTCTCGGCCGCCGTCGCCCGCGCCGGCATCGCTGCGGCGGCCGCCCTTGCACTCGCGGCCGGCGCCGCCGGGATGCTCTTCATGCGGCAGTTCGACTCCGGCCGCGGCCGCCTCGGCCGCCTGCGCTGGATCCCCTGGGAGCTGCCGCTCCTCGGCGTGGCGCTCTGGCTGCTCGCGAGCGTCCTCTCCGGCGGCGGCCTCGCCAGGGGTGCGGCAGGCGCCGCCGCCCATCCGACCGTCGCCGTGTTCGTCTTCCCGCTGCTGCTCGTCGCCGCTGCAGCGGGGCTCCTGATGCGCGTCCTCCGGCCGGCGCTCAGGCGCCGACGCTCACGCGAGGCCGAGCTTCCCACCGCCGCCTTCCTCGCGCTCAGGCGTCTGGCGGCCGCGCGCGGAGTGCTGACCGCGCTCGTCGTCGTCTCCGCCGTCGCGTTCGGGGCGTACTTCTACGCGCAGGCGCTCGCCGGCTCGCTCGGGCGGAGCGTCAGCGAGAAGGCATACGTCTCCTACGGCGGCGACGTCAACGCCCTCAGCTCCGGGCAGCCGTTGCCGCGGCACTTCCCCTACCCGCTCACGACCGTCACGTACGGGAACCAGGCCGCCACGCTCGGGAGCGCGGACGGAACAGCCGCCGACGTCCTCGCGGTCGACCCGGCGACACTGCCGGCGGTGATCCGCTGGTACGGCGACTGGGGCGCCGACCCGCGGCGGAAGCTGGCGGCGCTCGACGGTGACGGGCCCCTCCACGCCGTCGTCACGACGGACGTGCCTGCCAGGACCGGCGCGATCTGGCTCGAGGGCACGCGGGTTCCGGTGACGGTGGTCGCGCGCGTCCGGTCGTTTCCCGGCATGAGCCCCGGCGTGCCGCTGCTCGTGGTGAGCCAGCGCGCCCTCGACGCCGCCGCCCGCCGGCTCCGCGTCTACGACCCGCTCGGAGCGGCGCAGACGTTTCTGTGGGCGAAGGGGCCGCCGCAAGCCGTGTCGCGCGCGCTTGCCAGGCCTTCGACCGGCGCCTACTTCCTCAGCACGGTCGACTCGTTCCGCAAGGACCCGGACGTGGTGCTCGCCGGGCGGACGTTCTCGTACATGCGCCTGATCGCGGCCGCGGCGGGCCTGCTCGTCTGTATCGGGCTCCTGCTCTACCTGCAGGCGCGGCAGCGGTCGCAGGCGGTCGCCTCGGCGCTGGCGGCGCGGATGGGCCTGCGCCGGCGGGACGAGGTGCTGTCGCTGACGCTCGAGCTCCTCGCCGTGGCCCTCGTCGCCGCCGTCGTGGGCGGAGCCGTCGCCCTCGCCGCGGCGTCGCCGATCGTCCCCCACCTCGACCCGCTACCGGACGACCCGCCGGGGCCGGTGCTCCTCGTCCCCTGGCTCGCGGTGGGCCTCGCGACGCTGGCGCTGGCCGTGCTCGTCCCCGCGGCGGGGGCGCTGACGAGCCACATCGCCCGGAGGACCGACATGAGCGAGACGTTGCGCGTTGCCTGAGGCGTTCCTCACCTGCCGTGCGCTCTCGAAGACCTACGTCACGCCGAGCGGCGGGATCGAGGCGCTCCGCGAGGTCGACGGCGAGTTCGAGCAGGGCGTCCTGACCGCCGTCGTCGGCGCCTCGGGCGGCGGCAAGTCGACGCTCCTCCGCGCGCTCGCGGGGCTCGACCGGCCGACGAGCGGACAGCTGCTCGTCGACGGCCGCGACCTCGCCGGCGCCTCGCCGGCCGAGCTTCGCCGTCACCGGCGCGAGCGCGTCTCCTACGTCACGCAGAAGCCGGCCGACAACCTCGTCCCCCACCTGACCCTGGCCGAGCACGCGGCCGAGGCTCCGCACGCGCGAGCGCTGCTCGCGGACGTCGGCCTCGGCGCGCGGCTCGGCGCGCGGCCGGTGCAGCTCTCGGGGGGCGAGCAGGCACGCGCCGCGCTCGCGCTGGCTCTCGCGCGCGAGACGCCGGTGATCGTCGCGGACGAGCCGACCGCCGAGCTCGACAGCGGCTCGGCGCACCTCCTGCTGGAGGCGATCGAACGCCACGCGCAGCGCGGGGCGACGTTCGTGATCGCGACGCACGACCCCGACGTGTGGTCGCGGGCGGGGCAGGTCCTGCGCCTCGAGCGCGGCCGCGTCGTCACCGGCGCCGCCGCCCCGCGTTCCGCGCCCGAGGCGGTGCCGGAGCCCGCCCAGGCGGCGCCGGTCGTCGCGGCCTCGCACCTGGCGAAGGGCTACGGCCGGGTGACCGCAGTCCGCGACGCGAGCGTCGAGCTGCGTCCGGGCGAGGCGGGCGTGCTGCTCGGGCGGTCCGGGTCGGGCAAGTCGACGCTCCTGACGCTGCTCGCGGGCTGGCAGCGGCCGGACGCCGGCACGATCGCGTGGAACGGCGCCGCGGCCGACCCGGCGGCGCTGCCGTGGGCGGAGCTCGCCTACGTGCCGCAGCGCTTCGGGCTCGTCCCGGAGCTCACGGTGCGCGAGAACGTCGAGCTGCCTGCGCGCCTGGCGGGGCGGCGCGCCGAGCTCGCCGGCCGCGTAGACGCGCTGCTCGAGGAGCTCGGGCTCGTGGAGCTGGCCGGACGGGTCCCCGCCGAGACGTCGATCGGGCAGCAGCAGCGCACCGCGGTCGCGCGGGCGCTCGTGCTGCGCCCGCGCGTGCTCCTCGCCGACGAGCCGACCTCGCACCAGGACGCCGGCTGGCACGACGCCGTGTGGGCACGGCTGCTCGCCGCCGCGGCGGAGGGAACCGCCTGGCTCGCCGCCACGCACGAGGAGGAGGCAGCCGGTTACGCCTCCCGCGCGTGGGCGATCGACGAGGGCGTCACGGTGACGCTTTGAGGGCGCGCTCACGCTCGAGCCGGCGCCGCAGCACGACGACCAGGTAGGCGACGATCGCGATGTTCACGGCGATGCCGGCTGCCTTGAGCGCCGTCGGCTTCTTCACCAGCTCGTACACCTCGAACGGCAAGAGCAGCGAGGTCGCGAACACCGTGAGGAACTCCGCCCACAGCTGGTCGAGCCAGAGGCCGGTGCCCTCGACGAGCTCGAGCGCGCCGTAGCCGAGCGCGAAGAACCCGGCGACCCTGATCTCCGACTCGTGCACGTTGTGGAGGTAGACGACGACGCGGTGGAAGACGCCGTGCCGCGGGTCGAGCTCGACCGCGCGCATGATGTGCTCGGCCAGCTTGCCGAAGTCGGTGCCCTGGTGCTTCAGCAGGTAGACGCCGGCGGCGAGCAGGGCGACGCCGCGCACGAAGCGCTCCGCCGCGATCAGCTTGAGGACGCGGCGGCTGCGGGGTGCGTCCTTCAGCTCGCCGCCGCGCCCGCTGTCGCCTGCGACCTCACGTAGTCGATGTACCCGCGAACGTCGGCAGCGGGCTCCGAGTACGCCTCGCCGAGCGTCTCCTCCATGCGGGCGAGGAACTCGCTCGCCCACTCCGGGAAGTCGTAGTCGATCGCGCGCAGGAACTCCATGCTCGCCGCCAGGCGGATGTCGGCGATCGAGGGCCGCTCGCCGCCGATGAACGGGTTGCCGGCGAGGAAGAAGGCGCGGTACACCTCGAGCGGCGTCGCGAGGGCGGTCGCAGCGTCGCGTGAGGCGGTCAGCTTCATCTCGTCCGTCGCGTCCGCAGCCGTCGCCACCTCGCCGGCGTAGCCGGGGAAGTTGAGCGTCGGATACGTCGCGCGCGCGATCAGCGGGTAGAGCGTCGCGAGCAGGTAGGCCATCGCGCTGTCGACCATCGCGCGCTTCGCGGGATCCGAGGGGTAGAACTGCTCGAGCCCGTGCTTGTTGCAGAGGTACTGCATGATCGCGCAGCTCTCCCAGAGCGCGCCGCGCGGGAGCCCGTCGCACTCGAGGAGTGGCGTCAGGCGCGCCGGGTCCTTCGCGCTGAACTCGGGCGTGCCCTGCTGGCCCCACACGTCGACCTCCTCGAAGTCGAGCCCTGCGGCTCGCACGAAGATACGGACGGTCAGGTTGTTGACGCTCGGCTTGAGGATGCTGAGGGTGTTCTCGGCCACGGTCTCCTCCGGTGGGTTAGCTGGGGGCGGACGCCGACTCGCGGTACGGGTTCTTCGGCGAGCGGTCGTCGGAGAGTGATTCGCGCGATCGCGTCACGAGGTTCTCGATCGCGTCGGCGAGGTGGCGTTCGGCGATGTTGTAGTCACCGGCCGCGACGCGCAGCTTGTGCGCCTCGAGCAGCACCTCGGCGTGGGTGTAGGGGTACGGCGGCTCGAAGCGGTAGGACGCGAGCTCGATCAGGAGCCCGAGCGGGTCCTCGAAGTAGATCGAGTCCATGAACCCGCGGTCCTTGACGCCGCTCGAGCGGATGCCGCGCTCGTCCAGCCGCTCGACCGCCTGCCTGAACGTCGCCTGCGACAGGTTGAACGCGAGGTGGTGCACGCAGCCGGGGTCGGTCGGCGTGCGCACCGGGTCGGGCACGCGCTCCTCGTTGGTGAAGAC
>Ga0335085_10003160_pt1 | contig 29112 bp, 27 predicted proteins | sample Lox_Sample_45_FD_206712 | JGI IMG/M metagenome (GOLD analysis project Ga0335085, IMG submission 206712) | Soil microbial communities from Loxahatchee National Wildlife Refuge, Florida, United States - Lox_Sample_4.5 | ecosystem: Environmental > Terrestrial > Soil > Wetlands | place: USA... | reverse complement strand
GAGCAGCACATAGGCCACGCGCTGCCCCGGCCCATGATAGGTGTACTGCCCGCCGCGCCCGCTGCGATGGACCGGGAGCAAGCCGGGCTCGACGAGATCGCTCTCCCGCGCGCTGGTGCCGGCCGTGTAGAGCGCGGGATGCTCGAGGAGCCAGACGAGCTCGCGCGCCGTCCCCGCGCGAATCTGGGCGACCCGCGCCTCCATCTCCGCGACCGCGGCCTCATAGGGGACCGATGCCATTGAGAGCCGCCATTCCGGCCCTTCCGCCGCCGATGCCCGCGCCTCGACCGTCTGCGCCGCCATTGCAACTCCTTGTGCCTCGGGCATTTTTTGCGCTCGCCGGGCTTGCGCTCGGGCGGGCGGTGCCTTACCTACTCCTTCGCTTGCCAGGATTCCACGGATTTGCTAAGCACGCCCTCCCATCCTGCGGCCGTGGCGGAATTGGTAGACGCACTAGCTTGAGGTGCTAGCGGGGGAAACCCCTTGGAAGTTCGAGTCTTCTCGGCCGCACCATCCCCTGTCTGCTTAGCCGCTCCAGCGGCACCCCCCGCATTTACGCCTCCTTAACCGTCGCGCCCCAATAACGGTTCGAGTCCCGCCTTTGGGACCGAGGCGAGGGGCGAGGATGGCCGCGCGCATTGCAGTGGTGACCCCGGTGTTCAACGACTGGGCGTGCTTCTCGGCACTGGTCGCGGAGCTCTCCGAGCGTTTCGCCGGGGGCGGCATTAGCCTGGACGTGATCGCGCTCGACGACGGCTCGACCGTGCCATTCGATGAAGGAACGCTCGCGCTCAGGCCAGGCGGCGCGGTCGCGAGCGTCGAGGTGCTGCCGCTCGCGACCAATCTCGGCCATCAGCGCGCGATCGCGATCGGCCTTTGCGCCGCGGTCGAGCGCGGCGAGGCCGAATCCGTCATCGTCATGGACTGCGACGGCGAGGACCGCCCCGCCGATATCGAGCGCCTCCTCAAGGCGAGCCGCGAGAACCCGGACCGCATTGTCTTCGCCAAGCGCGCGCGGCGCTCGGAGGGTCTCGCCTTCCGGCTCTTCTATGCGCTCTACAAGGGCCTTTTCCGCCTGCTCACGGGACGCGTAATCAGCTTCGGGAATTTCGCGCTGATCCCGATCGCGGCGGCGCGGCGGCTCGTGCACACGGCCGACCTCTGGAACAACGTCGCCGCCGCGATCATGCGCTCGCGTCTCCCCTACATCGCGGTTCCGACCGAGCGCGGCCGGCGCTACGCCGGCAGCTCGAACATGAATCCGATCGCGCTCATCACCCATGGGCTCAGCGCCATGTCGGTCTACAGCGACATGATCTTCGTGCGCGTCCTCGTGGCCGCGGGGGCGATCGCGGCGCTCTCGCTCGCGGGTATCGCGGTCGTGACGGGGATCCGCTTCGCGACCGACCTCGCAATCCCCGGCTGGGCGTCGATGGTCGTGGGAGATCTCGCGATCATCCTGATGCAGACGACCGTGCTGATGATCGCGACGAGCCTCATGATGCTGACGCTGCGCAGCAGCCGGCCGATGGTGCCCCTGGTGGACAGCCGGCCTTACGTCGGGGAGCGGCGGAAGCGCCTGTACGCGCCGGCAAAGCTCGAGGTCATTCCCGCCCGCGCGCTCCCATGAGCGCGCAATACGCCGGGACGGAGCTCGAGCTCTTCGCCTCGGCCAAGCGCTGGAAAGCCTATTTCGCCCAGGCGCTCGCGCCCTTCGTCGGGGGCAGGGTGCTCGAAGTGGGGGCGGGGATCGGCAGCAACGTCCCCTATCTCCACGGCGGCGGCGTCCGCGAATGGACGAGCCTCGAGCCCGATCCCGCGCTCGCGCGCCGCATCGAGGAGCGCGTCGCGTCCGGCGAGCTTCCACGAGATTGCCGCGTCGTCGTGGGAACGCTCGGGGGTATCGCCGATCGCGCGCGCTTCGACACGATCCTCTACCTCGACGTGCTCGAGCACATCGCCGAGGATCGGGCCGAGCTCTCGCGCGCCGCGGGGCTGCTGGCGCCCGGCGGCCGTCTCATCGTGCTGGCCCCGGCCCATCAGTTCCTTTTCAGCCCCTTCGATGCCGCGATCGGGCATCACCGCCGCTACAGCGCCGGGAGCCTTGCGGCGCTCGGCCCGCCCGGCTGCCGGCTCAGCGCGCGGCTCATGCTGGATTCCGCCGGCCTCCTCGCCTCGCTCGCGAACCGGCTGCTGCTGCGCTCGGCGGCGCCTTCGCCGGGGCAGATCGCGTTCTGGGACCGTGTCCTGGTCCCGATCTCCCGGGTGCTCGACCGGCTCTTGGGACGCAGGCTCGGCAAGACCGTGGTCGCGGTCTGGAGCCGGCCGGCATGACCCTCGGCGCCCGCCTCGCGGGCTCGAGCCCGCGCTTTCAGCGGAACATGCTGATCGCGGCCGTCGTCGCCGCGGGAGCCGCCTACGTCGCGCACGTTCTCTTCCTCTTCCCGGATGCGCAGGGCAGGCTCGGCGACGACTACGACTACTTCCTGCCGCTGCTGCTCGCGGGCAAGTACTGGGTCGTGCAGAACGGTCCCTTGGCGCTGCCGTGGTTCTCGCCGGCCTTCTGCGGCGGGCTCCCGTTTCTTGCGAACCCTCAGTCGATCTATTTCTCGCTGCCGCAGGCGCTCTCATTCGTGACGGGACCTGTCGGGGCCTTCATGCTCACGACAATCGTCTTCGCGGGCGTAGGGGCCGCGGGCACCTACGCGTTGATGCGGCGGCGGTTCGAGACCTCGATGCCGGCGGCTGCGGTAAGCGCCGTTCTCTTCCTCTGCAACGGATTTCTGCTGCACCGCATGGGCGCGGGGCACGTGACCTATCATGTCTTCGGACTGGTGCCGCTGCTCTGCCTGGTCTTGCTGACGCCGCTCGACCGCGAGCAGTCGCTCCGGGGAAAGGCGCTGAAGGCGACCGGGCCGGTCGCGCTCGTAGGTGCGATGCTCGCCTATTTCATCTTCGCGGGGGCGCCCAACATCGTGGTTCCCGCGGGCATCTCCTGCGTCGCCATCTGGCTCATGCACAGTTTCGGCCGCCGTCCGGCCTATTCGTTCTGGCTGCTGGGCGGCGCTGCCGGCTGCGTCGCGGCGGCCGCGGCGGCGCTGAAGATCGCCCCGGCGGCGGTCTTCGTGGCGCAGTTCCCCCGCGTCCACGAGATCGTGCTCTTCGACGATCCGCTCTTTCTCGCCCGCGCTCTGCTGATGGGGCTCTTCCTGCCGGAGATGCTCCCGGAGCACGCCTGGTTCGTGGGGCGCCACGAGCTCGATTACGGCGTCGGCCTTTTCCCGCTGCTGATCGGCGTCGCGGCCTGGGGCCGCTACCGGCGCGCCCGCGGCTGGCGCTCCTTCGAGTTGGGCACGCTCGCCAGGCTCTCGGCGCTGCTTTTTCTCGTCGCCGTTCCCGTGTTCCTGAATCTCGGCGGGCCCGAGCATGCGGCGTGGCTGAAGACGCTGCCCTACGTCGGCGACAGCACTTTGCTTGTCCGGTGGTTCTTCATCTACGTGCTGCCGCTGACGGTGGGGGCGGGTCTCGCGCTCGACTACGCGCTCCGCCAATCTCCGCAGCGCAGTTTCGTCGCGGCGGGCGGCATCCTCGTCACGGCGCTCCCGCTCGTGCTGACGGGAAGCGGGTATCGGGATCTCGAGCTCTACGACCCCGCGGGGGTCGTAGCGGCGGATCGCGCGCTCGCCGCGGCGGGCGCGCCGCCCGCGATCGCGCGCGTCGGCAATGCTGGCATTGCCTCGGGATGGAACGACGGTCTCATCTCCGGCGCCTCGAGTCATCCCTGCTACGAGCCGATCTTCGGCTATCGCCTCGAGAGCTTTCCCCGAGGGCTGACGCCGGGCCCGCTCGGCGGCGAGCGGCACTTACGCAATCCCGCCTGCTACGTTTACGGGACCGAGAACGGCTGCACGCCTGGTGCGACCTTCCCCGATGCCGAGCGCGCCGAGGAATCCGCCTTCGCGGCCTATCGGCCTTTCGCCTACAAGGTGCCGCGCTGGCAGCGCTGGGCGAATTGGATCTCGGTCGCGGGCATTGCTGCGATTCTCGCGGGATTGGCGCTCGGCGCGGCGGGGTCGCTGCGGCGGGCATCTCGATTGACGGCAATGAGGCGAGACCCTAGCCTCGCGGCATGATCGCATCGTCCCGGGGGTACGACCGGCGGCTCGCTGCGGAGCGCTCGCGCACGAGGAGCCGCCGATGACGGATGATTTGCGCGAGGCCGCGCTCGAGTATCACCGCTTGCCGGTTCCCGGAAAGATCGGGATCGTCGCGACGAAGCCCGTGGCGAACCAGCGCGATCTCGCGCTCGCCTATTCGCCGGGCGTGGCCGAGGCTTGCAACGCCATCGTCGCCGATCCCGCGGAGGCTTCGGGTCTCACCGCGCGCAGCAATCTCGTGGGCGTCGTCACCAACGGCACGGCCGTGCTGGGGCTCGGCGCGATCGGCCCCCTAGCCGCGAAGCCCGTGATGGAGGGGAAAGCGGTCCTCTTCAAGAAATTCGCGGGCATCGACGTATTCGACATCGAGATCGCCGAGCGCGATCCCGACAAGCTCGTGGAGGTGATCGCCGCGCTCGAGCCCACCTTCGGCGGGATCAATCTCGAGGACATCAAGGCGCCGGAATGCTTCGAGATCGAGGCGAAGCTCCGCGCGCGCATGAAGATCCCGGTCTTCCACGACGACCAGCACGGCACCGCAATCATCGTGGGCGCGGCGATCCTGAACGGCCTCCGCCTCGTGGGCAAGTCGCTGGACCGCGTCAAGCTCGTCACCTCGGGGGCGGGTGCGGCGGCGATCGCCTGCCTCGACCTTCTCGTGAGCATGGGGCTCAAGGTCGAGAACGTCGTCGTCACCGACCGCTACGGCGTCGCCTACAAGGGCCGCAAGGAGGAGATGGACCCGCGCAAGGATCGCTACGTCAAGGCCACCAATGCGCGGACGCTCGGCGACGTCATCGGCGGCGCCGACGTCTTCCTGGGCCTCTCCGCTCCAAATGTGCTGAAACCCGAGATGGTCGCGCGCATGGCGGAGAAGCCCTTGATCCTGGCGCTCGCCAATCCCGTGCCGGAAATTCTGCCGGAGGCAGCGCGCGAGGCGCGGCCCGATGCGCTGATCGCGACCGGACGCACGGACTATCCGAACCAGGTCAACAACGTCCTCTGCTTCCCCTTCATCTTCCGCGGCGCGCTCGACGTGGGCGCGACGGCGATCAACGAGGCGATGAAGCTCGCCTGCGTCCGCGCGCTCGCGGACCTGGCGCTGGCGCCGCCCTCGGACGTGGTGGCCGCGGCCTATGGCGATACCGCGCTCACCTTCGGGCCCGACTATTTCATCCCGAAGCCGTTCGATCCTCGCCTCATCCTGGAGCTCGCGCCCGCCGTCGCGAAGGCCGCGATGGAGAGCGGCGTCGCGACGCGCCCCATCGCGGATTTCGACGCCTATCGCGAGCGGCTATCGCACTACGTCTTCCGCTCGGGCCTCGCGATGCGACCGGTCTTCGAGCGCGCGCGGCGCGATCCCAAGCGCGTCGTCTACGCCGAAGGCGAGGACGAGCGCGTGCTGCGCGCGGTCGAGCAGGCGATCGACGACGGGCTCGCCAAGCCCATCCTCATCGGCCGCCGCGCGGTGGTGGAGCGGCGCATCGAGCAGCTCAAGCTCCGCCTGCGCATCGGTGAGCGCGTGGAGCTTTGCGATCCCGAGAACGATCCCCGCTACAACGCCTATTGGCGGGCCTATCACGGCCTCATGGAGCGCAAGGGCATCTCGCCTGATTTCGCGCGCCGCATCGCGCGCTCGAGCCCGACCGTGATCGCGGCGCTCATGGTCCGCCGCGGCGAGGCCGACGCGCTCCTCTGCGGCAGCATCGGCCAGTTCCACCGCCACGTCGCGAACATCGTGGACATTCTCGGCCTCGAGGAGGGTGCGGATGCGCCCGCGGCGCTCAGCGTGCTCATCCTGCCGAAGGGCGTGTTCTTCCTCTGCGACACCTACGTCGTCGACGATCCCAGCGCCGAGCAGATCGCGGCCATGACCTTGCGCGCGGCCGAGGCCGTCCGGCGCTTCCGCGTCGAGCCCAAGGTCGCGCTGCTCTCGCATTCCAATTTCGGGAGCGCCGATGCGCCTTCCGCGCGGAAGATGCGGGAGGCGCTGCTGCTGATCCGCGAGCGTGCGCCCGCTCTCGAGGTCGAGGGCGAGATGCACGCGGATGCCGCGATCTCCGAGGACATCCGCGAGCGCATCTTCCCGAATTCGCGGCTCAAGGGCTCCGCCAATCTCCTGATCCTGCCGACCCTCGACGCCGCGAACATCGCCTTCAATGCTTTGGCCGTGCTCGGGGACGGTCAGCCCGTGGGGCCGCTTCTGCTCGGCGTCGCCAGGCCCGCGCATGTCGTGACGCCCTCGGTCACGGTGCGCGGCCTCCTCAACATGACCGCGATCGCAGTCTACGACGCGCAGACCAAGAGCTAGGGCGCCTCAGGCGTACTTCCTCACCACGAGACAGCGCACGATGAGGTCGTGCAGCGCCTGCTTGCGCGGGGTGAAGAGGGCGAAGGCGCAATCGAAGGCGAAGGGCATTGCCGCCACCAGGAGCATCGCCCCCAGCGGCCAATCCGCGAAACCCTTGATGTCGTCGGTGATCAGGAGCGGAAGGCAGAACAGGATCTTCAGGAGAATGCGCAGGCTCGCGCGGAAATAGCCGATGGGCTTCCCCGAATAGTCGATGACCTTCATGCCGAAGGCCAATTGGCCGATCGTCTCCTCGTGCGGCCCGCCCTCGAGCACCGCGCAATAGAGCCAGATCAGCAGCACCCAGAGCGCCTGTACGAGGAAGCTCACGACGTCGATATAGGCGTCCATCGCCTTCGCGTGATCCGGGCGGTGCAGCACGTAGGCGACGCCTACGCCGTAGATGACGGCGAAGAGCGCGCCCGTCACGATCGCCCAATCGAGCACGAATGCCGCGCCGCGGCGCAGGAACGGCGCGTAGTGATAGGCCGGCGCCGCCGCCGGCTGAGCCGACGCGGTCGTCGCGGTCGCGGTATCTGTCATCTCCCCCTCTCCCCTCGTCAGCGCCCCCGATGCGCTGCCGGCGCCACTATCTCAAACCGCCTGCCGCCGCGCAACGGCGCGGCGGCGGCTGCGGGAGGCGGGACTAGCCGCGGCGGTGCCCCCGGTGGTGCCGGTCGAGCAGCTCGTCGGCGGACTTCTTCTGCTCGGGGCTCAGGCTGTCGTAGAGCGGCTTGAAGGCCGCGAGGAGCTGCTGGTCGCCCTGAGCGCGGACCGCGGCCATCCGGCTGCGCATCTCCAGGCGCTCGACCGCGTTGGGCCGTGGCGCGTTCGGGTCGCGCTTCATGCCCGCGAAGAGGTCGTCCATAGCCTTGGCGTTGGCGCGCATGCTATCCGCGACCTTGTTCCAGAGCGGCGCCTGCGCGTCCGTGATCTTGAGCTCGGCCTTGACGTAGGCGATGCGGCCCTCGACGTGGCGGCTCATGGAGAGATCGTGGCGAGGTGCGGGCTGCTCGGTCTGGGCGGCGGCGGGCGCGACGGCGAGCGAGAGCGCGGTGCCGCCGGCAAGCGCTGCCGCGAGGGCGATGGCGGCTAAGGATCGGCGATACATGGGTGTCTAGTCTCCTGATACGAGGGGATCGGGGGAAATCGGTGGGGCTCGAGGCACCCGCCTTGTCTCGTTCTAGGAGGTTTCCCCGCGCGGCATCCCCGGTTCGATGAAGGAAGCGTTTCCACGGCATCGGGGCAGGAACTAGACTAGCCCGGCAATCCCCCCGGAGGCCGCATGGCCAGCAACCGCTACCCCAGTCTCGATTTCGATCTCGGGCCCGAGATCGACCTCTTGCGCGAGAGCGTGCGCGGCTTCTCGGAGGAGAAGATCGCGCCGATCGCCGCGGAGATCGACCGCACCGACACCTTCCCGCGCCAGCTCTGGCCGCAGCTCGGCGCGCTCGGCCTCCACGGCATCACCGTCGAGGAGGAATGGGGCGGCACCGGCATGGGCTATCTCGCGCACTGCGTCGCGATGGAGGAGGTGAGCCGGGGCTCCGCGGCGGTGGGGCTGTCCTACGGCGCGCATTCGAACCTCTGCGTCAACCAGATCCGCCGCAACGGCAACGAGGGGCAGAAACGGAAATACCTGCCGAGGCTCATTTCCGGCGAGCACGTGGGCGCGCTCGCCATGAGCGAGCCCGGCGCCGGCTCCGACGTCGTGGGCATGCGGCTCCGCGCGGAGAGGAAGGGCGACCGCTACCTCCTCAACGGCACGAAGATGTGGATCACCAACGGCCCCTATGCCGATACGCTCGTAGTCTACGCGAAGACCGATCCCAATGCGGGCCCGCGCGGCATCACGGCCTTCCTCATCGAGAAGGGCATGAAGGGCTTCCGCCCCGCGCAGAAGCTCGACAAGCTCGGCATGCGCGGCTCGCCCACCTCGGAGCTCGTCTTCGAGGATTGCGAGGTGCCCTCAGAGAACGTGCTGGGCAAGGTGAACGAGGGCGTGCGCGTCCTCATGAGCGGCCTCGACTACGAGCGCGCGGTGCTGGCGGCGGGGCCGCTCGGCCTGATGCAGGCCTGCCTCGACGCGGTCGTGCCCTACGTCCACGAGCGCAAGCAGTTTGGCCAGGCGATCGGCGAGTTCCAGCTCATGCAGGGGAAACTCGCGGACATGTATACGACCCTGAACGCCTGCAAGGCCTACGTCTATGCCGTCGCGCGCGCCTGCGACCGCGGCCAGACCACGCGAAAGGACGCTGCGGGCGCCATCCTTTACGCGAGCGAGAAAGCGACCAGGATGGCGCTCGAGGCGATCCAGTGCTTGGGCGGCAACGGCTACATCAACGAGTACCCGACCGGCCGCCTCCTCCGCGACGCCAAGCTCTACGAGATCGGCGCCGGCACTTCCGAAATCCGCCGCATGCTCATCGGCCGCGAGCTCTTCGAGGAGACGGCGTAAGCAGCCGCGCACCCGCTCAGAGCGGCTTCACCACGATCGCGTTGACGAGCGCGGTCGCCGCGGCGGCGTCGAGCGGCTGGCCCGGCGCCTTGCAGAAGAAGCCGATCATGGTGAAGAGATGGCCCATGCCCGCCTTGCCTGCGGGCGGGCCCGTCTTGGTGAAGGTGAAACACTTGCCGTCGCGCTTCTGGGTCTTCGCGTCGAAGAACATGAGCTGGACGTCGTCGCCGGCGGTTTGCATGGCCGACCAGTTGGTGGCGTTGCTCTCGACCACCGTGTGCACGTGCTGCATGGCCTTCTCCGGGTTTCGGAACGCAATCGTCGCGCACGTCTTGCCGCTCCGCTTCGGATAGCGCAGATGCACATAGAAGCGCGGCTCGGCGCCGTCCGGAGAAGAGCCCATGGAATAATTCGAGAGCCGGCAGTCGAGCTCCCCGCGCACCATCTCGAAGGGACCTTGAAAGCAATTTGCGGCGATCCCCGGCGGCGGCTGTAGATGCGCGTCCGGACCATTGCAGTCGATCCTCGTCCATTCCTCGTCCGCAAGCGCCGGGGAGGCGAAAAGGAGCGCCAGCCCCAGCGTCGCGCCGGCGACGGTAAGCGACGGAAACCATGGAGATTTCTGCATCAGACACCTCCGCTCCGGTAGAGCTGAAGGCAGGTGCGCGGTGCCCAGGCGGAAATATTGCCACAAAGCCGGGCTCACGGCATCGGCCCCCCTTGGAATTGACAACGATCAATGCCAGGGCGACAGCCGCAAGCCATGAGTTGTGGCATGAACGACCTCTCTCGAACCGGCCCAGGCGCGCCCGCGCAGTCGCCGGCCCCTCAAGGCGGCAGAACCGTGCGGCACCCGCCGCGACGGCGCCGAGCCTTGCCGCTGCTCCTGCTCGTGCTGGTCGCGATCGCCGCCGTCGCGGGCGCGCTCTGGTGGAATTCCCGGGGCGGGGAGGCCGTGCGCTATGTCGCCGCGCCCGTGACCCGCGGCGCCATCACCCGCACCGTCACCGCGACCGGCACCGTCAACCCCGAGCTCACGATTATTGTCGGCACCTACGTCTCCGGCGTCATCCAGGAGCTCTACTGCGACTACAACACGCGCGTGACCAAGGGCCAAATCTGCGCCCGCATCGACCAGCGGCCCTATCAGACCGTCGTCGATCAGGCCAAGGCGAACCTCGCCGTCGCGAAGGCGCAGCACGAGAAGGATCTCGCGGCCCTCGATTACGCCAAGGCCAATTACGACCGTCAGCAGTATCTCGTGGAGCGCAAGACGGTGTCGCAGGACGTCGCGGACAACGCGAGGAGCGTCTACCGAGCAGCCACCGCGCAGGTGGACCTGAGCGCGGCACAGATCGAGCAGCGCCAGGCCGAGCTCGCGACCGCCCAGGTCAATCTCGACTACACCAACATCGTCTCGCCCGTCGACGGCACGGTGGTCTCGCGCAACGTGACGGTGGGGCAGACCGTCGCCGCGAGCTTCCAGACGCCGACGCTGTTCCTCATCGCGACCGACCTCACGCGGATGCAGGCCGACACCAACGTCAGCGAGAGCGACATCGGCGGCATCAAGGAAGGCAATTCCGCGAGCTTCACCGTCGACGCCTTCCCTAACCGGACCTTCCGCGGCAGGGTTTCCCAGGTCCGGCAATCGCCGCAGACCGCGCAGAACGTCGTGACCTATGACGTCGTGGTGAGCGTCGACAACTCGGACCTCGCACTCAAGCCTGGCATGACCGCCTCGACGCGCTTGGTCGTGGACCAGCGCGCGGACGTGCTCCGGGTCCCGAGCCAAGCCGTGCGCTACGTCCCCGGTGGGCTCGCCGGCGCCGAGGCGGGCCTCGTTCCGGTCGGGACCGGCCAGACGCGGCTCTGGGTGCTGCGCGACGGCACCGCCGTCCCCGTCATCGTGACGCTCGGCCTCGACGACGACAGCTTCACCGAGATCGTCAAGGGCGACCTCGAGGCCGGCGATCAAGTCATTTTCGCGGAGCAGCGCAACGGCGGCCAAGCCGCGCCGACGGTCCCGCGCTAGAGGCGCCGCATGGCCGAGCCCCTTCTCGAGGTCGAGAACGTCCTTCGCACCTATCTCGTCGGCGACGTGGAGGTGCGGGCGCTGTGCGGCGTGAGCCTCTGCGTCGAGGCGGGCGAGTTCGTGGCGATCATGGGCGCCTCGGGCTCCGGCAAGTCGACGCTGATGTCGATTCTCGGCTGCCTCGACCGGCCCAGCAGCGGACGCGTCCTGCTCTCGGGCGTCGACGTGACCCTCCTCGACGAGGTCGAGCTCGCGCGCATCCGCAGCGAGCGGATCGGCTTCGTCTTCCAGAGCTTCAATCTGCTGCCGCGCACGAGCGCGCTCGAGAACGTGGGGCTGCCGCTCTATTACGTGGCGGGGCGCTCCGCGCATGCCGCCGCGCGCCAGGAGCGGGCGCGGGGGGCGCTCCGGCTCCTCGGCCTGGGCGATGTCGAGCGCAACACGCCGGGCCAGCTCTCGGGGGGCCAGCAGCAGCGCGTCGCGATCGCCCGCGCGCTCATCAACGAGCCGCAGCTCCTCCTCGCGGACGAGCCCACGGGGAACCTCGACACCCGCACCTCGCACGAGATCATGGAGACGCTGGTGCGGCTCAACCGCGAGCGCGGGCTCACCGTCGTCGTCGTGACGCACGAGACCGACATCGCCGCCTATGCCGATCGCGTCATTACCGTGCGCGACGGGCTCGTGCTCTCCGACGAGCGCACTGGCGAGCGCCGCGCCGCGCCGCCCGAGCCGCCGGCGCCGCTTCATGCGGCCGCCGCGGGTCCCTTCGCGTTCCTGCGGGGCTTCGGGCTCATGAGCCTGATGACGGCGGCGCAGGCGATCGGACGCAACAAGATGCGCTCGGCGCTCACCATGCTCGGCGTCTTCATCGGCGTCGCGGCCCTGATCGCGATGGTCGCGGTGGGGCAGGGCGCCAACGAGATGGTGCGCAAGCAGATCGAGAGCCTCGGCACCAACATGGTGGTCGTGCTCCCGGGCGCGCTCACGAGCGGCGGCATGCGCGCGGGCTTCGGCAGCGCCAGCACGCTCACGGTCGAGGACGCGCGCGCGATCCGGCGCGAGGCGTCGGCGGTCGCCAAGGTCGGCTACCTCATCCGCCAGCAGGGACAGGTGCAGTACGCGGGCCAGAACTGGACCACGGTGATCCAGGGCGTGAGCTTCAATTATCCGCCGATCACGAACTGGCGGATCGGCGCGGGCCGCGCGATCGGCGCCGAGGACGAGAGCAAGGCGGCACTCGTCGCGGTCATCGGGCAGACCGTCTACCGCCAGCTCTTCAGCCCCTACGAGAATCCCGTCGGCGCCTACATTCAGGTGAAGGGCGTTCCGCTCCGCGTCATCGGCGTGCTCGCGGCCAAGGGACAATCGCCCTTCGGCCAGGATCAGGACGATCTCGTGATGATCCCCTTCACCACGGCGGAGCGGAAGGTGCTGGGCGTCGCTGCGCCGAGCCAGGCGCAGATGCCGCTCAACTGGAGCTATCCGCCGGAGCCCAATCCCTACAATTTGCGCCCGCACCTCACGGGCTACGTCAACTTCATCTTCGTGCAGGCGGAGAGTCCCGCGCTCGTGCAGACCGCGATTCAGCAGCTCTCCTCGGTGCTCGACCGCCGCCACAAGCTCAGGCCCGGCGAGGTCAAGGACTACGATACCCGGAACTTGAGCCAGTACGTCGAGACCGCCGAGAGCAGCAGCCGCGTGATGGCGCTGCTCCTGGCCGCCGTCGCCTCGATCTCGCTCGTGGTGGGCGGCATCGGCATCATGAACATCCTGTTGGTCTCGGTGACGGAGCGCACGCGCGAGATCGGGCTCAGGATGGCGATCGGCGCGCGGCGGCTCCACGTGCTGCTGCAATTCCTCGCGGAGGCGGTGTTCCTGAGCGTGAGCGGCGGCCTCGCCGGGATCGTCATGGGGGCTGCGCTCTCCGCGGGCATCGCCAAGGCCTTCGGCTGGTCGACGTCCTTCTCGCCGGGCGCCGTCGCCGGCGGCTTCGCCTTCGCCGCCGCGGTCGGCATCTTCTTCGGCTACTACCCCGCGCGCAAAGCCGCGCACCTCGATCCCATAGAGGCGCTCAGATACGAGTGAGCGGGTAGCGCGCTCTATCCTCGTCGATGCCTGGACGCCCGCCGCGCCTCACCGAGGTCGAGCTAGACGCGCGATGCCCGGCAACCCGCTCCACCAGCCGGCCCAGGCGGCGCTCGCGAGCCGCATTAGCTTCCACGATTCGGAGGTGTAGTGCGCGGCCATCTCGCGGGCGAACGACGACTGTGCCGCGATTGCCTCCATCGGTGTCCGGCACCGGCCGAGGGTCTCGGCCAAGGCGGCCGCCCGGCGCAGCCGCTCGCCGCTGAAGGCCATGAGCTCTTGGACGATTGCGGCATGGCCTTCGAATCCGGGCTCGTTGCGCCTCTCCTGGCCGATACCAGCGCCTGGGGCCTTTGCCGCGAGCTCGGCTGCGACCGGAGCGGACTCGGCGGCCGGTTTCTCGTGCCGCTGGCGGCGTGCTGCGAGCGATGGCGTTGCCAGCGCCTCGCCGGTCGCGGCGGCCAGGGACGCACGGGCCGTGCCCAGGAGGCTAGGTCGCTCGGCCATTGCGGAGCATCCTGCGGACGACGGCGGCGAGGACCTGGATATCGGTATGCGCGTCGCTGTTGCGGGCGTAGGCGCCGATCCAACGCCCGGCGGTGAAGCAATCGACGAAGGCCGTGCGCTGGCGCACGATCGGCCCCACGGGCTCGCCGAACTCGTGCAGCACCGCTTCGATCTCCTTCCCCGAGGCGGTGCGCCGGTCGACCCGACTCGGCACGAGGAGCACCTTTGGTTCCCTGCCACCGCGCAGCTCGCGGGCTGCGCGTACCAGGGCGAGCGCCTTGCCGGTCGCCATGATGTCGGCGGTAGACGCGAGCGCCGGGATCAAGATGACGTCGGCGACGTCGATGATGGCGCGCGTGGCGTCGCCGATCTGCGGCGGCGCGTCGATCACCACGATCTCCGACGGGAAGGCCGCGATCTCCTTCGCCCAGAGCCCGGGATCGGCGCCGGGTGTCGCGGGCTTGAGGAGAACCGGATAGTCGCCACGCCCAATCCAATAGCTTGCGGTGCCTTGCTCGTCGGCATCGACCAGCGCCACGGCCGCTCCGCCCGTAGCCAATTCGCATGCGAGATTGACGGCGATTGTGCTCTTGCCCGTGCCGCCCTTCAGATTGGCGACAGCCGCGATTTTTCCCACTGGCGCACCTTGCGCATTCACCGTCGAAAAGAATATCGCTCCCGCCCTCGCGATCAAAGCGCCGTCCGCGCGAAAGCGGCGGCGAGACACTCAATCTCGCGCCGTGCGGCGGTTCCCCGAGTCGCCGATCCCGCGAATTTGCATTACTCTAAACTTGCGCCGCGCACCGTTGCGCCCGGCCGCATGGGAGTTTCTATGGATGCGATATTGGTGACGGGAGCGGGAGGGCAGATCGGCTCGGAGCTGGTGCCGGCGCTGCGCCAGCGCTGGGGCACCGAGCGCGTGATCGCGAGCGACATCCGCATGCCGCCGACGCCGGCCGCCGGCCCCTTCGAGCTCCTGGACTGCACACGTGCCGAGCAGATCGGCGAGGCGATCAGGCGCCATGGCGTGCGCACGATCTATCACCTCGCGGCGATGCTCTCGGCCGTCGCCGAGGAGCGGCCGCAGACGGCCTGGGGCCTCAACATGGGCGGGCTCTACAACGTGCTGGAGGTCGCGCGGCAGAACCGCTGCGCCGTCTTCTTCCCGAGCTCGATCGGCGCCTTCGGCCCGACGACGCCGCGCGACCGCACGCCGCAGGACACGGCGCAGCGCCCGACGACCATGTACGGCGTGAGCAAGGTCGCGGGCGAGCTCCTCTGCGACTACTACGCGCACCGCTTCGGCGTCGACGTCCGCGGGCTCAGGCTTCCGGGCCTCATCTCCTACACGGCGCCGCCCGGCGGCGGCACCACGGACTATGCCGTCGAGATCTTCTATCAGGCGATCCGCTACCGCCATTACACCTGCTTCCTGCGCGCGGACACCTCGCTCGACATGATGTACATGCCCGATGCGATCCGCGCGATCGCGGAGGTGATGGCGGCGGACCCGGCGCGGCTCCGGCACCGCAACGCCTTCAATATCTCCGCCATGAACTTCACGCCGGAGGGTCTTGCGAAAGAGATCCGCAAGCATGTGCCGGATTTCGTCATCGACTACGAGGTCGATCCCGCGCGCCAGGCGATCGCGGACTCATGGCCGCGCTCGGTCGACGACGGCGCCGCGCGAACGGAATGGGGCTGGAGGCCCGAATTCGACATTGCCGCGATGACGCGGGACATGCTGGAGAAGCTGGGCGCGCGGCTGAAGCCCGCCCGCTGAGGAGGTGCAGGATGCCGCATGACCGGATGGAACGGCTGCTCACGGCGGAGCTGCAGAGGCTCGAGAGCGAGGGGCGGCGGAAAGGGCGCGAGACCGTCATTGCCGGCGTGGTGCCGGCGGCGGGAACGCGCGGGCCGCGGTTCCTGATCGATGGCGAGGGCGATACGCCGTTTCTGCGAATGAACGCCAACAACTATCTCGGGCTCTCGCTCCGCGCGGAGATCGTCGGCGCCGAGCACGAGGGCGTGCGCCGGCTTGGCACCGGACCCGGCGCCGTCCGCTTCATCAGCGGCACCTGGGCTCCGCACATCGAGCTCGAGCGGAAGCTCGCGGCCTTCCACGGGCGCGGGGCCGCGATGGTCTTCAGCTCGGCCTACGCCACGATGATGGGCGTGCTCCCGGCCCTCATCACCGCCGATACCGCCGTCATCAGCGACGAGCTCAACCACAACTGCATTATCAACGCGATCCGCCTCGCGCGGCCCCGCGAGCGGCACGTTTATCGCCATCTCGATCTCCGCGAGCTCGAGGCGAGGCTCGCGAGCGTGGCGGGCGTCTGCAAGCGTGCCATCGTCGTGACGGACGGCATTTTCAGCATGCGCGGAGATCACGCGCCGCTCCGCGAGATCGAGGCGATCGCGAGGAAGCACGACGCAGACTTCCCCGAGAACGTGATCCTCCTGGTCGACGATTCCCACGGCGTCGGAGCGTTCGGGTCGACCGGCCGCGGCACGGAGGAGGTCGCGGGCGCGGCCGCAGACCTTCTGGTGGCGACGCTCGGCAAGGCCTTCGGCGTCAACGGCGGCTACGTCGCCGGGAGTGCCGCCGCAATCGAGTACCTTCGGGAGGTCTCGCCCTTCTACGTCTATTCCAACCCGATCTCGCCCGGCGAGGCTGCGGCCGCGGCTCAAGCGGTCACGCTGGTCGACGCGCCCGCGGGCCGCGCGCTCCTTGCGCATCTCCGCGCGATGGCCAAGCGCTTCCGGGACGGCCTGGTGCGATTGGGCTACGAGACGCTGCCGGGCGAGCATCCGATCGTGCCGTTGCTGGTGCGGGAGTCCCGGCGGACGGCCGCGCTGGTGCGTCACCTGCGCCAGAAGGGCATCCTCGCCACCGGCCTCAATTTCCCGGTGGTGCCGCGCGGCGACGAGGAGATCCGTTTCCAGATCTGTGCCGATCATACGCAAGCGGATATCGACGAGGCGCTGGCCGCGCTCGCGGAGTTCGCGAAGCGGACCTGAGCCCTGGTGTCAACGAGCCCTGAAGGGAGTGCGAGATGAAGGCTTTCCTGATTGCGGCCGAGACCGTCAAGGACGAATCGATGTTCGCGCAATACCGAAAGGAAGTGCTGCCGACCATCGAGGCCTTCGGCGGAAAGTTCATCGCGCGCGGCGGCACTCTTACGACGCTCGAGGGCGAATGGCCGCATCCCCGCCTCGTCATCATCGAGTTCCCGTCGCGCGCCGCCGCGGAGGCTTGGTACAAGTCGCCGGCCTATCAGAAGATCATCTCGCTGCGGCTGAAGAGCACCGACGGCAGCCTGATCATCGTGGATGGGCAAGGATAGCCCCGATCCAGCCGGGCTCCCGGCTGCTGCGGCCATTGGTCGTCGCCGCCCCGCATCCGATCGTCAGGACAGGAATCACGCCGCCATGACCGAGGACGTGATCTTCATGGTCCCGGGCCGGGAGCCCTTCGGAAAGGAAGAGTTTCGCGCTGCCTCCGAAGGAATGAAGGGGATGCGCTTCGACGGCCGATCCGAGATCGAGGAGCTGCAGATCTTCGACAACTGGGCCTTTCTCAGGAATCGCATCGATGTCGCCGTGACTCCGCCGGCGGGTGCGCCCGTGCGACGGTCCGGATATGCGCTTTCGATTCTGTGCAAGGGCTCCGACGGGCGCTGGCGCGTGATGCGCGACGCAAATCTCTTGATTTGACTCGCGTTGCGCCGCGACAGGTCCTCGTTCATGCGCCTGGGCCGCGGACTCATCAACGCGCAGATACAACCTCATTAGTTGCGTCGCGAACGTCGGCATCGAGAAGATCGCGGCGCTCGCCCGAGGGCCGACCCGACCGAGGACCCTCCACTCACGTTGCAAAAAGTTAACTTGGCTATCGCGCACCTGTGCCGATGATCGAGCTCCCGGCCGGAATGCGGCTGCGATCACTCGAGATGGACCTCGGAATCCCGGAAATGACGATATGAAGGCGCGGCTAATGGGTGCAAGAGCCGTCATCATCGCTTTGACACTCTCGCTATGTACGATTGGATTCCAGTCGCGAGCGGCCGCGGCGCAGCAGGATTTTTTCGTCAAGCCAGTGGCCGAGAAGAAACTCAAGCAATTGCCGGCGGGGCCGCTTTACTGGCGGATCGAGACTTTTCCCACCCTCGCGCAAGCCCGGGCGGCCGCCGGCGAGACGTCGTTGGCAGGCGAGGTTTCCGGGAGGGTTTGGCTCTTCACGCTCGGCGCCAAGGGCGGCTCGACGCCGGGCGGCAGCAAGGTGGCCGAAATTGGGCCAGTGCCTCCAATCGCCGCGCCCGAGTACCTGCTCAGAATCAATCATGCCGGCGGCCCTCCGGGCGCGAAGACGGCGGTGCATTCGCATCCGGGCTCGGAAGCGTTCTATGTCCTGGCGGGTCGAGTGGGTCAAAGGACGCAGGGGGGTGTGAACTACGCGGAGGCCGGCCATTTCATGAACGGCCACCCCGCCGGTACGACGATGGAGGTGTTTAGCGCCGGGGCTGCCGACCTCGACCAGCTTGTCATGTTCCTGGTCGACGCCACCAAGCCGTTCTCGTCGCCGGGCAGGTTCGAGGGAGAGTGACGCTGACGGATCGACGCACAGTTATGAGACGCGTTGCTTTCGCACGTGAAGAACCACGAATTCGAGCCGAAGGCGCGATCGCGGTGCCGCCAATTCCCAAGGAATCTTGAGAGGTATGCCGATGCGAATTGAATACAAGATGACCTTGGCGATGCTCGCGAGCGCAGTCGTCGGCGGGCTGGTGGTTCAGGAGCTGCATGCGCAGGCAAAGCCGCCGGTTTACTTTGTCGGCGAGATCGACGTGACTGACACGGAGGGCTACGCGAAGGAGTATCTCCCGAAGGCTCGAGAGCTCATCAAAGCGCACGGTGGGCGCTTGATCGCGGCAGGAGGGGCGGGTGGGGCCGGAGCCAAAGTCGTCGCAATTGACGGGGAGCCGCCGAAGCGCGTCGTGATTTACATGTACGACAGCGTCGAGTCAGTCCTCGCCTGGCGCAACGACCCGAACTACGAGCAAGTGAGAAAAGTCGGCGAGAAGTATGCGGCATACCGCACCTTTGCAATAGAGGGCCTGCCACAATAGCGCGTTGCCCGGTAGCCCCGGCGAAAGCCACCGGATCGAGCGGTTTGAGCCTCGGGAAGCAGTAGCGGCCGAATGAGGGCCTGAGCGCCGAGTTTGACCCCGAGCCGAACTTGCGCTGTGCTACCCAGTCGCGGCGCGGCATTTTCGGTGCGCTGATTTCGACTGTCGCCGGGATGCACGCATCATGCAAAGGCGGGCCCATACAAAGGGAGTCCCTCATGCCCTCACAGCTTGAGCAGATCCGGGATCAGCAGCGCGAGACCTGGGACAGATTTTCCTCCGGCTGGAAAAAATGGGACGCGCTCGTGTCGAATTGGCTCGCTCCGGTGGGCCAGAGCCTCATCCGCAGTGCCGCTTTAGCGGACGATTCGAAAGTTCTCGATGTCGCCGCCGGCACCGGCGAGCCGGGGCTCAGTGCCGCCGCTCTCGTGCCGAAGGGGATGGTCACCGCGACGGATCTTTCCGATCGGATGCTCGAGGTCGCGCTAGAGAACGCTCGGCGTCGCGGAATAAAAAACTTTCAGACCAAACAATGCGATGCCGGCGCACTTCCGTTTCCGGACGGCTCGTTCGACGCCGTGTTGTGCAGGTTCGGCTTCATGTTCTTCCCTGATGTCGACGTGAGTGTGAATGAGTTTGTACGCGTGGCGAAACCGGGGGGTCGCGTTTGCACTGCCGTGTGGGATGCGCCCGAGAAGAATCCATGGGCCACTACCATCATGAGCACAATCAGCAAGCACGTTGAGATGCCCACGCCGCCTCCGGGATCGCCTGGATTGTTCCGGTGCGCCGCACCAGGATTTATGGAGGCAGCGTTTCGCAAGGGCGGGCTGAAAGACATCGCGGCGACGCACGTCGTCGGCGAAATCAAGTTCGGGTCGGCTGAGGAGTACTGGGGCTTCATGACTGAAATCGCGGCGCCAGTTGTTGCGGGGCTCGCCAAAGCCGACGCGCCGACGCGCAAGAGGATCGAGGCCACGGTACTCGATTTGGCGCGCAAGACATCGCCCGACGGCAAACCGCGCCTGGCATGGTCGGCCTCCACTATCTCGGCGCGCAAGTAGAACGTCGCCGCTCGGCGCTCGTCGCCGCGCACGCGCCGATGGTCGGTTTTGGGAATGCCTGGTGACGGATGACGCAAGTCGCGCTACTCCCGGATGCGGCACTTCTCCGCCATGCAGCGGTCCGGCGTGACGCGCTGCCGATGACGGAGAAGCGGAGGCGCCCGGGAGCGGGCGACAATGCCGAGTTTCGCCCGAGGGGGAAGTGCCGAGCCCGGCTTTGCCGTGGCGCATGACGCGAGCGTCAGTGGTGGCCTCGTGCTCGAGGAGACGGCCAATGAAACGAAGGCGTTTCATCGCGTTTGTCGGCATTGCCTGCGTTGCGCTGCCGCTCGAGGCGCATGCCCAGTCAACGCATCCAATTCCGAAGATCGGGTGGCTCAAGATTCAGGGCCGGTTGCACACACCGAGCCAGCTTCAGGCATTCCGCGAAGGTATGAAGGCGCTCGGGCTGGTCGAGGGACGCGACTACGTGCTCGAGGAGCGATATGCCGACGGCGATGAAAAACGGCTACCGGGGCTCGCTGCCGATCTGATCAACTCGGGCGTAGCCGTCATCGTGGCTACGAGCCAACCTTCGATCGCCGCGGCTTGGCGCGTAACCAAAAGCGTACCGGTGATCGGGCGAATGGTCGACGATCCCGTCGCCGACGGCATGGCTCAGTCGCTGGCGCGGCCGGGCGGCAACATCACCGGCGTTTACACGATGACCGAGGAGATGAGTCCGAAACGGCTGGAGTTCTTGAAGGAGGCGGTCCCATCTGTGCGCCGTGTCGGCGTCCTCATGCGCCAAGATTTTCCGAGCGCGAGCATCGCGAAACGCGATTGGCAGACTGCTGAAGCCGCGGCCGATCGGCTCGCGGTCGAACTCGTCGCGTTGAATGTCGAGACGGAGGCGGAGATTGTATCGGCGCTCGAAGCGACATCGGAGAGAAACATCGACGGACTCATGACGTTTCGGAATCCGACGGTCGTGACCTATCTCGATCTGATCGCCGATCTCGCGCGCAAGCACCGGCTCCCAGCCGTATTCGACGCACGCGAATACGTCCAGGCAGGCGGACTCATGTCTTATGGACCCGACATCGACAAGACCTATCGACAATTGGCTGGCTTCGTGCCGAAGCTTCTGCATGCGACGCCTCCCGGCGAGCTTCCGATCGAGGAGCCCAGAAGTTTCGAGCTGGTCGTCAACAAACGAACGGCCGACGATATCGGGGTTTCCCTCCCGCTGAGCCTCCTGATGCAGGCGGACAAGGTGATCGAATGAGGGATCGAGCGTCGGCGTTTTGCATAACTCGGAAACGCCTTGTTCCCCACGGGTGCGCTAGCCGGCGCATAGATCGGGTCAAATGGCGCCGCGCGAGGGGGACGAGCCGCCGGGCCGTTCACTTCGGCAATGCGTTCGTCGAGCGCCCCGACAACTCCGGGCGAAACGACAGGGAGCCACGGGCATGATCACCCATTTCGATCACGTCACGGTTGTCGTGCGCGACATCAAGAAGGCAATGGAGTTCTTTGCCCTGCTGGGATTCGTCGAGCAACGGTCGGTGGTTATCTCGGGCGACCGGTTTTCGAGATACATGGGCGTTGCCGATATCGAAGCCGAGCATGTAACGCTCGCGCTCACCGACGCGAATCCGCGCGTCGAAGTTCAGCTCCTGCGCTATCGCCACCCAGAGCCGATCCGCGACCCGGATATCCTCAAGCTCAACAAGCTCGGCTTCAATCACATCTGCTTCGCGGTCGATGATATCGAGTCCGAGATCCGCAAATTAAGGGCGAGCGGCGTCGAAATGCGAAACGACATGATGCAGTTTCACGACCGCAAACTGATTTTTATCTCCGGCCCGGAAGGGATCACGGTAGAGCTTGCTGAGTGGACGACGCATTAGTCGCCGCAGCGACAGCGGCCTCCAACGGAGCGATTTGAACCGAGGCGAACTTCGGCTACTTCGGCGACTATGTCCGAAGTCAAAGCGACAAAAAACGAAAGCGCCTTTGCGCTTCCTTGCGAGCGCCATAATGAGCTTATGCGGTCTGCATGCCTTATTTCGGTTTGGGCCGGCGGCATGCGCGCAGAACCGCATTGCTATGTTCCGGCCGACGAAACGATGCCTGACGCCCGCCCCGGAATGTCAGGGCATGAATTCCACGGAGGTCACATCGCTCCCGGACGGCTATACAATCTCAAATACGAAGCGCGCCCTCGAACGGCGTCTTTGACATCGGCACGGCGCCGTCGCCGGAGATCAGCACCTGCTGCTCGAGCTTGACGCCTTCCTTGCCGCCGGCCTCGCCGATGTAGCTCTCGACCGATACAACCATGTTCTCCTGGAAGACGCCGTCATACCCCCAATCCCCGAAGTCCCGCGCATAGGCGACGCTCGGATACTCGTCGACGAGCCCCACACCGTGCACCATCATCATATAGCGGTTCGGGATGAACTCCTCCGGCACGGGCCAGCACTTCTCCGCGAATTCTCGGAAGCCCAGTCCCGGCTTGATCAAGCTCGTGTTGAAGAGCACCTGCTCCTCGGCGATCGCATAGAGTCGCTGCTGCTCGTTGGTAGGCGGCTTGCCCGGGCATACCCAGCTCCGCGAGATGTCCGCGAGATACCCCAAAGGCCCTACCATGTCGGTGTCGAAGGCGACGACGTCGCCCGCTCGGATCGCACGGTTGCTCGACTCCTGGAACCACGGGTTCGTGCGCTCGCCGGAGGCGAGGAGCCGGCATTCGATCCACTCTCCGTCATGCGCAATGTTCGTCTCGTGGAGGATCGCCCAGAGCTGGTTCTCGGTGATGCCCGGGCGGAGCGCCTCGCGCATCCGCGCGATCGCGGCGTCGCAGACGTCCATCGAGAGCCGCAAGGCCGCGATCTCCTCCGGTGACTTGATGAGGCGCGCCTGCTCGATCGCCTCCTGCGCGTCGTGGAGCTCGAGGCCGAGCTTTGCGAGCTTGAAGGCGCCCATGGGCTCGCAGCGGTCGATCGCGAGCCTCCGGTTCCCGCCGCAGCGGGCCGCGACGAGGTCCGCGATCTCCTTGGCCCAGGAGCCCGCCTTTTCCTCGCAGCGCGGACCCGCGAGGAAATAGATCCAAGGAGTGCAAGGGCGGATTTCCGCGATGGTCTCGATCCCTTCGTTGACGTGCTTGGAGCTCTCGTACTCGAAGAGCACGACCGGTCCTTCCGCGGGGACGAAGGCCCAGCGGCTGGGCGAGTGCATCGTCCAGAGCATCATGTTGCGGCTGCCGGTCGCGTAGCGGATGTTGATGGGGTCGGAGAGCAGGCAGGCGCCGTAGTCTCGCTTCCTGAGCTCGCGGCGCAGCCGCTCGAGCCGGTAGGCGCGGAGCTTCCTCTGGTCGATGGCGCCGAGCCGCGCCGGGAGATCGAGAGCGAGCGGCGCGGTCGGCCTGCTGCTCGGGTCCGGCATGGACATGGTTAGCCTCCGGCGGCGGTGTGTCGCGTCGGGCGACGATGCCGCCTCAGTCTAATACGCCGGAGGCGCTCGCGCTAAGTCGCGCGAGGCGCGCGACGCGGGCCGCACCGGACGGTCATGCCCGGCACGGCCCGCCGGCCGCAATCGGTCTCAGGGCTGGAATCGCAGCGTGATCGCGGCGATGCCGCCCGCGACGTTGAGACCCGTGTTGCCCTCGATGCTCAGCGGCTGCAGCGCGATCGTGTTACTCGAGCCGCCGACGAGCGCGTTGGCGCCGAGTCCGACGGCGATCGTCGCGCTCGCCGTTGCTCCGCCGTAGTCGCCCGCTAGCGAGCCCGGCGCGATGTTTCCGGTCGGCGCGATCACCGCCCACACGATCACGGCGCTCGAGACGTAGCCGATGTCGACGCCGAATTTCGTGACGGTGCCGTTGTAATGCTCGCTGGCGCCCGACGAGGGCGAGTAGGTGCAGCGAAGGTCGCGCGAGGAGCCGATGACGAAGCCCCAACCGCTGCTCACGTTGCAGGTCAGAGTGCCGGCCCTGACCCCGCCCGCAGCATATACGGGCGCCGATAGCGCGATCGCGCCCAGCACCAGGCCGGCAGCGCCGAGCGTCCTCAGAAAGCTCCGATACATGGCGTCGTACTCCTCTTGTTGACGTTAGATCGATAGGTCGGCTGCGAAGATGCGTGATTGGGCGCTGGCGCGGCGACCCTCGGCCCTCCCTCTCTCGGAAAGGGCATACCCCAAGACCGCCGCCGGCCGTGTCTACCGCGGCTGCGGAGATAGATGGCGCATGATCCGCCGGGCGGGGATCGGGTAAAGACCTTACTGGCGCATCAAATCCGATGCGGATTTCCATATGCCGGAACCGATCGGCCTCCTACCGCCACCTCCGGCTCAGCCCTGGCGCGAATTATGGGGTCGCTGCTCAATCGCCGCTTGATTGCCGCCGTCTCAGGCGAGATAGGCCGCGACGATGCCCGAGAGGACGATGCCGTCGAAGGTGCCGGCGCCGCCGATGCTGAGCACGCCGGCGGAGACCCGCTCGATCTGCCGGAGGTGCAGCAGGTCGGCGCCGATGAGCGGCCCCGCGACGCCCGCGACATAGGCGACAGCGGGCGCCTGCTCCGGGGCCAGCACCAAGGCGAGGGCGGCCGCGACGAGGGCGGGTACTAGGCCCGGCATGGCGATGCCCACGCCGGGCACGGGCTGCGCGAGGAAGTAGCACACGGTGACGCTCACCAGGGACGCGACGCCCACCGCCCAGAGGAGGCCGGGGGCGGCTGCTGCAAGCCAGGCGATCTGGTAGAGCGCCAGCACAGTCGGAATGACGCAGCCGCCGACATTGATTGCGACGATCGTAACGCGGCGGACGCGGCGGAGCTCCGGAAAGCGCCCGGTCATGCCGAAGGCGGCCAAGGGGTGGACCTCGACCGTGTCGGCGCGCTGGATCCGCCGCACGGGGATGTTGACCATCCCTCCGGCGATGATGCCGATGACCAGGAGGAGGGCGCTCGAGGGACTGAGGTGGAGCTTGATGAGCCCCGCCGCCATCACCTGCCCGAAGAGCAGGGGAAAGAGGATCAGCAGGAACAGCGCCGCCAGAAGCGAGAGCCAGATCGGCACCCTCATTGCGGACACTCCCGAGCGAGTCGCATGCCGCATCATAGGCATCGCCGCGGCCGATTGCATCGGGTCAGCCCGAGACCGCGTTGATCCGTATCAATGCCGGGGCCGCCGCCGCGCTGCACGTTGTGTGATGCCGCAAGAAAGGAGCGTCCGATGGCTGCTGGCGGGAAGGGCGGGCAGGCTGATCCGGTGCGCGTGGCCGCGCTTGGACTTCCGGGCACGCTGAGGCGGCCCGCGACCCCCGCGCTCGGCGTCGTCGTCTTCGCGCATGGCAGCGGCAGCAGCCGCCTGAGCCCGCGCAACAATTTCGTGGCGTCGGCGCTCGCGGAGGCCGGGCTCGCCTCGCTCCTCTTCGATCTCCTGACGGAGGAGGAGGCCGCCGAGCGGAGGAACGTGTTCGACATCGACCTGCTTGCGGGACGGCTGGTACTCGCCGCCGATTGGATCGCACGGCAGACGTCGATGGCGGGGCTACCGCTGAGCTATTTCGGCGCGAGCACGGGAGCTGCGGCCGCGCTCGTCGCCGCCGCCCGCGATCCCGCGCTCACGAAGGCCGTCGTCTCCCGCGGCGGCCGGCCCGACCTCGCGGGTGCGGCGCTGCCGCGGGTCGAGGCGCCGACGCTTCTCATCGTCGGCGGCGAGGACGTCGATGTGCTCGAGCTCAACCGGCAAGCGGCGCGGCAGCTTCGTTGCGAGCACCGCGTCGCCGTCGTCCCGGGCGCCACGCACCTCTTCGAGGAGCCGGGGACGCTCGAGGCGGTCGTCGATCTCGCACGCCGCTGGCTCCTCGACCATCTCGCGGGCCATGCCTCCGGGACAAAGGCGGCACGCTGAGATGCCGCCGCGGCGTCCGTCGGAGCTGCTCGCCAAGGCGGAGGAGCCCGTCGCGGAGGCATTGCGGCTGCACCCCTTCTATCGCGGGAAGATGCAGCTCATGCCGAAGTGTCCGGTCCGTGGCCCCGAGGATTGGCTCGTCTGGTACACGCCCGGCGTTGCCGCCCCCTGCAAGGAAATCCGGCGCGATCCGCGTCTCGTCTACGATCACACCAACAAGGGCAACGCGATCGCGATCGTCTCCGACGGGACGCGCGTCCTCGGCCTCGGCGACATCGGGCCCGAGGCGGGGCTGCCGGTGATGGAGGGGAAGTCGCTGCTCTTCAAATATCTGGGCGGCGTCGACGCGGTGCCGCTTTGCATCCGAGCACGCAGCGAGGACGAGATCGTCGCGGTGGTGAAGGCGCTCGAGCCCTCCTTCGGCGGCATCAATCTCGAGGATATCGCGCAGCCCAAATGCTTCCGCATCCTCGACCGCCTGCGCACGGAGCTCGGCATTCCCGTCTGGCACGACGACCAGCAGGGAACGGCAACGGTCGTGCTCGCGGGCCTCATGAACGCGCTTGCGGTCGTGGGCAAGGAGATCGACAAGGTCCGGATCGCCATGATCGGCATGGGTGCCGCCAACGTCGCGACCTACCGCCTGCTGAAGCGGGTGGGGATCGCGCCGCCGCTCGTCGTCGCCTGCGACAGCAAGGGCACGCTGCACAAGGGCCGTGCCGATATCGAGCGCGCGCAGGCTGAATTCCGCGACAAATGGAAGGTCTGCACCGAGACCAACGAGCGGCAGCTCGCGGGCGGCATCGCCGAGGCGCTCAGGGGCGCCGACGTCTCTATTGCCTTCTCGCGGTCGGGGCCGGGCGTGATCGAGCCCGGCTGGGTGGCGGGCATGGCGAAGGATGCGATCGTCTTCGCCTGCGCCAATCCGGTTCCGGAGATCTGGCCGTGGGAGGCGCAGGAGGCGGGTGCGCGCATCGTCGCGACCGGCCGGAGCGATTTTCCGAATCAGGTGAACAACAGCCTGGTCTTTCCGGGCCTCTTCCGCGGCGTCCTCGAGGTGCGCGCACGAGCGATCAGCGACGGCATGGCGATCGCCGCCGCGCAGGAGCTCGCGGCCTCGGGAAGGGAGCAGGGGCTTCGCGCCGACCGCATCCTCACGGAGATGTCGGACTGGCGCATCGCCGCGCGCCTCGCGGCGGCGACCGCCGAAGCCGCCGAGCGCGAGGGTCTCGCTGCGCTGAGGCTGGGCAGGGACGCCGTCTATCGCCGCGCCTGCGCGGCCATCGCGGGAGCGCAGGACGCAGTGCGGGTGCTTTCCCGGGAGGGGATCATCCCCACTCCGCCGGAGCGCTGACGGCTCCTGGGCAACCGCTGGGACGGAGGCGTCCCAAGCCACGGCGGTGTAGTATGAGGGCGGCGGGCAGATCGCAGAGCCCCGCACGCGGGAGCCATCGTCGCTTGAGCGCAGACTACATCGCCTTTCACGCGGCCGAGCGGCCCGATGCTGTCGCCCTGATCGCGAAGCAGCGCGCGATCACCTATGCGGAATTCGACCGGGATCTTCGACGGTTCACGCATGCCCTGCGGGAGCTTGAGTTGGCGCGCGGACAGACGGTCGCCGTGGCATGCGACGATCTCTACGTGCACTGGCTGCTGTTGCTCGCTCTCGAGCGGCTTCGGATCGCGACGATGTCCTACCTGAGCTCCGAGCGGGAGACCTACGCCACGCTGTTGGCGAGCGTCGATCTCGTCGTTTCCGAGCCCGATTCGCGCCCCGCCCGCGCCAGACGACACTTTGCGATCACTGCGCAATGGCTGAGCGCCGTCTTCGCCGGCACCGATGAAGAGCAGGAGGTCCATTTACCTGAGGCGCCCGACGACGCGGTCCGCCTCGTCCGTACTTCCGGGACGACCGGTGAGTCGAAGCGCCTTCTCCTGCGCCGGAGCGTGCAGGACGCATGGATCGACAGATGGGCATGGTTTCTGACGCTGACGCGCGACCGCCGCTATCTCGTCACGATGCCCTTTGCCGTCAACGCGATCTACACCGTTGCGAGGGCCTTCATCCGAGCTGGCGGCTCGGTCGCCTGGGACTTGTTCGAGGACACCGCTGCCATATTGCGGGCTCTGTCGCAGGGCATCACCGACATCGTCGTTCTGCCGATCCAGCTCAAGCAGATACTCGACGCCTTGCCCGAGGATTTCGAGAAGCCCGCGAATCTGACCGTCACCGTCATCGGAGCCGCGGCCCCGGAGGTCCTGCGCAAGCGCGCGATGATGCGACTGGCAAGCGAGGTCATCGTCGGCTATGGCGCGAACGAGATGCCCTTCATGACGGAACTGCGCGAAAGCTGCGCGCCGGATACGGGCCTCGTGCTCCCATGGGTCGAGATCGAGGTGGTCGACGAGGACGACAAGCCTTTGCCCAACGGGTCGCTGGGCCGGATCAGGGCGCGGACGGCGGTAATGGCCGACGGCTACCTCGACGATCCCCAAGCGACCGAGCGGATGTTCAGGGGAGGCTGGTTTTATCCCGGCGACGTGGGCGTCCTGGAGGGGGCCAGGCGATTGCACGTCGCCGGGAGAAGCGACGAGCTCATGAACATCGGCGGAGGCAAGTTCTCGCCCAGCGCGCTCGAAAGTCTGGTGCTCGAGCACGTCAGGGCCGGCGATGTCGGCGTCTGCTCGGTTCCGGGACCGGGAGGCCTCGAAGAGGTCTGCGTCGCGGTCGTGGATCCCGAACAGACCGACCAGGAGCTGCTTAACCGAATTAGCCTGGCGTTCTCCGCCTACGCTCTCGGAGCATTCCATGTCGTCAAGCTCGATCGCATACCGAGGAACCCGGTCGGAAAGATCCAGCGTGAGCCTCTCAAGCGTGCAGTCGCGAGCCGGCTTCGGAAAGCGTGACGGCGGCCGGTTGCTGCGGTGCGCAGCCATTGCCATTCTTCGGGCGTATCGACCCAGGAGTGAAAGCCATGCCGGGACCATGCGGCTTCAACCCCTTGATGCTCCCTGAGAGCAACGCAACCAGCTACCCCGACCCCTACCGGGCGGAGAACCGGCGGCGTTGGAACCGGCGGCTCGGCGAGCACGCGAAGCTCCGCAATTTCGGGGTGAACCTCACGCGCATCGTGCCGGGCGGCCAGTCCTCGCACCGTCATGCGCACACGCGGCAGGACGAGTTCGTCTACGTTCTCGAAGGCCGGGTCGAGCTCGAGACCGATGCGGGGACGGAGGTGCTGCGGCCGGGCATGTGCGCGGGCTTTCCCGCCGGGACGGGGAATGCGCATCGCTTCGTCAACCGGTCCGCCGCCGACGTCCTATTGCTGGTCATAGGTGACCGGACCGCCGACGACGAGGTGAGCTATCTCGACATCGACATGCACGGACGCATGGAGTCCGACGGCAAGTATTCCTTTA